>SXGS01572695.1_pt1 | contig 24452 bp, 27 predicted proteins | sample 3174681 | NCBI WGS metagenome assembly SXGS01 (sample SAMN11356861, study PRJNA531348) | freshwater metagenome | isolation source: freshwater sample F1-80 | place: China: Fuxian Lake, Yuxi | collected 2017-12-25 | reverse complement strand
TCTACCACCCAATTTGCGCCTGCAACCAGCCTACCCGCGCGCCGCTGCGCCAACCACGTCTCCAAATTCTCACGCACCACTTGATACGCCGCACTCCGTTCCGGCCGCCGGCGTACATACACCGCGGCGCGCTTCATTCTACTGGGTGTTGAAGCCCTGGTAAGCAGACATGATAGTTCCTCTTTAAGGTAGATAACAGCACATGATGGTAGGGTTTCCTACTCGTACACGTTCTCGGCAGTAACTCAGTCGAGAACGTGCACGAGGCGGATCGACTATACAGGGAGCAACCCGCCGCTTCCGAACCTCCGCACACTATTCTGTCTTCTTTCCGACCACCTCATAGCCACTCATTTCGATCACTGGCTCGCCGTCTTCACTGACCCAGACGCCACACGCACCGCCCTGTTCACTGGCAGGGATCTCGATGGGCGAACCATCCATGCGCAGCACCGGAAAATACCAGCGCGCCACCTGTTGCGAATCACCCTCGATGTAGTGGCCAATGAGCGCACGGCGGAAACGGTCGGCGGTCGTGTTCGGCAGCGAGCCATGCACAAGGGAGCCGTTAAAGAAGAGCACATCCCCCGGCTCCATGCCCACCGGCGCCACCGGATAGTCTCCGGGCACGGGTACGGTCACGTCGGTAAAGCTCTGCGTCGTGTCGGACTTGACCGTGCAGAGAACCGGCCAGTTGTGGCTGCCAGGCACGATCTGCAGACAGCCGTTTTTTTCATCGCAACGATCCACCGCCATCCACGCCGCCACACAGGTGCCGGGCTGGACACGCAGGTAGTAATTGTCCTGGTGCAGCGCTTGGCCGCGGGCGTGGGGTGGCTTGAAGTAGAACATCGTCTGCACAGCATACGGCTGGCGACTGAGCAGGCCGGTGAGCCAGGTGTTGATGCGTGCATCGATCAGCCAGCGCAGCGAGATGCTGTCCCAACGGTGCATCTGCATCAGGCGCGGATAGTGGAGCAACGGGTCGTTTCTGATGGGTACGCGCACCTTGGTGTCGGGAGTGCATTGGGGGTGGTGACGCAACTCCATGTAATAGTCACGATAAAAGGCTGCCTCTTCCTCGCTGAACAGCCCGCGGGCGATCACGTAACCATGTTCAGCAAACTCTTGCTTGTGTTCTGTTGATAGCATTCGGTATCTCCTGTGGAAAATGACGAGGTGACAGATACTACGTTGCCAGGGCAGGTTGAGCGCCCCTATTTGGGTCAAAGGGGGTCTTGTTTATGAGCACGCCATAGACGAGATGGTTGAGTTTGCGCATGGCGGCGGCGATGAAGACTTTTTTGTGTTTGTTTAGTTGTTGTAGACGCTCGGCCACGGTGCGGACGACGGCATTGAAGCGGATGGCGGTGATGGCGGGCCAATACAGGGCAGCGCGCACGGCGGCTTTGCCGACTTTTAAGAGTTTTTGGGGGCGGCGGATGGTTGCGCCCGATTCGTAGGGGGCGGGATTGACGCCGCCATCGGAGACGGCGGAATGGGCGTCCTTGTAGTCGGCCAGAACATACATTTCAGCCAGAATCGTCTTGGTGGCGATAGAGTATAAGCCCTTGGTCGAAAGGAGAAACTGTTGCAGTTGTTGCACGGCAAGGTATTGTGCGATGACTTGCTCGATTTAGCATTGGGCCCACTCAAGCTCGCGCTGTAGCGTGTCGCCCACCGTTTGCAGCGACTGGCGCACATCGTCGTCCTGACAATCAGCCAGGCGATTTTTCCGTTGGGTCAAGTTCTTTTGCAGCACTTCTTGACGCTACCACAGGCTGCGCAGCTTGCGCTGTTCTGCCGTGGGCGGAGTCCAGCGGTCAGGGTTTGGCACCCGGCAAAACTCGACGATCACTTCACTGTCCTGTTCGTCCATCTTGTTGCGCAGTAACATACTCAGGACAAAGCCTTTTAAGCGTGATGGATTAACCACACTCACTACAATACCTTGCTCGTGCAGAAAGAGCGCCAATGCCTTCCAGTAGATGTTGGCCGCTTCCATGCACCTAGGCAACTCAACTACGCCATGCTGCTTGAGCTACTTCGCCAGGTGGGCAAACCCACTGGCATTCTTGGCAAAGCACCCATAGTGCTAATAATTTTGCTCGCTCAGCATCAGTTCAATCGATCTTTGCAGCTCAGGCCTGTGCCCCTGCAACGCCGCTCACGGCAGCCGCTAGCGAACCTGCTCCCCATATCCGGACCATAACAGCCGTTCACCGGCGAACATCTACAATGTTCCAAGCCTTGTGCTTGTCGAATTGAGCGGCGGATTGACCGTAGCGCGCATCGGGAAGATTCATGCCTTTTTTCAAGTTGAGCAATTCGACCATTCCTTTGCCAGGAATCTGGGTTTTGGGTCCGGGGATGTGAGAAGCGATAATCGCCGTCCGGCAAAATGCGTCAGTGATTTCGATTTTAAAGTAGGAATCTTCAACCGACGTTCCCCAGCAAATCAACCCATGATTGCCCATCAGGATGGCTTGATATTCTTTGCCTAAAGGTCCGATGATTTTGGACATCTCTGCGCTACCCGGCGTGGCGTAAGGCGCAACGGGCACTCTGCCCACAAGAACTTCTATTTCAGGGATCAAGCATTGCGGAGGTTCAATGCCTGCAATGGCAAATGCCGTGGCATGGACAGGGTGAGCGTGGGTGACAGCCAGAGCTGCTGGGTTGGTTTTGTAAATAGAGAGGTGGGTATTCATCTCACTCGTGCGACGGAATTTTCCCGCCAGCTGGTTGCCCTCGATATCGACGAGGCAAATCATTTCCTCGCGAAGGAAGCCCTTGCTCACACCTGTGGGCGTGCAGAGAAAGAGGTCTCCCAATCGGCAGGAAATATTGCCACCGTTACCATCCACATATTCGCGGAGCCAGAGGCGTTTACCGATGGCACAGATTTGCTGTTTGAGTTCACGAGCTTCTTTGGATGTAAAAAGTTTTGGGTACTTGGATTTCGATGAGTTGTTTTCTTTCATGATTTTTCAGTGGTAAATTTCGAGGTTTTTTTGGGCGTCATCCCATTTACAAAAAAGACCGTGGTTTGAATCCTTGATTTCTAAAGACTGCGCAACGATCTGTTGAGGTTCAACGAGCGACGAGAAGCTCTTGAGGGCATGAGCCTGCAAGAAGATGTTGTCAATTGCAGTGCTTTCGCCTGGACCTGCGAGCACAAGGCAGCCCGTCGACAAGGATGCATACTGGTTGAGAAGTTCATTACTTCTGCCGCCAACGACAACGTGCAAAGTGTCAATTTCTTTATTGGTAAGTTACCTGAGTTGGCCGAGAATTAAAATACAGAGCAAGGCGAGGCTTTCAAGTAGGAAGCGACTAATTTCACTTTCGGTTTGCCATAGCGACTGTTTAGTGAAGTTACAATAGTACTGACTTTTCACAAAAATGTTGCCGACGGATACTCCCATCTCCCAAGCGTCCGCTGATTATAAGCACAGGCCCCGAAGTAGTCAAGTCCCACTCTGCACAAATTTCCACTCCAAAAGCGATCGATTGGAAACCAATCCTCTTTGTTAGATATTACGGTAGGTACGATCAGCACATCAAGCGGAATAACAGCTTCTACAAGCCAGCATCGGCAGTCCTAAATATTCGGTGCACTCCGCCAGCAACTGAACCACGCCTACCCACGCTCCGCCGCGTGTGCCATTCCTACAGCGCAAAATTACCAACCCAACCTCTGATCAAACGCCAGTTCCAGAATCGGCTCTGCAACCGCAGAGGGCATCTGCTGATCAGGTCCAGCTTCCGTTGTGAGGCTTGCCGTCTGGTCAAACTCTAGTTCGGAGATTGCCTCTACTGCTTCTGGAGTAATCAGCTGCTGTGTATTTACCTCCGCCGGTGGTGAGCGCGCGGGTGCGATTGCCGGTGCAGTTGTCGGCTCTGTGATAAAGGCAATCGGGCGCGCCCGCCCGACGCACTTGAGCGCAAACACCCAGTAGATGCGCGCCAGCAACAGCGCCCACAAACGTCACACTGGGTTTCCGCCCGGCCTCGCGCGCGGCGCGGCGCGGGCGGACTTGCTGGTGGTAAGTGAAACGCATGCCATCAAGGTCATTGGAGATCAGGTGGATTGAGCTGCCCTTGAGGATTTTTTGGGGGGGTTTTTCTGTGCCGCCCACCGCCTAGCGATATGTTTTCCACCTACCTTTTCAAATTCTTGAAGGAAAATTCAAAATCTCCATTCCAAATCCTAGGGTAACATATAAATTTGCGGCTAACAGATATTGTTCAATTAAGTATTTCCTCACACGAAGTTTCTAAAAGAATATTATATTTTCAATAAGTTGCGTGCCTTTTCTGCAACTTCTTGTACAGTGAACTTGAATTCGTTAATCACCTCTTGTGTGTTGCCAGGAATACCAAATGAATCAACACCATGCACACCACCCTGAAACCCTACATATTTCCACCATCCAATAGTTGAACCAGCCTCTACCGACAAGCGAATGGGTATGTCAGAGGGAAGTACTTCTTCCTTATATGTACGTGGTTGTTTTTCGAACAACTCTATACTTGGAAAGTTGACTACACGCACTGAAATACCATCTTTGGCGAGAATTTTTTGCACTTCTATCAACAAATGTACCTCAGAGCCTGATCCCATTAGAATTAAATTGGCTGGAGAATGTGCTTCTTTAGATAGAATATAACCTCCATGCGAGAGTTTTTCATAAAGATCAGACACTTGAGTCTGTAGTAAAACTGGGATGTCATGTCTCGCAAGGATCAACGCTACTGGCCCCGAACGGTTTATTAGACACCATTTCCACGCAGCCACAGTTTCATTAGCATCACAAGGTCGAATGACGGTCAAATTCGGTGTCATCCGCAGCATGAATAGATGCTCAACAGGCTGGTGAGTAGGCCCATCTGAACCCACTAGAACACTATCATGGGTAAAAATATATATCACTGGCAATTCCATAAATGCTGCCATCCGTATTGCGGGTCGCATGTAATCAGAAAAAACAAGATACGTGCTGCCATAAGGAATTAATCCACCAAAAAGCGCTATTCCAGAAAGAATTGCAGCCATCGCGTGTTCTCTTACCCCGAAATGTATGTTACGTCCGGCCTTGTCGTCTGCACAGTAAGCTGAAATACTGTCCATAATCGTACCGGTGGAAGGTCCCAGATCCGCTGAGCCGCCGATCAAATTCGAAATTCTCTTTGCCACTGCGTTGATGGATTTGTTGATTGCCTTTCGAGGCGACACAAGGCCACACTCTGTTGAAAAAGTTGGCAAGTCCAGATCCCAACCAAGGTCCAATTCATTACGTAGCAATTGAAGAAGTTCTGCAGCCAAGTCAGGGTATTGCAACTGATATTGGTCAAATCTACTTTTCCATTGCTCTTCCCAGTCAAGTCCTCTATCTATTGCACTTCGACAATGATTAAGAACATTCTCGGGTACAAAAAATGCAGGTGTCAATGGCCAGCCCAGAGTTTTCTTGGTTAACTGAACTTCATGTTCTCCTAGAGGTGACCCGTGAGATATTGAATTATCCTGTTTATTCGGGCTACCATACCCAATATGAGAATTACAAATAATTATTGACGGATGCTCATTAGATTTCGCATTTTCAATTGCTTTAGAGATTGCTACCAGATCATAGCCGTCAATCTGTTGTACATGCCATTTGTACGCCTCGAAACGTTTGGTTATGTCCTCTGAAAATGAAATATCGGTCGAACCTTCAATGGTTGTCGAGTTATTGTCATAAATCATGATTAATCTTGATAGACGAAGGTGACCAGCCAAAGAAATAGACTCAGCGCATACCCCCTCCATCAAGTCGCCATCACTAGCAAAAACAAAGGTGAAATTATCAAAAATGACATAATCAGGACGATTAAATCGTGCGGCCATGTGGGATTGGGCTATTGCCAATCCAACTGCATTTCCGATACCTTGACCAAGTAATCCGGTGCTGACATCAACGCCGGGAGTAACATTACGCTCTGGGTGACCAGGAGTTTTACCTCCATACTGACGATACTTCTTGATTTGATCAATAGAGATATCATAACCAGACAAGAATAGCAAACTATATAAAAGCATGGAGGCATGTCCAGCCGATAGAATAAATCTATCACGGTTGATCCATTCGGGATTCTTCGGGCTATGTTTTAAGTATTTCATCCAAAGAGTGTAAACGGAATCTGCCGCTCCCATAGGTGTACCCGGATGACCAGTTCCCGCAAGTTGGACAGCGTCCATCGCCAATATTCGAATTGTATTAATTGCCAGCTTATCTATTTGTTTCATAGGAATAACTCAGAGCACATGCTTTCGTTTACTATGGTTTTACAATGATCTTTAAGTCTTTATCGGTAAGATTAATAATTGCGTCTGCTAGTTCATCAAACTTCACAGTGGAAGAAATCAAGCTTTCAACATCAATCTTCTTTGATCCAATCCAGCTAAGGGAATCTTCTAATTCGTCAAAGTTTGATGAATAGCTTGCATACATTTTCATTTCACGCCGGAAGAAAGAATAATAATCAAGCGAAAGATATTTCTCATTTATTGGAGGGGCAAAGACACATAAATGTGCCCCATCCCGAGAGTATTGCATTGCCTGACTAATTATTTCTTGATCAATATATGTCAAGAAAACACTATCCGCTCCTTGATATTCTGTTTCCTTAAGAATAAATTCCTCTACATCTATATTTGTAGGGTTAAGAATAAATCCAGCTCCAAAACTGCGAGCGATCTGCAGCCGATGATCGCTAACATCGACAATAAATGTTTTTACATTTAACTGGGCCAGATACATTACAAATAATTGGCCCATAATACCCGCACCAACAATTACGCTTTTGTCAAAAGCGTGAATTCCACTTGAATGAGCCGCACGCATACAACATCCAAGCGGATCGATAAAAGTCGCAGCTTCGCTCGAAACCTGATCAGGAATCTTAAGGACCGTATGAGCTAAATGATCATTCGTGATTGCAATATATTCAGTGAAACCACCTGGAGTTATATGGGAATTCTTAAATTGAGGGCACATTGCTGGCGAACCATGTTTGCAGTAAGGGCAATGGCCACATGGTATATGCACATGAGCTATCGCCACACGATCACCAATAATAAATTGTTGAACGTTATCTTCAACCGCCACAATCTCCCCAACAATCTCATGACCAAGAATTCTATTTTCATTCGATGAAGTAAATCGAATTCGGTTAATGTCACTTCCACATAAACCGATACAGAGAACTTTAATTAATGCTCCGCCCGGCGGCAGTTCTGGCACACTTACCTCCCGTAATTCGAGGTCCATCCGACCTGTTAATAATACTGCCCTCATTTTTTTAGGGAGAATACCGGATTCCATCATATAAGCATCCTCAAAACTTAGAATTATGCAAAAAAAAGTGAGCCAGAGCTCCCACCCTGACTCACTATTTTTTGGCAAAGGAGAGTAACGATTAAGCTAGCTCAGCTTCGCGTTTGCTCATTTCTTTCCACCAAACAAAACCGCTGGCAACCATGACAAGCAGAACAACAACACCAATAACTACATCTTTGCCATTCGCCATATCGGCTAGCTTAAGCATGACCCAGTTCATGTAGGACATACCCAACCAAGTATAGTCCTTGAACCCTTCAGCAGCTGTATCAAACACACCAGTTGTAGAGGCGAGTTTGGTAACTGATGGTGCGAATACGGTAGCTGTGTAGAAGCGAGTGACCGTGATAATCACTGCATATAGCCATGTCTTAATCATGTCATTTTTAGCTAAAACTACTGTACCGATCGTGCTTTCGATTAAGAGTATGCTGCCGAATGGGAGTACACTATTACCGGGTAAGATCACTGCGAAAAGCAGAAGGACGGGTATCAGCAGGATAGCGCCAGTCCATAGCGAGGGAAGACCAGCCAATACTGGCCAGTCCAAACCGATGGATATTGCACGTCCGGAAACACGGCTCTTCATGAATTCTGCGGCAGCTTCCTGAATAGGAGCAAGCGCTTCCATAAACAAAGCAGCTACTTTAGGCATCAGTGTCAAACCAGTTGCACCAACTAATGCGACACCCAGCGCATCCTTGAATGAGAAACCGCCAATCAGGGCGATTAATAAGCCAAGGAGAAAACCGATGATATGGTTCTCGCCAAAGATCCCTAACTTATCACGCAGAGCCTGAGGGTCGGCTTTGATCTTGTCCAGACCGGGAATGCGTGATACAAGCCAATCAACCGGAGCAAGAATGATCAAATCAAGCAGAATCAAGTGAGGCACAGAAATACCGGGAATTCCGGTGAGTTTCTGAACCTGTTTTTCGGTCAGGTCTGCTGTCTTCAGTTCCAACACAATCCAGACTCCAGCTAAAACCCAGGTTGCCGCAGAGTTTCCGGTTATGTCTGCGACCAGAGCAGCCATAAAAATCTTCCCCCAAACGTTCCACAAATCAACATTCAAACAGTTTGTCCAGTTGAAAGTTAGCATGATTAGATTGATTCCAATCTGCAGCGGGAACATGAAAATGGCAAACTGCCAAGCCCATGTAATTGCGGCTCCAGCAGTCCAACCAAAGTCCAATGAGGATAAGGAGACGCCCGTACTCTCAATCATCGCTTTACCTGCAGGTGCGACACCACCGATCAAGTAACCGATCACCAGGCCAACTCCAGAGAAAGCTACACCAAGAGTGATGGCGGCTGACAGGGCGCGACCAGGTTTCGCCCTTACAAGAAGACCGATAATGAAAATAAGCAGGCCAACGAACACCGCGGGCCCTATATTCAAAAGACCTTGAACAAAACTTATTACGTTTTCCATTTTTGCCTCCAAATATCTACTATTTTGATAAAGTTTTCAACAATCTTTCAATCTCGTCCATTACTTTTTCCAACCCAATTCCGGTGAGAAAAGGAATTCCGCTGACAGTTGGAACGCCGTAATCGGTTGGGTCGTTTGGTGCAATGTGAACCAGAATATCGGATTGATTTACAATATTCTTCAAGCTGCGGAAATTAGCGACTCGAACTTCAGCCTGAAGATTGCGCTGCTTGAGCAGATTTCGCAGCTTATAAGCTACAGTCTCCGAACTTGCAACGCCAGACCCACAAGCAACCATAATTACCTTCAAGAACACCACCTCCTTTTGGAATATTTTCACCAAACCTCAGATACAAAATGAAGTCATTAAGCTTTGGCCTTCTTCAATTCTGTAGTAAACAAGACCCTGAACAATTCGGGGTCAGATAAGCTCATTAATTTCTTCAATACATAGGGGGTTTGAAAAAGTGTTGCTAATCGGGATAACCAAATCACTTGCTGTGTGGGTTCGGTGATGGACAAAAGAAAAACCATCTCCACATTGACCTGCTGGTCGGTAGATGCCATTTCGGTAAAAACAACCGGTGTTTTCAATAATCCGATTGCAATGCCCGGTTTCAAGCAGTGCTCAACATCAGTGTGCGGAATTGCAACGTGTACATCCTGAGTGGCCAAACCTGTAGGAAACATTTTTTCGCGCTCAAGAACTGCATTAATAAAGCTGTCTTTGACATACCCGGCACTCAGTAGCATACTACCTAAACATAAAACAACCTCCTCCTTGGTTTGTAAGTCAAGCTCAAGCGCAATAAACTCATTCCTTATAAAATTTTCAAGTACCATACATTGACTATACCCTAAAATCAAAATATTTGCCTAATTGACAATATATATTCCCGGAAAATATTGGGTAGTTCACAAAATAAGGCAAGGGTACTACGAGTTGGGAAGCACAATCGTTCTTAACACTTGTTTTGAGGCTGCATCCTCGAAAGCCTCGTCCACGTCCTTTATTGAGAAACATTTTGTTGCGAGACTTCTGACATCTATTTTACCGCTAGCAACCAAGAAAAGTGAAGTCTTGGACTGCTTAACTGACGCGCCAGTTATTCCAGTCAGGCAAAGCTCTTTAGTATTCTTTAAGATCGATTCTTTCAAATTGTCAATTTTCGAATTGCTAATTTAATCAGCACGAAACTGTTTCGCTAAGCCACTCCGAAGATCAAAATCTTCAATTCGCACCATACTTTGACTATACCATAAAATCGAGATACTTTCCTAATTGACAATATATATTCCCGAGAAATATTGGGTAGTTCACAAAATAAAACAATGGTACTACGAGTTGGGAAGCACAATCGTTTTTAACCCTTGTTTTGAAGCTGCATACTCGAAAGCCTCGTCCACGTCCTTTATTGAGAAACATTTTGTTGCGAGACTTCTGACATCTACTTTACCGCTAGCAACCAAGAAAAGTGAAGTCCTGAACTGTTTAACTGACGAGCCGGTTGTTCCGGTCAGGCAAAGCTCTTTATAATGGATCAAATTTGAATTGAAGGACACCATTTCCTGTCCACTTGGCAAACCGCCAAAACAATTGACTCTTCCATGATGAGCCAAAATCTCAATAGCACTCGACTGCGCTTCTCTAGAAGGAGCAGCTATGATGGCAATATCAACCCCACGTCCATTAGTTTCCTTCAAGATCGTTTCTTTTAAATTGTCAATTTTCGGATTGATAATTAAATCAGCACCAAACTGTTTCGCTAGATCACTCCGAGGATTAGAGTAGGAACTAACAAATACCCGACCAGCTCCTAGAGCTTTAGCAAGTTGAACAAACATCAAGCCAATCGCGCCAGCGCCAATCACTAAAATATCCTCACCTGGCATTAACTTGCTAGCCATCAATCCGTGATAAACGCAAGATAAGGGTTCGACAAGTGCGGCTTCCTCAAAACTCAGGTTTTCCGGTATAACGGAAATGTTTCCTTGGGTTATCGCGCCAGCTGGTACACGCATATATTGTGCACAGCCGCCATCAATAACAACACCAAAACTGTAGTAGTTTTCACACAAATTTGTGAAACCTAGAATACAAAGATTACAGCGACCACAACCCATGTTAGGAGCGATACTAACTTTTTGCCCTGATTTCAGCCACTCAACATTTCTACCAACCGAACTTATCACCCCAGAAAGTTCATGACCGAGTATAACCTTCTGCCCAGGAGGTATTCGCTGATGGCCGCCTTTCAGAATTCGTAAATCAGTGCCGCAAATCCCTACCGCCTTGACTTCAAGAAGTAATTCATCCGGTCCGACCTCAGGAATCTGCCGTTCTTCTAATTTAATCTTTTGGGTACCATCATAGCAGGCCGCCAACATTGACTCTCCCTTACTATCCATATTCAATTGCCCCAAAGATGCAAAGCTTCTGCGTATTCGACATATTTTTCTTTTGCCTCTTCTTGGGAGAGTTTGTTGTTATATATCTCAATTGCCTGACGGAACGCACGTATTCCGGCTGTCAATCCCCTTGGATGTTTCTGGATAGATCCGCCCGCAACCAAAACAATGTCGTTTCCCAGATCTTCAAGAACGTTTTTGGCATTAATGGGATTAAGACCACCACCAGATTGGGTGAGCATCGGCTTAATATTTCTCATTGGGGATTTTGCAATGTTGAATAATCTCAAAAATTGTTCCCGTAAATGCGTAAAACGACCATACGGCACAGGAATTGCGTTCATATCCGCTCCAGCCAAGCGCAGAAGCTTACCTTGAAGTACATGCTCGGAAACACCATAATCAGGAGACCAACTCATAGCACCTAACATTGCCGGATGACCGAAAAGAGGAACCACAATATCCTTGTCTTCTGCAAGCATTTGCATGGATGAAAGTCCAGTAGTAAGTGGAGTCAACATCAAACCATTTGCACCAGCCTCGATCGCTCGCTTGGCTTTTTCAATCATCCTCATAGGTGTATCAGTAATACTTACCCAATAAATGGTGTGCTCACCAGTTTCATCAAACGCCCTTTTTTCAGCACTAATGCAGGCTCTAACGCGATCTTCGATTTTTTCATCATCAAGGTAGACCATTAGCTCATCGTCTTTGATCATATCCGCACCACCTACTGCATGCAGATAAAATATTTCTCCAGCAGTCTTAGAATCTACTCCAATACATGGTTTCAGGATAGTACATACTAAGGATCTCTTCACTCCACCCAACATTTCGCGAATCCCATCCAATCCAAATTTTGGTCCCTGAAATGAATCGACAAATGAAGTGGGCAAATCTAAATCCAAAAGCTTAATCATGCCTCCCAAAGAGATGTCCCCGATTGCCATCGTAAGCAACATTGGTATTTGGTAGCCTGTATTCTCTACTGGATATGCGATCCGAACCACATAACTTTTCCATTTATTCCCAAATTGGCTTGAACGACTTTCATGGTCTGGTACAGAAAAAAACCCGACCAACTTTCCACCATATAAGTCGCAAAGGTGTCTTAAACCTTCAATCTGGTAGCTCGAACTTCCGACAGTCTGCTCCATAGCTATGGATATCATTCTAGATAACATGTCTTCCGCTTCAGGACCTTGAAGCAGGTATGTAGCAATTACAAATTTAGATTGATCCAATCCCTCGTATAAAACAATTATATTGTCCTCTACTGCAGTCATCAATACTCCATAATAAATGATCGAATGAATTCGATGAACGGAGGAACATTCAGCATATTTCTAGTGCGAAAAATGGCGCGCTACTAAAAGTAGTAGCCCGTGTACCTTTACTGTTCCGAGGTTTAATCGAGAATATTTATGGCCTTGCTCAGTTCTCAAGATAAATTTTAGCCTTACTTGTGAATAAAAGAATTTCATTTCATACCGATTTTAAGGCAAATTCCGTATTCTTCATCAAATCGAAAAGAATCGTGTAGACTACAAGGGATATGGCAGGAAAAGTTCTTTGAAAGGTAATCTTGCCATTGCATAGGTCTATATAAACACATCTTCATGTCTTTTTTGGTCTCGATTTAGTATAACGCCATATCTATATGGAAAGGTTGAGTAAATGTTAAATAATCTAATAGCGCTAATCGCGCAATCTAGTCCTCCAATCCTTTTTTTTGGATCCATCTTGGGTTTCATTGGTTGGATCAACCTTGGGCCAAAAGAATTACCTACAAACGACCCCTATAACCGACAACTATCCTATCCGATATTTATTTTGTCAATCGGTTTGTTCCTGTACGTCTATACCAATTTAATAGAAATAGGACTCGGCATAGGGTTAGTTGGTTTTTTCTTGTATATTTTCGTGATGAAAAAGGTGCGAGATGTTTATCCTCGAACATACGTTATTTACCCCTTTGCCGAAAAAAAAGAGGCCGAAAAACAGACTATCGAATTGACAAATAATATAAAGGACAAATAATTTTATACTATTTAGATCTTGAGCCAAGGTTCAAAGAATTGTTATTTATAATTAGGATTGTTTGGAGTTATTTCTCCAATTGGTGCCACACCCAGTGTTGCTCCGCTTATGGCGCAGAATGCATTTGTATCAATACGCTCTACAGAATCTAACGCATTGAATAAATCTTTAGCTAACACAAAAAGACCATGCCTAGGAGCCAACACCGGCGCAGCTTTGTTATTTTTCCACCCCGTCTGTTTTCTTATTGCATGTGCAACATTCACAGCCAAATCATCTGTGCCCGATGCAGCATCTAAACAATGTTGGATATACCCAAATTTTCTCACTGAAATAATCACAGGGGGTATGGGTTTCTCAGCAGCACAGAAAACTAATACATTACGAGGATGCGCATGAATTACAGCTGTTGCATCCGGAAAGAATTCTTTTAATAAACTCAGGTGCACTTTCACTTCCCGAGAAACATTGCCTTCTCCGTCAAATAAATTCCCTTCCAAATCCAAGGTTAGTATTTGCTCGGTTCGAAGACTCCAAAATGAATTTGTTCCAGCTAGTGTAGGAGTCATGTAAATTCTGTCACCAATACGAACGCTGATGTTCCCTCCTGCAAGATCTGTCAAGGACCTTTCGAACAATATTTTTCCGACTTCAGTCATCAATTGCTTAGTAAAACTAATCGCGTCCATGTTTAATCTTCTCCAGATAATCAATTTCAGTAGAAATATATCTTTCGGATTTTTACTTTTGGAAGAAGTTGGTTAACTAATTCACTGGTTATGAAACCTGCTCCAGTAACTTGCGTATTCGCCGTGCCACAAGCCACACCCAAACGGGCGAGCTCATCAATTTGGCAACCTTCAACGAGTGCTTTTGCGAATCCTGCTAACAATGAATCGCCTGCACCAACCGTAAAAATAGTTTTTGTCATTGACAATTTGCCTTCGTAAAATTCCTTTCCGTCAGTGACTATCAACCCATCCGCCCCACGACTCATTGCCACAACCGAAATTCCTGATTGGTGAAGCTCATTAAGTGCATTCAGTTGGTCATTCAGGTGTACTAAAGGTCGTTGAAAATAATCTGACAGCTCATGCTGATTTACCTTAACCATATATGGCTTGGCGGAAATACCGTTCTTTAAAGCCAGACCGGAGCTATCTAGCAGGCATCGGATGTTTCTTTCTTTGGCCATCAATATAATGTCATAATAAATGTATTCCAATGCTGGGTATTGCCCAGACCCACACAGCAAAATTAATGACGCATCTAAACTGAGGTCTATTACTTTGCTTAAAAGTTGCGAAGCTTCGTCAATTTGGATATTTTGTCCTGGTTCATATACTGCATATGAGTCACCTGTATCTTCCTCCAAGATTATGGTTGATGTTCTGGTTGGTGCTTGACAAAAAACAAACTCAGTATGAATACCTTCATTTTTCAGTGCGGTTGTGATGTACTCACCAGTATACCCTCCTTGAAATCCGGTAGCGATAACAGCAATATTTAAGCGGGTTAATGCTCGGGCAACATTATTTCCCTTCCCGCCACCATAAATCATTTTTATTCTTGCCCTACAAGACTCGTTCGGAATAATTCTTTTTGTTTCGATTACTTTATCAATTGCAGGATGGAGCGTAACTGTAATTATTTTCATTACAAAATTAACCGTGAATTCATTATTTGTATTTCTTCTTGAAAAATTCAGGTATCTTCTCTAAAATTCTTCGCGGCACAAAATTTTCCACGCGAGGCACGGCGGCGTGTCGCAGAATTGCGAGTCTTTGAGACAGTTCATGCCGATGGCGCCAATCGCGGGGTCCTGCTCCTAGTTGCGTTTCACGACGAGCCAAAGTTTCTCCGTGCTTAACAGCGGACGGCCGCCGATGTCCGCGATGGGGACTAGCCGGTCTTTCCACGTGCGCTCCGCATTGGTATCGGAGATCGTCTTCCTACGCGCGCCGAGTTCGCTGAAGCTGCGTTTCTCGATGGTCACGCCAAACTGCTCGTTCATCCGCTGCGTGCATGCGTCTTCCGACCAGTGCAAACGCTTCAATATGCTGGCCGGCGTGCCTTCAACGGAGTTGTCCCGATAGACAAGGAACTTTGCGCTTTGCAACCTGCGTTGGAAAAGCAGTGCACTCAGCGTTTTGCGTGTTTGCGCGAGCTTGTAGGGCGCGAGCACCTCGACGCCTTCGGAGAACAGGTAGGCGATGATCTCCCAATCCCACATCGAGAGCGTGCCGAACTGCGAAATCATAATCAGGATTGGCAGGCGCAGTGCCTTGAAGTCCGCGAGCCGGCGAAACGCCTCGCCGAGCAGTTGCGGAATAACAACCGCTTCGACCTCCGGTAACGGCCAGCCCAGCGCAACGGGCGGCAGTTCGACCTGATCGGTCAGCAGCCACTCGAGCATCGCGAGTCGCGTGTCAATGCCGATGTCGCGACCCGGCTCGAAAAACAATTGAACGATGCGTGGTTTCATTCAATCACGCACTTTCCGTTGCGATTGACGATGCGTTTTGGGAAACCTTCTTTTTCGACGTCGCCGTAGTTGTGGCCGGCATCCGCGGGCCAGACGGCAAGCATCGTGATTGGTTCGGGGCCGGTGTTCACGGAGCGGTGCGCCCAGAACGGCGGCACGTACACAAGGCTGCCGCGTTCCATGCGCTGCGCGTCAAATCGGCCCTCGGCGGTTTTCATGGCCATGTAGCCCGCGCCTTGGAGACAAAGGTAGATTTCGCCCGTGCCGGCTTTCGTGTGGTAATGGCCTTTGGTCATGAAGAATTCGTCGCCGACCACGCCCGGCTGAATCTTGCTGATGCAGAACAATAGATGCCCGTATTCCTCCGGCACGTGTTTCTCAAACGTCTCGTAATGCAGCGGGTCACTGCCGTCGCGGATCAACTTCTCCAGCGCCGCCGCGTCCTTGAAGTACCCGCGCATCGCCGACGCCCGTCGGACGTTATGTTTGTCCGCGCCGCGCATGATGTTTTCGGCAAAATCTATCGTCACAGTGAAAGGGTTCATGCTAGTCCTCGTTTGTAGTCAGGCACGTCAGTGCCGTCGGGCGCGGGAAAACGCCACTGACGTGGCTCACTACGAACGCTCCTCACTTTGCCTCCTTTGCGATTCTTGAAATCTCCTCAAACACCGGGCCGCTCGTCGGAATATCGACGTGAAAGACCTCCGCTATGACGCGCGTCCAACCGTGCAGAAAATAAGTCCAGCCGTCCTCGATTTGCAGATGACGGACCTGCTGTTGGGCGCGCGCTTGCTGCAGAAAAAGCAGGTCGCCGCGGTAGTTGAACTCCCAGACGATGCCGTGGTGCAGAAAAAGCGCGCCATCGGTCAACGGCGAGCCGGGCGCGTCCTTGCCGAGGCCGGTTGCGTTGATCACCAGCGAGCCGGGCTTGAGCCGCTCCAGGATGGCGTCGCTCATCACGGCGGACGGCGTGTGGAGATACTCCATCGGCACCGTCGCGCCGAGCTTCTGGTGGACGTGACGCATCTCGTCGAGCCGCGGTGTGCTGCGGTTGGCAACGATGATCTTCGATGGTCGCTCTTTCCGGGTCATCATGTACCACGTGATGGCAATGGCTGACCCACCCGCGCCGAGCACAAACGCTTCCGCGCCGGTCTTCGTCCAGTGATTCACCGGCAAGAACGCCTCCAGCGCCAAGCCGCTGGTGATGGGGTCCTTCGCGTGGCCGACAAGCTGCGCGCCGCGTTTGGAAATGGAACTGACTTCGCCCATCATGTCGGCGAACTCGTCCAGTTCGTCGAACTGGTCACGGCACGCTTTTAACAGATCAATCTTGTGCGTCGTCACCAACGCGCCGAGCGAGAGCGGGTCGCGCTTGATGAAGTCCACCACTTCCCGGTAGCGTGCCGGCTCGTCGTGCAGTTTGAGGTCGAATCCCTTGATTGCCACGTCGCCGAGCTTCAGGTACTTCCCCCACGCCGGGAACACTTTCATGATGGACGACTTCCCGGTCGTCACGCCGATGAAATAGATCGTCGGTTTCTCTGCCGGTGTAAACGTACTCATATTGAAAAGTTTGCAATGAGCCACGTCAGTGGCGTTTTGCGGTGTGCGCCCAATTCACGGCACTGACGTGCCTTACTACAAACCGCTCTGTTCTTGGGCATCATCACCATTTGTTTAACAATTCCAGTAATCCTTCATACCGGACCAATCGCCGCGCGTAGTGGCCGGCCAATTTCCGTTCCGGCAACGTCACGCCCCCGGTCTTGATCCACGCGCGCGCCGCCGCATCCAAATCCTTGAACAACCCCACGCCAAACCCCGCCACCAACGCCACGCCCATCGGCGCGCCCATCGGCGCGCCCTGGGCGCCGGCGATCTGCACGACGTGCACACCAAGCGCATCGGCCTTTATCCGGTTCCAAAGCGCGCTCTTCTCGCCGCCGCCGGTGACGCGAACTTCGCGCAGCCGCAACGACGGATTCAGTTTGCGCAACACGTCGCGGTAGCTCGCGTACTCCAACGCCACGGCCTCGCGCACCGCCTGATACAGATGGGCAGTGGAATGGCTCCAGCGCAGGCCGGCCCAGGCGCAGCCCAACCGCGGCCAACTCGGCGAGACGCGCCCGCCAAGGTGCGGCACGAACATCAGGTCGTCTTCCACCGTCGCGATCCGCGCGGCGAGCCGGTCCTGTTCATCGAAGCTGAGCCGGCCACCGGCGATCTCGTTGCGAAACCATTCGAGATTCAGTCCGCCGCCGTTGATGTAGGCGTAGGGATGCCACAAGCCCTGCGTCGCCGCCTGGGCGCAACTGAGCGTCTGCCGTCGTGTGTCGGCCATGAATCGCTTCGTCGTCGCGGTGAACACCGACGCGGTGCCGGCCACGTCCACGCTAATGCCTTCGCGCGTCGCGCCGCACGCCAGAAACGACGCTGCCGTGTCGCCGCAACCGACCACCACTTGCACGCCCGCGCGAAAGCCGCAACGCGCCGCCATCGCCGCGTTGAGCGGGGCGAGGATGCGCGGCAACTTCGACGGGTCGAGCTTCAGCCGTTCGCACAAACTGATGTTCCAAGTCCGACGCGGATTGTCGGCGAACCCGGAAAAATGCGGATACTTGTGATCAATGAACGCCCCCGTCCATCGGGCCCGCACAACCGCATCGCCGCATACCCGCCCGGATGCACAAACGCGCGAATGCGCCGGTATGTGGCAGGTCGTTCGTGTTTCCACCAGAGTTTCTTCGACCCATGATTGAAACTCGCCGGCCCACCGGCTTTGCGAATCACTTCCTCCACCGGTATCTCGGCGATGTACGGCGCGCACCGCGTGTCGAGCCACGAATCATACGGCGTCACCGCCCGACCGTCCGCGCCGATGCCGATCACCCCAGCCATCTGGCCGTCAATGCCAATACCGGCTATGTCTTTCACCCGCGCTTGGCGGACGCAGTCTCGAATCGTCTCGCACACGGACGCCACATGCCGGTCGGCATCCTCCTCGCCCACTTCCAGCTTCGGCCGGTGCAGTTTCGACGGACGGAACGCGCGGGCCAGACAGCGTCCAGCCTCTGCAAACAACGCCGTCTTCGTCCCCTGCGTGCCGATGTCAACACCGATCAGCATGTCATCACAACCTTCAGGCACTTGCCGGACAACGCCACGTCGTAGGCTTCCGCCACTTTCGTCACCGGGAAAACGTGCGAGATGACTGGACGCACATCCACGCGCCGGCTGGCGATGAGGTTGAGTGCGGTGCGGTAATCCACCGCACAACCACCCGTCGTGCCGGTCACGGTGAGATTCTTGTAATGAATCGGGTTGCCGTCGAGATGGAGGACGGAACCGTCCTTCGGCAGCCCGGCAAACAGGCACAACCGGCCAAACGTTTTGAGCAAGGCCAACGCTTGCTCGGCGACCGACTTGACCGGCTTGGCTGTGATGACCACGTCCACCAAGCCGTGCACTTCCGTGCCAGTCGCGCCGAGTTCCCGCGCTTTCTGGAGACGCTCGGCCACGGGGTCGCGGACGGATGATCTGCGCGGCGCCGGTCGCCGCTGCGAGAGCGACATGCAACAATCCCATCGGTCCGGCGCCAAAAATCACGACTGTCTCGCCGGGCGCGAGGCGAGCGACTTTCTGGCCGTTGAGACAACAGGAGAGCGGCTCGGCCAGCGCTGCTTCCTCCGACGGCACGCCGTCCGGCAACGGCGTCACGTTGCCTTGGGAAATCGCAATAGACGGGATGCGGGTACTGCGTGTGCGAACCATCTGAATCAATCCCAAAGGCCGAGTACTCCGCGCACATGTTCGCCATTTCGCGTACACAGGCGTCGCACGCGCCGGAGCCCCAGTTCGGCGCGACGCCGAGGCGCTGGCCTTTCAACGCGCCCTCGACAATTGTGGCGACAAACTCGTGTCCGAGAATGATGCGTTGGCTGGGCTTATGTTTGCGATGATCGGCGCGGGCGATCTTCGTGTCCGTGCCGCAAATCGAAGTCGCCTCGACCTTCAACAGCGCGTCGCCAGCGCGGAGCGACGGCACCAGCACATCGGTGATTTCGAGTTTCTGGCCTTGGGTGTACGTGGCGGCGATCATGATAAGAGTTTGTAGTTAGGCACGTCAGTGCCGTGGGACGAGGAGGAACGCCACTGACGTGGCTCACTACAAACGTGTTTCATTCGAGCCTCACTGGTTTTCCCGTCCCGATGGATTCGTTCCCGGCGTTGACGACTTCGACGGCGCGTTTGCCGTCAAGCCCGGTCACGCGTGGCGGACGGTCTTCGAGAATGCACCGAATGAAATCATCGTCCTCGGCCCGGTAGGCGTCGGCGAAAAGCGACTGCCAGCTCTTCGACATGCCGGGGGCGGGCCACGCGCCGGCGGTGATGATGCCGCGTTTACCGAGCACTTCGCAACGCGCATCGTAACCGTAGCCGACACCCTGCGCGCCGCTGATGACGCCTTGAGTGCCGTTGCGGAAGCGGGCGGTCAGCACCACGTTGTCGTAGAAATCGGGGAAATCCTTCTTCGCGTCCGGGCAGCGATAGTTGCCGGCCACGGCAAACACTTCGGCGAACTCGCTGCCGGTAAACCAACGGAGCGTGTCAATATCGTGGCTGTTGACCTCGGCGAGCGGGCCGTTGCTCTTGCGGATGTCGTACATCCACGGTTTCGGAATGCTCGGCCCGTGTGTGAGCGACTTGACCAGTACCACGTCGCCAATCTCACCGGCCTCGAGGCGTTGTTTGGCGGAGAGGAAGCCGGCATCGAATCGGCGCATGAACCCAATTTGCAGTTTCACCCGGTATTGTTCCGCCGCGCGGATCATGTCATCGCATTCGCCGGCGGTCATGGCCATCGGTTTCTCGCAGAGGATGTGTTTGCCTGCCGCCGCTGCCGCCGTGACGATTTCCCGGTGGAGACTCGTCGGCGTGACCACCACGATTGCCTGCACCGCGTCGCTCTCCAACGCCTGTCGGTAATCGGCGAATGAGAGACTGACGCCCAATTCCGCGCACGCTTGCGTCCGCACCTCAGCGACCGGATCGCACAACACCGTCAGCCGTCCGCCGCTGACGAAGTTGCGCGCGTGAATCAGCCCCGCCCGGCCACAGCCGATGACGCAGACACCAATATTCTCCGCCGATTTCATACCGACAAGACTACCGATTTACCACGCGCAAGGTCTAGCCCGGCAACGTCAAAGTTTTGTCTGGAAACGTCACCGCTACAGCCGCCGGTAATGCTCGCGATACTCACGCGACGTCTGGCGGGACTGGTGGCGGAACTCGCGCGCAAAATGGCTCTGGTCGGCAAAGCCGCATTCCAGCGCCACCTCCGCCAGCGGTTTCTCGGTGAAGTCCAGCACGCGGCAGGCGATTCGCACGCGCAGTATGCGGATGTATTCTTGCGGCGTGACGCGGAAGTTGTCACAAAACTTCCGCTCGAAGAAACGGCCGACATGCGCGCCAACCAACTCCCGCCCCTCGGCGCCGAGTTGCCGCGTCGTGCCGGCCGTGCCGATGATGCGGTCGCGCGCGTCGCGGATGGGAATCTTGTTGGTGACGTTCCACGAAGAGGTCTGGCCGGCCTGGCCGACGCGCTCGATGCGGTTGACGACGCGCTGGCCGCTGAGGACCTGCTCGTCATCGAAACAGAACTGGTCGGCGAGAAACGCCGGCGAAAGATCGTAATCGGTCTTGCCGATGACTTGGCCCGGCTCGCTGAGCGCGTAGTTCAGCAGAAAGGCGCGGTTGATCCGGCAGTAGCGTCCCTCGCGGTCCTTGATCCAGAACTGCACGTCCTCCAGCGGCTCAAACAACTCGGTGAGCTGGAGCGATTGCGCGACAGCTTCGACGCGCGGTGACGATGTCTGGCTCATATTGGCTACAGTCTAGCAGCCGAGCCGCAGATTACAATCGCTCTGTCGTTGGTAGTCAGCACGTCACTGCCGTGGGATGTAGTCAACGCCACTGACGTGGCTCACTACAAACGGTAATACTTTTCCGCCTCCGGCAACATGCAACGCGGGACAACGGTGTCCGCGATCTGCCGGCGCAGTTCCGCGGGATCGGCTGTGTTGAATGCGAACATGCCAAAGTGATGCGGCACCAACAGGCCAATGCCGGCCGCCGCGCAGAGGTCGCGCGCTTCCGCGAAGCTCATGTTCCCGGCAACACCGCGCGCGGTGAGCGCCGCGTCGCGTCCATTGACCGGCAGCAGCGCCACGTCCACACGCTCCTCACGCAGTCGTTGCGCCAGCCCTTCATAGACCACACAATCGCCGGAGTGGTAGAGCGTGATGTTGCCAGCGCGCAGGATGAAGCCGAGGAAATGATGTTCGCCGCGCGAGTTGGTCTGGAGCGTCTCGTGCGCGGAAGCGATGACGCGAATCTCAAATGTCTCGCTCACACGCACGGGTTCGCCGGCGTTGACGGAAATGAGCCGCGAGGCATCCAAGCCAACGCTCAGTGCGTGCTCGCGCTCCGCTCGCGGCACCACGAACCGGCAGTGAGGATTGTTCCGCGCCACTTCCGGCAATGCGACAGGATCCATGTGGTCGCCATGACGGTGTGAGCAGAGCACTAGATCGAGGTCGCGGAGCGCGCCGGCGTCCACAGGCGACGGCATCAGGCGGACGTGGGGAAATTCTTTGCCGGCATACTTGTGCGCCAGATGATCGGAAAGATACGGGTCAATCAGCAGACGTCGTCCCGCCGCGCGCACAGCAAAGCCGGCTTGCCCCAGCCACGCGAACGCCACGGCGTCAGCCGTCAAGTCGGCTTCCCAAAGCGCCTGCACGCCGCCGGGCTGTGAAATCATTTTCATGCGTCCAGCGCAGCAAGGAGGTTGTCAACGGCGATACTGACGGCGCGGTCCACGCTCTCGCACATCAACGCCCCGGCATGGGGCGTCACGATCACGCGCGGATGCTCGGCCAACCGGCGATTGACCAGCGGCTCGCCCTCCAACACATCCGCGGCCAACCCGCCCAATTGCCCCGACTCCAGCGCCGCCAACACCGCGTTTTCATGCAGCAGACCGGCCCGCGCCGTGTTGATGAGCAACGCGCCACGTTTCATCCGGGCCAACGCCGCCGCATCCACCACCTCCCGCCCGTCTGTTCGCGGCGGACAATGCAGACTGATCACGTCCGCCACCGCGAACACTTCTTCCAGCGGCAACATCGTCAGCCCGGTGACCGGCACCATGTCGTACACCACCACGCGCATATCCAGCCCCGCGGCCATCTTCGCCACCGACCGGCCGATGCGTCCGCCACCGACCACGCCGAGTATCTTGCCTTCCAACTCGAACCCGGTCTGCCGTTCCCAGCGACCGTCCCTGATCGGCCGGTCGCTCGCGGGAATCGCGCGCGCCAGCGCCAACATCAGGCCGATCGCCAGTTCCGCTACCCCCCGCGCGTTTGCGCCTTCTGCGCGGCAGACGCGGATGCCGTGCTGTTGCGCGGCAACCAACTCAATGTTGTCCACACCGGTGCCGTTGCGGCTGATCACCTTCAAATCGCTCGCCGCCGCCAGCGCGCGCGCCGTTACCGGCTCGACACCCGCCAGCATGCCGACACATCCCGGCAACAGCGCGATCAGTTCATCCTCGGTTGGCGACTTGCCGAGCGCGCAGCAGTTGACCTCATAGCCCGCCGTCCGCAGACGATCCAACGACGGATGACCGCTTTTCGTGAGCGACCGTGGCGTGATGAGGATACGCGCGGACATTATGCGCGCCACGGATAGGGGCGTTGGACTTTGGCGAGCACTTCCTTGGCAATCGCGACGTCTTCGGCGATTTGCCAGTCGAACATCCCGGCCAGCACGAAATCCGCACCGCTGGAAAACGTGTGTGTATACCCTTGGCGCGGCGGAATGGCGCCGGCAGCCATGACCTTGAAGGCGATCCACGGTTTGTTGATGCTCTTCATGTAGCCGGCGACTTCTTTCGGGTCACGACACCATGAGTTGTCAAAGGCGCCATCATTGCGCTCGTTACCGGGACTGCCGGCCTCGCCCGAACGGGGCGCGCTGCCGTATTGGTGGGTGTGGAAAGTTTTCACGTAGAAATCCACTTCCAGTTTCGCCTTCTCGCACGCTTCAATCACTTCGAGGTAATGCGCAACCACATCTGCCCCAAAAGCTTCACGCAACATTGCGCTCTGCTCCAGTTCGCCAATGGCATCGCGCAAGTTGGCCCGCAAAATTTGAAGCCCAGCAGCCAGCGCCCGGCGCAGCGCCGCGCGCACGGCCGGGCTGACTTGCTGATGGGAAGTGAACAGCGTGCCATCCAAATCGTTAGCGATCAAGCGGAGTGGGCTGCTCATCAGGATTTCGGCCAGTCTTGGACTTTGGCGCGCACCGCTTGGGCAGTATCCAGGCTCAGGACTTCCGAGGCCAGTTTGGAAGCGCTGGCCGTGTGCCACTGCCGGATGACGGCCTTGGCCTGCGGGATCATGGCGGGGCTCATGCTTAACTCGTCGATACCCAGCCCGAGCAGGATCGGCAGCGCCAGCACGTCGCTGCCCAATTCGCCGCAAATGCCGACCCATTTTCCATCGGCGTGTGCGGCTTCCGCCACCTGCCGGATCAGGCGCAGGATGGCCGGGTGGATGGCGTCGCCCAGATAGGCGACCCGCTTGTTGGTGCGCTCGGCGGCCATGGTGTACTGCGTCAAATCGTT
>SXGS01372867.1_pt1 | contig 24468 bp, 22 predicted proteins | sample 3174681 | NCBI WGS metagenome assembly SXGS01 (sample SAMN11356861, study PRJNA531348) | freshwater metagenome | isolation source: freshwater sample F1-80 | place: China: Fuxian Lake, Yuxi | collected 2017-12-25 | reverse complement strand
GCATGAATAATGTGGGCTAGCGCCTTGCGGCTCACATGGCACCGAAATCAACACGAATGGCGGAGAGCCTATTTACTGAAACTGAGCGGCTCTGGAGTCCCGCTAGGGACGTCTCGACAATAGCCCGGCACGTCAGTGCTGGGACATGGCGGGAAGAGCGTGTGAAGTCCCGTCAGGGACGACAGAAATTGGCTGTGCATTTCTGTCGTCCCTGACGGGACTCGAGTCGTGCAGCCGCATCGCATCCCCAGCACTGAAGTGCTGGTCTATTTTCGACGGTCCCTGACGTGACGAAAACAAAGCCGCTCAGTTTGAGTACCGCAGTTTGAGTACTTAGAGCCGGAAGACGATGGCCAGCGAGACTTCGCTGTCAAAGAAGCGATTGGGATCGCCGCGAAGCGGAGCCACGAAGGAGGCTCGCACCAACGTTGAGCGGCCGATGTTGGCCTGCACGCCGGTGGTCAAATTGATCACGTTAAACCGGCCGGGACCATCACCAAAATGGACGAAGTTGAAGTCCACGTTGTCAGCCCGATTCAGAGCCGCCGTGTAGTGCAATTCGAGCACCCCGGCTAAACCGGTGAGGAATTCCGCCTCCTCATCGCGAAACAACCAATAGCCGAAAGAGGCATCGACATACAGCAGCGTTTGATCTCGGACGGTCGCCTCACGGCGATTGGTGCCCGATCCTGCAACGACGTTGTTCGCGTTCGTAGGGGTGTCAACCTGCAAGAACCCATTGAAGAAGAAATCATCATTGGGCGCGGCTTGGTACGCGAGGAACGGGATTAAATGCACGGCGTCATTTTTGAGCGTAAAAGTGGAGGTTCCGCTATCAACTCGTTGACTCACCGTGAGATCGTTTCCGGTCGGAGTGTTAACGAGCAGGCCGAGCGAAAGAGCCTGAGAATCGTCGGAAAACAACAAGGCTTTGAAGTTCACAATCAGATCGCCGGCAGCCTGTGTTTGGAAACTTTGACCGCCAAATCCGGCCGAAAGCCCCACGGGGTTGTTGAACGGCATTCGCAATTCGATCGAGGCATTCCCTTCGAGGAAGGTCTTCTCGAAGCCAAGCGTAAAGACATCGACATTAGTGTCGGTGTTTTCTAATTGAAGCGCATTCTCAAAGTGGTGATACAGCCCAAAGACACGGTCGGTTGGCAGCGCACGATTGTGTTCATTCTTGACGACTCGCGCACCTCCGGTTTTCGGCAACCGAATCGCTCCAGGGGCAGACGTCGAAGTGTCGCTCCCTTCGTTCGTGACCGTGGTAAACGTGACCCCGGACAAAGAACCAAACGAGTCTCCGAACATATCCGGAGCGCGTGACATTCGTGCTAATGACCGCTGATTCCCTGGTTGATTCGCAGACGGGTTGAATTGCGGTTGAGGCGGAACCGGCATCGGGGGAGTTGCGGGACGAGGAGCGGGAGTCGGCGTTGGCTTTGCGGGTGTCGGCGGCTTTGCCGATGGCGGTGCCTTGTCCTGAAACACCAGCTCGGCGTCATTTCCGGGTTCAGCGTCAGCGAATTCAAACTCGCCGGCCGATTGTCCCGCGGGCGACTGCCATGCCAAGACGCTGGCCGGAGCCAACAACGCCCCGACGGACAACAAACAGAGTGTCAGCTTGAAGACCAATGGAGCGTTCCTTGGAAATCTCGGCGACCAGTCCAAATCCCTGAGCGAAGACGCACGTCCTGGCTGTATCGGCAGAGGTCTCAGTCCATGTTGCTCGAAATGGTTGATGCAGCGATCCCGAATACGAACGACTTTCAAAAGATGACGATGGCAACGATCCGAGAAACTGCATCTGCACTTCAAGGCGACAGACGATAGACCACATCGGGCGGCACTGATTCGTTTGCCGTCGCAGAACTCGTCTGCGTCGGATCGACTATGGACGGCGAATTGGTTATCAGTCTTGGCGGCGACGTTTCAAACCCGACCGACCTGGGCTCGGCTTCAAAACCTAGCACGACGCGCCAGCGAGTGGTCAAATCGTCAAAAAGTCAACCACTCGCTGGCGCGTCGTGCTGGGTTTTGAAACTGCCTCAAGCGAAATGCCATTACGTCACGCACTCGTCATCGAGCCGAAAAGAGACTCAAGTTGGACCAGTTTCGGTTTGAACTTTTGAAATCGGACACTTCGACCGCCGCTCGCCGCGGTCGCTGGTCGACGCCTCATGGATTAGTGGATACGCCGGCGTTCATGCCGGTGGGGACGCAGGCCAGCGTCAAAGGTCTGACGCCAGAGCAGCTTCGCCGAGTCGGCGTGCAAAAAGTGCTGGCCAACACATACCACTTGGCGTTGCGGCCGGGGCCGGAAGTCGTTGCTGACTTGGGGGGGCTGCATGGGTTCATGGGCTGGGATGGTCCGATCCTGACTGACAGCGGCGGGTTTCAGGTCTTCTCGCTGACGTCGTTACGGAAGCTGGATGACGAGAAGGTCGTCTTCAAATCGCATCTCGATGGCAGCCTTCTGGAACTCTCTCCCGAACGAGCGATGCGGATTCAGGAGTTGCTCGGCGCGGACTGCATCATGTGTCTGGACGAGTGCCCGCCGGCGGATGCTCCGCGTGAGAAGCTCGTCGACGCTGTTGATCGCACGACCCGCTGGGCGGCGAGGTGCCGTGAAGCACATCAGCGTGACGATCAAGCGTTGTTCGGAATCGTGCAGGGGGCGACCGATCGCGAGCTGCGTGAACGCTCGGCGGCGGGATTGTTGCCGCTCGACTTTCCTGGCTATGCGATCGGCGGTCTGAGTGTCGGTGAGGCTCCGCCTGAGATGTACGCGACACTGGATTTCACCGCCCCGCTGCTGCCAGTCGATAAGCCGCGCTATCTCATGGGAGTCGGAACGCCAACCGACTTGTTGGAAGCAGTCTGCCGTGGAATCGACTTGTTTGACTGCGTAATGCCGACGCGCAACGGGCGTAACGCGCTCGCCTTCACCAGCAGCGGGCCGGTGCGATTGCGCAATCTCAAACATCAGCGCGATCCGGGGCCGCTCGATGCCGAGTGCGAGTGTCCGTGCTGCATGCAGTTCAGCCGCGCGTATTTGCGGCATTTGTTCATGAGCGGCGAGATGCTCGGCCCGGTTCTGGTCTCGTGGCACAACATCGCGTTCTATCAGCGGCTGCTGCGCGGGCTGCGTGAGGCGATCGAACACGGGACTGCGGCGGAGTATCGAGAACAACAGATCGCGAGATGGAGGCGGGAGGCTTCGTAGGGTGGGGCGAGTCATCGAGACCCACCACGAAGGACAAGCAATTGGTGGGTCTCGAAGACTCGACCCACCCTACGGGAATCCTTCAAATCGGCAGCCCAGTTCGCTACAAGCCCGCCCACTATGAGCAGTCCCAATCGTCCTGCGAAACTGGCTTTGTCCGACGGCACCGTCTTTACCGGCCGAGCTTTCGGAGCCGACGGCGAGATCTTCGGCGAGGTCGTGTTCAACACGAGCATGACCGGCTATCAGGAGATCCTCACCGACCCGTCGTACTGCGGTCAGATCGTCACCATGACGTACCCGCAGATCGGCAACTACGGCAGCAATCCCGACGACGTTGAGAGCGGCGGCCTGTCGCTCTCCGGTTTCATCGTCCGCGAGCTGTGCCGATTCCCCAGCAACTTTCGTTCGACGTTGTCGCTGGATGATTATCTCAAACAGAACAACGTCATCGGACTCGAAGGGATCGACACCCGCGTGCTGGTCCGCCGCTTGCGAGTTCACGGCGTGATGACCGGAATCCTCTCGACCACGGACCTCAACGATGAGTCGCTGGTCGAGAAGGCTCGGCGCAGTCCTGACATCGTGGGACTCGATCTCGTCAAAGAGGTTATGCCCAAGCAGATCCGTAATTGGGATCAGGGAGTCAACAGCCTGGTGCGTGAGCGGATCACTCCCGGCTACGAATCGCTGCACAGAGAACTTGCCGACAATTCCGCCGGACCGCATGTGGTCGCGATCGACTATGGCATGAAGTGGAACATCCCGCGTCATCTGCGGCAGCTTGGTTGCCGAGTCACTGTCGTCCCCGGTTCCGCATCGGCCGAAGAGGTGCTCAGCCTCAATCCAGACGGCGTGTTTCTCTCGAACGGGCCGGGCGATCCGCGGCCGCTGGATTACGCGATCAACACGATTCGCGGACTGCTTGGCAAGAAGCCGGTCTTCGGGATTTGCCTTGGACATCAACTGCTCGGACTCGCGCTCTGTGGCGAAATCTACAAGCTGAAATTCGGACATCGCGGAGCCAACCAGCCGGTCCTGTATCGCGACACCGGCCGCGTCGAGATCACTTCGCAGAATCACGGATTCGCCCTTCAAGCCGATTCGCTGCCGAAGAGCGTTGAGGTCACACACATCAACTTGAACGATCAGACGGTCGAAGGCATCCGTTGCAAAGACGTCCCCGCCTTCGGAGTGCAGTATCACCCGGAAGCCTCGGCCGGCCCGCACGACAGCCATTATCTGTTCGCCGAGTTTCGCAAGATGATGGCGTGATCGAGAAACCCCAAGGTCCAAATCTCAATGTCCAATGAATGACCAAGCTCTAAATCCCAAATTGCTGACTCGTAGTCGTCTTGTGATCTTGGGGATTGGAAATTGGGTTTTCATTGGACATTGAAATTTCGACCTTGGACATTCCAAACCCAACCCGAACCAATCTCAAAAGGATTCCCACTCCATGCCCGCCCAACGCACACTGATTCTTTTTAAACCCGACGCCGTCCAACGCCGGCTCTGTGGCGAATTGCTCAGCCGGATCGAAAGGAAAGGGTTGAAAATCGTCGGTCTAAAAATGCTGCAAGTCACCCCGGAGCTTTCCAAGAAGCATTACGTCGAGCACGTCTTGAAGGATTTTTATCCGTTGCTCGAATCGTTCATCACCGCCGGCCCGGTGGTTGCGCTTGCGGTGGAAGGTCCGGAAGCAGTGTTGGTGATGCGAACGATGCTCGGCCCCACCAACGGAAGACAAGCCGCTCCCGGCACGATTCGCGGTGACTATGGAGTCAGCCGCCAGATGAACCTGATGCATGCCAGCGACAGCGTTGAAGCGGCGAAACGCGAACTGAAGATCTACTTCAAGCCGACCGAGTTGCTCGACTATACGCCGACGCTCGCCCAGTGGGTCTGTGCGGCGGATGAACTGACCTTCGGCACTCGGTAGCACTGACTCCTGTGAGACGCTCAGGCGAGCGGGGAGGCGTTAGCCCCCCGGTGTATTCGACGAAAGACCGGGGGACGAACGCCGCCCCGCTCGCCAGCCACAGTCTTGGACTGCGCCCCCGCCGTGCGTTCGGATTGAGCACGAACGATCGCGGCCGCGGCGATCACAAACGGGTAATACTGATAGCTGAGATAAAGCACGGTCGTCACCGAGATCGCCAACATGTGCGTACCGAGCATGATCGCATCGTTGTACTTTCGCAGCGACCACAACGATCCGAGTAATCCCAAGAAGCCCAGGATCGTCAAGCTGACCGCGGTCCAGCCTTCGATCAGCAGCAGCCCCAGATAAAAGACATGCACGGTCTGCCCCATGCCGGCACCGCTGGTCATCACCCGATAGGTGCCATCGGTGCCATAACCGAGCAGCAAGCATTCGCTGGAATAATCAAAGGCCACCTGAGCCAGATGGGTACGATCGTCGATCGACGTGTCCGCATTGGAAAGTCGCAGTTCGACGGTCGCGTTGAGCTTGTCCACCAATTCGGCCAAGCTGGCTCCGCGATTCAATACGAGCAATCCCAACACGCTTGCTAAGGCTAGCCAGCGCAGCACGCGAGCTTTCTCAGGCTCACGCCAGAAGAAGTAGAACAGCAATCCGGGCACGGCCAAGATGGCCGACTTCGACACCGTGCTGGCGATGCCTCCCAGCAACAGCAGCAGCAACACAATCCGTAATGATGCCTGCCGCACGGCTGGTAAAAACAGAAAGCATGGCGTGAGTGCCATCGTCAACGAATTGCACTGCAACACCAAGCCGGCTGCGCGGCTACTGTCCTTGTAGTCGATGATTTTCTGAGTCGGCAGCGTCGGCACATAGCCAGTGAACTGCCCCATCGCGACGATGCAGCTTAGCCCGCTGGCGATCAGTAACAAGTACGCGATCCGTTGCGGCGACAGATTCACGAATGCGCACCAGCCGAACGGAATCAAGAAGCCCCACAGGTAAATCATCTGCAAAATCGGGATCAACGTCCCGTCAGGGTCGAGCATGTGCGACAGCAAGTTGAGTGGCAGCACCAGCAGAAACGGAATCTGAAACGCTCTCAGTCGCAGCGCGTGGCTGAAATTCAGCAGGATGGCCGGAATCAAAAACAGATCCGCCAGAGTCAGACTCGTTTCCGTGTACTTGATCGCCGGCAGCGGCAGGAAGAACAACGCCGCCTGCGCGCAGAACGACTGGATCTGCATGGTCAGCGTCATGGGCGTCGGCGTGACGGTATTCACCACGGAAGCACGCGGAGCATGGAACGCGCGTGTGCGTGCCTCATTCTTGGCCATCAGGAATGGATCATGTTTTGAAACGGGAGGCATCGAGAGTCTCGCTCATGCGGCCTTGGAGAGTTCCATGGGTTTCGGTCGGAAGCTGACACCCGATCCAGAGGCCGTCGCCGTGCGGTCCACGAATCGTGCGAGCACGAATAACAGCCACAACATGGGTGACAACTCCGTGCGTCCGGCATGGAAGTCACGTTCGAGCCGCAGCAGAGTCGCCGAGTTCAACCAACCGCACTCGGCCACCGAGCGTTGGCGGAAAGCTTCGTGCACAACGTCACGCAGCGGCCCGGAAAGCCACGACCGCATCGGAACCGAAAAGCCATGTTTCGGACGTTCAAACATTCGCCGTGGGACAAAGCCCGCCAGGGCCTCGCGAAGGATCGACTTTGGGCCGTTGGAGAATTTGGTGCGTGTCGCCAACTCGGCTCCGAACCGGGCGACGCGGTGATCCAGCAACGGCGAACGAACTTCAAGCGAGACGCGCATTGACGCCCGGTCCATCTTCACCTGCAAGTCGTCGGGGATGTAATAGGCCGCGTCGAAACAAGCGGCCTGCGAGAGCGGGTCAGCCGGCACACGTGCGAATAAGTCTCGCACCAATTGCTCGGCAGCGTTGTCTGCTGTTGCCGATACGTCGCACAACAGGTCGCTGGCTGAAGCAAACGTCGAACCGCCGATGAGCTGGGCGTACAAGCCGGCGGCATCCCGAGTCTCCAGCAACCGCTGCAATCGCAGCCCGCGCTGCTGGTCGACCAGCGGCAGCATCCGTCCGAGAAATGATCGTGCGAGTCGCGGCATTCGTTGAGCTTGCAGTGCGCGACGCAGCCAGCCGTAGCGCGAGTAGCCGCCGAAGAACTCATCGCCGCCGTCGCCGCAGAGCGCGACCGTGACATGCTCCTTGACCGCTTCGCACAACAGCATCGACGGCAGGCCGCTGCTGTCGGCAAACGGCTGCTCATAGCAGTCGAGGTAGTCGTCGATCATCTCCGGCAGCCAGCGTTCATCCAGCGACAGAATCTGATGGCTCAGTCCCAAATGCTTGGCGATCTCTGCGGCAAACGGCGCTTCGTCCGCCGAGCCATCTCGAAACGAGACCGTGAACATCGGCAGATCGCTGCGCCCGGTGGACTTCAGCAACGCCGCCACCAACGACGAGTCGATCCCACCACTGAGGAATCCACCGATCGGAACATCGCTGAGCGTGCGGATCGAAACCGCGTCAGAAAGTAATTCCGGTAGCCCGCCCCTTTGTGGATCGGTCGATCCGTGTCCCCAGTCCCATTGCGTCACATCGAAGTACTTCTTCCGACGCCGAATCTCACCCCGATGCAACACCACAAACTCACCGGGGCAGACCTGCGTCGTGCTGCGAAAGAACGTGTGTGGCGACGGGAAGTAGCCGAAGTGCAAATACAGCGGCAGCGACGACGGATCGGGTTGCAGTCCGAAGCGGCGAAACGCTCGTAGCTCCGAACCGAACGCGAAACCGCTGGTTGTCTCATGAAGGAACAGCGGCTTCTTTCCCATCCGATCCCGCACCAGCGTGACTTCACCGGAAGGGAGATCCAGAAACGCGGCCGCGAACATCCCGTTGGTTTGCTCGAAGATCGCTGATCCGCTGCGTTCAAACGCCTCCAGAAAGACTTCAGTGTCCCCGGTCGTGCGCAGAGAGAGATCACGGCAATGCTTCGTGGCGAGTTCGGCCGAGTTGTAAATCTCGCCGTTGAAAATGATCGCTGTGCGGCCGCTCGCGCTGACCATCGGTTGGTTCGCACGCGGGTCGAGATCGCGGATTGCCAGTCGTCGAAAGCCCAACCAAACGCGCTGATCGGGACCGGACAGATGCCCGTCCGAATCGGGACCACGATGCGCGATTGCGTCGGTCATGTCCTTGACGATCGGCTCGCCCCACGGAGCTGGATGTCGCAATGCAAATCCGGCGATGCCGCACATCACGCCGCTCCTTTCCGCAGATTCTGTTGGTGAGCGGGGGGCGTCAGCTCCCCAGTCATGGTGAGCGGCACGGCGCTAGCCGCCGGTGATTCTGAATCGATGTTCTCCGGCGAATTACCAGCGGCTAGCGCCGTGCCGCTCAGTTGCTTGGCGGACATTCCCGCAATCAACCACAACCCGACGGCCAAATACGGCAGCTTACTGATCGCCAGCGACCACGCGGCGCCGTGCATCCCGAACCTCGGCACAAGCCACCAGCAGGCGACCAGTGCTGCCAACGACGTTGCCGTGATCAGTGGGAGTTGAATCTGAATGAACCGAGCGGCGATCAACGCAGTCATCATCACTCCGGCCGAAGTCGCCACGAGCGTTGCCCACATGATCGCCACGAAGACATCGACGTGCTCGGCATAGTCCGCGTTGAACAGCAACGTCAGCAGCGGCCGACCAAAGAGCCACGCGATAACGACTCCCGCCAGCGCAACCGCTGTGTGCATTGCCATCAATCTTCCAAGCAACCGACGGAATCCGCGCATGTCGCCGCTCGCGTGCAACCGAGCCAGTTGAGCGCTGGCTGAGGACTCCAGCGATTTCGTCAGCGTGTGCATCGCATACAGCGGAGTACACAACGCTCCGAAAACTCCCAACTCCGCTTTGCCGCCGAAATGCTCGACGAAGTAGCGTGGGAAAAACGTGTTCAGCGAAACCAACATGCCGGTTACACCCAGCGGCACACCGAGCATCGCCAGTCGCCACAACGGGCCTCGTTCCCACACCGGACGACAGGCCGAAAGCCGAGAGCCGAAGGCCGAAAGCCGTCGATCCAATCTCGAAGCATCTCCCGCCAACCACAACACACTCGGCACGTCGTACAACAACACGGCTGCCAGCCGAGCAATCGCTGACCACGCACAGGCCGCGACAATGTCATTCAACAGCACAATGCCGCCACACAACCCAGCCGCCGAAAGCACGCTTTGCAGCACCATCGACTTCGAGATCCGATCCAATCGCTCGCGCTGCTGAAACAACCCGTAAAACGTGTTCGACAAGGTCTCGATCGCTTTGCTGAATCCGACCAGCAGAATCACCGCCAGTGCCGCATCGTGATAACCGGAAAACCAACCGGCACCCCAGCACGCCAGCATCGCCATAACGCAGGCCGCAAGTTGCAGGCCGAGATAATGTCCGAACTGAAACTCTTCGTTCGCATCCGTCGCTTGCAGCCTCCGCAGTTGCAAACCGGCAAACAGAAAAATCGGCGACGTCATCGTGATGCCCAGGACGTACGTCCCGACCGTTTCCTGTGAGCACATCTTGGCCAGCACGACCAACACGCCCCACTGGCAGAAGGCGTAGAGCACATTCCCGATCAGCGACCAAACGAAGTTGCTCTGCACCGACAGCGGTGCCGGTCGCCCATCCGTGGTGCGAGGGTCCAGCGTTGGCATGAGAAGATCGAAGGGATAAGGAAGCTGAGGTGGTTTGGAGCAGGTCGATTGACCCGTTCGCGAGGGAAATGCGGCGGCGATGTAGTCCAGCCAGCCTGTTTCGCCAAGAGCAGGTTGTCGTCCGAAGCCGTACCGCGACCGTCAGGGAGCGACTCGCGCACCGAGCGGGGCCGCTTTCTAACGATCGTGGTATGGAACGCTCACAAGCCCGGCGACGATCGCCGTCATCGTCCGCCAGATCGGCGAGTTCTCATCGAACACTTCCGCCGTCGCGATTGCCAGCACGCCCACCGCGTGATCGTCGCGAATGATCGGCAGCGCCAGAGATTGGCTGGCACCGAAGCGTGTTAGCCAAGAGGCCGAGCCGGTCAGCCCGCGCTGGACCGCATCTTCGCGAGCGACCACCGGCTGAAGTTCCGATGCCGCACGCACACAGCCGAGCTCCACCCGCGACATCGCCACTCGACCGGTCGCCGACATGAAGCCGATGCGTACTTCCTCCGGCATGTCCGCAATCGCTTGGAAGCTGATCTGTTCGAGTTCCTCACCGACACGCCGCCACCAGCCGACCGCTCGCGCGCCAGTAGCCGACAGCAACGCCGACATCACAGCGTCCACCCGATCAGCCAACTCGCTCGACCACGCTTCGCGAAAGTCCCGCACCAAAGCAGCATCCACTTGCGACATCACCAACCTCAGCAGCACTTCGATCCGGGAGAACAACATTCGCCAGCATCCGCGGCCAAATCGAGCGACACGAACATCGAGCCGCTGGGAGCCGCCCCGATTTCGACATTCGCGTTCGGCAGCAGCACAAGCTGCTCGCGATAAGGGGGCTGTGCCAGCATCGCGAACTCGGCATCGCGGACATCGACACGCTCGCCGCGAACGAAGTCTTGGCGGAAGTCGGTCGTCACGCTTTTCCACGGGCCTCGATAGACGACCGCGTGACGGAAGTCGCTGGTCGTCGTCAGCTGCGGCTTGAAGGCTCGCAAGGTCAGGCTGCGGAATTCCAGCGGCCCGACAGTCGTCCACGGTTCGATTTGCCGTTCGAGAATCTCGACGCCGTGAAACCCCGCCGACTCGAATGCGGCGAGAAACCGGTCTTCACGAAACGCTCCGCTGATGCAGCCGCTCCAGAGATTTACATCCGCTTGCAACTCGGCCGGCACGTCGTCGCTGCTGACGATGTCGCTGATGACCGCTCGACCGCCGGGCTTCAGCACGCGAAAGATTTCAGAAAAGAGCTGCCGCCGATCTTCGCTCCGCACCAGATTCAGCACGCAATTCGAAACCACAACGTCGACCGAGCTGTCAGCAATTAGCGGCGCGGAAGCTCGCAATGAACTCGCATGCTCTTCTGCCCGCAGCCAGTCACTGCTGGATCGAACCGGATTCTCGGCAAGGAACCTCTCGAAGCGTTCCAGGTTGAGCTTCAGGTCTTGAATCTTCCCTTTGCGAAATTCGACGTTGTGAAAACCAAGCCGATCACCGACGACGATTTGATATTCGCGAGCCAGATTCAGCATCTCGTCGTTGCAGTCCACACCGATGACTCGGCCAGAGGCGCCGACGACCTGCGCCGCGATGTAACAAATCTTCCCGCCGCCAGAGCCGAGATCGAGCACCGTCTCACCGGCACGCACATGCTTCGAGGGGTCGCCGCATCCATAGTCACGCTCCAGAATCTCCGGCGGAATGATCTCTAGAAACTGGCGGTCGTAACTGACCGGGCAACACAGCGCGGCTTCGGACTGATTGGCGGCCGCGCTGTACCGTTCGCGCACAGCGGCCTCGACGTTCAAACCACCACAACAAGATTCGGAAGACATGGATGATCCCTGAGGAAAACAGACTGATCCGTGACACCGCAGTATAATCGTGTTGCTGTCCGTAAAATGGGAGGGCGAAACAATCACTCCGAACACTCAGGCGGGCGGAGCGGTACGACATCGAGCCCAAAGGGACTGTGAAAGGACGCCATTGTGGAATTGCATCTTTCCGGACAAACAACCGTCGTTACGGGAGGCGCGAGCGGCATCGGGCTGGCGACGTGCCGAGCTTTCGCGGCGGAGAAATGCCGCGTCGCGATTTGGGATCTCGCGTCGAACGTTGATGAGGTGGCGAGACAACTCGGAGCACAATTCGCGGTAGCGGCCATCGGCTGCCGAGTGGACGTCACCGACTCCGAGGCGGTCAGCCGCGCGACGCAATCGACGGTCGAGGCGTTTGGTTCCATCGACCATTTGGTTCACGGAGCGGCGATCGGTTCGGGCAAGTTCGGGTTTCCATTCTCGAATCTCTCACCCAGCGATTGGCCGCGTGTGTTGCAGGTCAACGTCCTGGGAATGGTGAATGTGGCGCACGCGGTTGCGCCGGTGATGGTCTCGCGGCGGCGAGGCACGCTGGTCTTCGTGGCGTCGGTGGCTGGGCAAATCGGTTCGCAGACCGATCCGCCTTATAGCGCGTCGAAGGCAGCGAACATCAACTTTGCGCAGTGTCTGGCCAAGGATCTCGCACCGCACGGACTCCGCGTGAACACGGTTTGCCCCGGCATGGTGCAGACGCCGCTCAATGAAGCGGTCTGGCGAAGCTGGCACGATCAACAACCGGAAGAGAAGCGGTTGAGCTATCTCGATTGGGCGGCGTCGAAGATTCGCGCGGTCGTGCCGCTGGGGCATTGGCAGCGTCCGGAGGACATCGCCGACATGATCGTGTTTCTGTCATCGGCGCGAGCGGCTCATGTGACCGGCCAGACGATCAACGTCGATGGCGGGTTCGTGATGCACTGGTGAGTTAGTAGTTCCACCTTTAGGCGGTGACTTTCGGCCTAAAGGCGGGACTACAAACCTATCGCCAAGCGAACGTTTCACCGGTGAGCTTCTCGAAGGCATCGATGTATTTCGCTCGCGTGCGGTCGATGACGTCGAGCGGCAATTGTGGCGGCGGGCTGTTCTTGTCCCAGCCGGTGGTTTCCAGCCAGTCACGCACGAATTGTTTGTCGAATGAGGGCTGTCCTTGGCCCGGCGAGTATTGATCCGCCGGCCAGAAGCGCGAGCTATCGGGAGTCATCACTTCGTCGATCAGCCATAACACGCCATCGAGTTGGCCGAACTCGAATTTCGTGTCGGCGATGAGAATGCCTTTCGCTCGAGCGATCTCGGCACCGCGCTGATAGATGCTGAAGCTCAAGTCACGCAGTCGCCGTGAGGTCGCTTCGCCGATCAGACGAGACATCTCCTCGAACGAGATGTTGATGTCGTGGCCAGACTCGGCTTTGGTCGCGGGGGTGAAAATTGGCTCGGGAAGTTGGTCGCTCTCGCGCAGTCCTTCGGGCAACGCGATGCCGCAGACCGAACCGCTTTGGCGATACTCCTTCCAGCCGGAGCCGGAGAGATAGCCGCGCACGACGCATTCAATGGGGACGACCTCGGTCTTGCGGACCACGAGACTGCGACCGGCGAGCGAATCTCGATCGGTACCGGCGGGAAGCGGGACGTCGTCGAGATTCTGGCTGAGCAGATGATGTCGCACCGGCAGGTGCTCGAACCAAAAACGGCTGAGCTGCGTAAGCACTCGGCCTTTGTCGGGAATGCCGCTGGGCAAGACCCAATCGAACGCACTGATGCGGTCCGATGTGACCATCAACATCCGGTCGCCAAAGTCATACATATCCCGGACTTTACCGCGCTTCGGGGTCTGTCCGGGTATCTCACTGCTCAGGAACGCGGGGCGCATGAGTTTGCCTCAAAGTCCACGGAAAGGGGTCGAAGTCTAGTCGTGTAACCGCTGCTTGAACAACCACTTCACCACCAATAGACTTCGCCCCCTTGCCGGCCTGAAGACCGGTACAAAAACGAGGTGTGCGACATGTTTGCGACCGAACTTTCGTACGCTCAATCTCGAGGTGGCAGCCGCTGAAGATGCGAGGATTCGCGTGGGTGTCATGAAGTTCCAGGTCTATCCCGACCGCCTGATGTCGGAATGGCCCGAAGCTCAGAATGCATACATCACCGGCTTCGATGGCCGCGTGTTTCCCTCGCGTGTCGAGATCGAAGACAACACAGTCGCCTGCCGCCGTCCCGCTTCCGACAGCGGTAAATTCAACATTGCTTGGCCAGTGCCCGGTTTTGGACGCCCCGTATTGACGACCTCCAGCCTGCGTGAGCAAGAAGGTACCTACCTGCTGGCGTTGGAATTGGCTCGCGGAAAAATCTGCCAGGTCCGGAATCAGGTCGCGAGTTGGGAGCAATTGGGAATGCAGATTCCCGCCGCGTTCGACGAGATTCATAAAGCGGCTCACCTGCTGTTTGCCAAAGCGGTCGGAATGAAGAGCGACCCTGCCGCCGCCAGCGACATCGCCACGCAAGCGATCGCGAAAGCTTGCGAGGCCGCCGAAATGCTGACGAAGGCCTACACCGAACAGCGGATGGCGATTCGCGTGAAGCGCGCCGCGCAATTGCCGATTAGTTTGGGCTGCAACCTGGCTCAGGCCACCCCGGACGCGAGTTGGGAGTCGTGGTTGTTAGGGACGTTCAACACGGCGGTCGTGCCCATCGAATGGCGATTCATTGAGCAGGAAGAAGGGAATTACAATTGGGATCGGCTCGACGCGCAGGTTGAGTGGTGTCTCCAGCACAAGTTAGTGATCAGTGGCGGCCCGTTGCTTGACCTGTCTTTGGATGGCCTGCCCAAGTGGTTGGACCAATGGGGGCACGACTTCTTCAACCTGCAAAGTTTTCTCTGTGATTTCGTCGAGACGGCGGTGCAGCGGTATGCCGGAAAAATTCGACTCTGGGAAGTCTCCGCACGCGTCAACACTGGCGGTGCATTGAACCTGACTGAAGAGAATTGTCTGACGCTGGTCGCACGCACGTTGGAAGTCGCTCGCCGAGTGGATGAGGAATCGCAGTTCTTGATTCGCATCGAGCAACCGTGGGGGACGTATCAGACGCGCGGCCAACATCGGCTCTCCCCGGTGCAATTCGTGGATGCGTTGCTCCGTTGTGGTGTTGGGCTAGCGGGAGTGAATTTGGAGATCGCCGTCGGTTACGGCGAACATGGCTCGGCCTCTCGCGATCTGCTCGACTTCAGCCGATTGCTGGACGTCTGGAGTGGCTTGGAAATCCCGCTGCACATCACGCTGGCGTTTCCGTCGTCGAACCAACCCGATTCGCAAGCCAACCCCGGCTTCGTTCAAGATGCCAACGGTTGGAAATTGCCTTGGAGCGAAGAGGCTCAAGCCGCTTGGATCGACACATACCTGCCGCTGCTGATCGCCAAGCAATCGGTGACCGGCATCTATTGGTCGCACCTGACCGACGCCGCTCTCCACGACTTCCCGAACGCCGGCCTGATCGACGCGACCGGCCGCCCGAAGTTGGCCCTGAAATCGCTCGGCGAGCACAGCCGAAATCACTGGCAATAGTGGCCTCCGTCGCTTTTGGGTGATGGGACATTCGGGCAGAGATCAGCCGCAGGGCGCTAGCCCCGGTCTGAGATCGATGCGAACCGGACCTAGCGCCCTCCGTTGATCGTTCTGCCAGTCACTTTTGTCACGACCGTCATCTGACTCAGCAAGTCGCGGAGCGTTGCAAGTCTCGGCTCGGAAAGTCAGGCTACGGTCCTTGCCCAACGTCCAAGGAAGGAACCGAAATGCCCAAGTTGACCCAAGCCGATCTGATCGATCTGAACCAAACGTTTGAAGCCCGCTCGCCGCAGGAATTGCTGGCGTGGTCGAAGAAAGTCTTCGGCGACAAGCTCGCGGCGATCTCCGCGATGCAAGAGGCCGGATGCGTGATCTGCCACATGATCTCATCCGCGAATTTCGATATCCCCGTGCTGTTCGTCGACACCGGCGTCATGTTTCAAGAGACGCTCGACACGCGCGACCGGATCATCAAAGAGTACGGTGTGAACATTGTCACGCTGCACCCAAAGCTGACGATGGCCGAACAAACCGCCAAGCACGGCATCCTGTACCTGACCGTCGAAGGTCAGAAAGAATGCTGCCACATGCGCAAGGTCGAGCCAATGAATGAGGTTGCCGGCCAATACTACGCCTTCGTTGGCAGCCTGCGCCGCAGCGAAGGGGGCAAGCGTGCCATGTGCCCCGTCCTGCAAGTGGATACCGAGAACAACACCATCCGCATCAACCCGCTGGCGATGATGACCGACGAGCAAATGGACGCCTACGTCGCCGAGCACAACGTCATTCTGAATCCGCTGCACCAACAAGGCTTCTCGACGATCGGGTGCAACCGCTGCACGACCCCGGTCCTGCCGAACGAACCGAAACGAGCCGGCCGCTGGCGACATCTCGGACCGTGGGCCGTTTACTGCGGTATCAATCCCGCCGATCGAGAAGCCGGTGCGAAGCAAGTCATCGAACTACCACAAGACGTCATCGACCGGCTGCTCGGACGCGAGACCGATTTCGCGATCTAACAACTTCGTAGCCACGCTCGCCAGAGCGTCGGATGCTGTCTCCTTTCGTCCCAATCTCTGGCGAGATTGGCTACGACACTACTCTTTGGAGAACTGCACCATGAAGCGATTGCTGGCCTGCGTTGTCTGTTTCTTGTCATTGGCGATTTCGGCCGCGCGTGGCGATGACTCCAAGGAGTTCTTCTTCAAGGCCGGCGACCGAGTCTTGTTCCTCGGCGACAGCATCACCGAGCAGTATCAGTACTCGACCGACATCGAACTCTATCTGACCACCCGATTTCCCAATTGGAATTGCCTGTTCCTCAATGCCGGCATCAGCGGTGACACGGCCACCGGCGGAGCAGGTCGCTTCGCATCGCACGTCCTGGCTGAGAAGCCGACCGCGATCACGATCAACTTTGGCATGAACGACGGCGGCTACGGGGCCTTCGATCAGAATCGAAACAACGGCTACGTCTTGAACACCGAGAAGATGCTGACGGTCGCGAAGGACGCTGGAGTCCGAGTCGCGTTGTGTTCGCCGAATGCGGTCGATCGCCGCATTCAGGAACGCTTCAAGCTGTACCTGGAAACTCAGAAACAGTTCTACGAACCGCTGGCGGGATTGGCAGCCAAGCACGGTGCTCGATTCGCCGATCAATATGCGATCACACGCGGCGAACTCGAACGAATGGAAAAGGACGACGCGAAGACCGTCATTCCCTTCGGCGACGGATTTCACACGTCGCCGAATGGAGGCATGATGATGGCCCACGCAATCCTCACCGCGTTGAAGGCCCCCGCACTCGTCAGCGATGTGAGCGTTGATGCCGCGACGAAGAGCACGAAGACTCAGGCGTGTGTGGTCTCGAATGCCTCGGTCGCCGTCGATGAGGTCGAATTCGATCGGCTCGATGAGAGTCTGCCACTCCCAGTTCAGAAAGATTGGGTGTCGTTGCTGCCTTACCTCAATGATCTGAAAGACCTCAATTGGTACGGCCTCAAAGTCGCTGGACTCGCCGAGGGGAACTACAAGCTGTCGATCGACGGCATCGAGATTGGCAAGTACTCGTCGAAGCAACTGGCCGACGGCGTCAATGTCGGCAACGTGACCTCTGGGCCAATTCACGCGCACGCACAGAAAGTCTTCGACACGATCAACGCCAAGAACGGCATGGTGCATCAGCGATTTCGAGGCGTCGTGATGTTCAACGCGCCCGACTGGCTGGCCGACGTCGTCGCCGAACGCAAACCGGCTGAGCTCAACAAACGCATGGAGCAGATCAAAGCCAAGCAGGCCGAGGTCTATGAACTTGCGAAGCCTGCCAAGCACCGTTGGAAATTGGAGCGAACCGCTGCTTGATCACCTCCCTTGAAGCGATCGTAACCATGAGCCGCACGCCGGATTTTCCCGAAGAGTTGTTCGATGCCAGCGCTGGTGAGGAATCCGCCGAGGCTCAGGAGGGTTTGTCGGGGATGAACGACTCGCTGATTTTTGTTGGGTTCAATTCTCGCGTGGTGGCGCTCGATCGGCGCACAGGAGAGCTTGCCTGGGATTGGAAGTCCCCGAAAGGTTCCGGGGTTGTCGCGGTATTGCTCGACCTGGACCGGTTGATCGTGTCGGTTCAGGGCTACACCTATTGCCTCGATCCCCACACCGGTGATGAGTTGTGGTCAAACCCGCTCAGCGGCATGGGAGTCGGCATCTCCTGTCTGGCGTCGGCACATGGCTCGACGCTGGCTTGGTCCAACCTCGCGCAGATTGCCGCTGACCAAGAACGAGCACGCCAACATCAGCAGTCCAACATGCAGCACCAACAGATGCTGCGTCATACTCATCATCTGCCAGGCTGAGGCAATCGCGCCCCTCGCACCAGTCTAGTCTTCCTTCAGCTTCACTTTGTAATTGCCTCGAGCCTCATCGTATTCGAGACGGATCAGGCTGCGACTCTCGGCGTCTTTGATGAGGTCCGTGAAGCTCTTGTAACCGTAGTATGCTTCGTTGAAGCCGGGATGAACTCGGCGAATCGTCTGCTTGACCTGCGAGCCCCACAGCGTTTCGTAGTCGGCCTGTTGCGAGCGGACAATTTCGCACAGCCACTCGATCGCTTCCTGCTTCTTGTCGGTGTCTTCTTTTTCCTTCGGAGTTTCCTTCTCCTTGTGTGGATCCTTGGGTCTTGGCGGCCGGGCGGCGGCTTTCGCCTTTTGCACCATGCGGACCAGGTCGTCGTAGTAAATGAACTCGTCGCAGTTGGCGATCAGCATGTCAGACGTTGAATTCTTCACGCCGCAGCCGATGACCCGCTTGTTGTTCTCTTTCAGCTTGCTGACCAGCGGAGAGAAGTCGCTGTCGCCCGACAACAGCGCAAACGTGTCGATGTGATTCTTCGAGTAACACAGGTCGAGCGCATCGACCACCATGCGAATGTCCGCGCTGTTCTTGCCGCTCTGGCGAGTATGCGGGACGTCGATTAGTTCAATGCCGTGCCCGTGAAACTCGCGAACCGCGTGACCGTAACCGTTCCAATCGCAGTACGCCCGCTTAAAAACCAGCCGCCCCTTTTCGAGCAGCCGTTTCAGCACCAACTGAATCTTGAACTCCCCTTGGTGCATGTCCTTCACGCCAAGCGCGAGGTTTTCAAAATCGACGAACACGGCGATCAGACTTTCGTCAGCGACAGACATCGCGGACTCCTTTCAGGTTGACCGAAGCATGTCGAGCACCACCGGATCAATCAAGCTGCTGGCCACGTGACGGACGTGGTCGAAGTCCTGGTTTCGGCTGTGCTGGTGTGGCACCGAGATGATGTAGGCTCCGGCGTTGGCAGCGGCTTTGCTGCCGTTATGACTGTCTTCCAAGACCAGCATCTCATGCGGATCAACTCCCAGCCGAGCGGCGGCCTTGAGATAAATCTCCGGGTGAGGCTTCCCATTGGTGACGTCTTCGGCCGTCAGGGTCATGTGAAATCGGTCGAGGATTTCAAAACGCGTCAGGATGCGCCGCAGGTAATTGCTATCCGAGGAGGTCGCGACCCCCTTGGGTAAACCGCTCCGTTCGATGTGATCGAGCAGTTCGAACAAACCCGGCATCGGTGCGATCTTTTCGTCGAGCATCGCCAGGAATAAGTCGTGTGATTCCCGCCAAAGCTTGATCGGATCGACATTCAGCCCGGCAGCCTCGACGAGCAATGGATAACCCTCTTCCGCTCGGCGGCCCATGATGAGCGTGAAAAACTCATCGGTCATTTCACAGCCGTGCCGACGCATCAATTCGACACCCGCTTCGTGGAAAATCTCCTCGGTATTGAACATCAGACCGTCGAGGTCAAAGGCGACTGCTTTAATCATGGGAGATTGAATTCGGAAGGCGGAATGCGGAATGGGCTATCTTAGGCAGGATGGAAGTTGCTGTCGGTAACTCAGGTCGAGCACGTCCATCGGGTGAGCAACCCAAATGTCGTGGCCAGCTTGGCGGAGTTGCATCTGCAGTTGCAGTGAGCATCCAGCGTTGCCGGTGATGACGGCTTGAGTATTTGTCTTGAGGATATTCTCGAGCTTGCGACGTCCGAGCTGCGCGGCCATCTCAGGTTGAGTGAGGTTGTAGCTGCCGGCAGCTCCGCAGCAAATCTCACTCTCGGCCAGCGGGACGAGTTCGAGACCGGGTACTAGCGACAACAGGTCACGCGGTTGCTCGCGAATCTTTTGAGCGTGGCACAAGTGGCAGGCGTCGTGATAAGTCGCTCGAAGATTGATCTCGCCAGTCGGCTTGATCGGACCGAGCGACATCAGAAACTCAGACACGTCCTTGACCTTGCAAGCAAATTTGTCGAGCCGTTGTCGCGTCGCATCGTCAGCCGGTGCGAGTTCATGCGCGACGTGGCCGTAATCTTTCAGCATCGAGCCGCATCCAGCGACGTTGATGATGACGGCATCGACGTCGTCGGGGTTGAACGCGGCAGCGTTCTGCTGAGCTAACTGCAAAGCGGGTTCGCCGGCTCCGCTGTGATAGTGGATCGCTCCGCAGCAGACTTGGTTGCGCGGCACGACCACTTCGCAGCCGTTGTATTGCAACACGCGGGCGGTCGCCCAATTCGTTGGCCCGAACATCGCGTCCGCCACGCAACCGGTGAAGAGTGCGACTCTCGCGCGGCGCTTGCCAACCGGAGACAATACTTCCGGCAATGGCGGAGTCGGAGGCGGCAGCGTTGGCAGCAGCGATTGCATTCGTTGAAGTTGCTTCGGCAGGAGTCTCGTGACACCAAGTCCTTCCGCCAGGCGATCCAATCCCAATCGCTGCGCCCAGCGAGCGGGCGCGAGAGCCCAACGCAGACGATTCGCGTACGGGAACAAGCCATAAAGAATGAACTTCTGAAACCAACCGTTGGCCTGCGAATCTCCGGCGACCAGTTCACGCTGCTGCATCTCGACGCGAAACGGTTCAATCAGACGGCCGTATTGCACGCCGGAAGGACACGCCGTTTCACATGCTCGGCAGTCGAGGCATAGTTCCAAGTGATGTTTGACGGTGTCCGTCAGTGCGATCCGACCGTCGACGACGCCGCGCATCAAGTAGATACGTCCACGCGGGCTGTCGTTTTCGTTGCCGGTCTCGAGGTACGTGGGGCATGCCGAAGTGCACAACCCGCAATGCACGCAGTTCATGAAGTAGCCATAGTCGATCTGTGAGCCGACAGGTGGCGCGACGGAACATTGATCAGATGCCGGCAGCGGGATCGTCATAGCGACGCGGTTCTCAACAGAGGCTGATTGAACTCATGGATTAGCAGGGCAAGCTACCGATTGCCGAGTGTTGCGTGAAGGCGGCGTGAACGACGGACGCTCACCGGAGAACTGAGCAAAAATGCTGGCGTGGTCAGTCGAGAGGTGTTAGCGTTCGTCCCACAACATGCTTCATACTTCGCTGCCGTTCCTGTCGGACGGTGGTTGGTGCCGTGGCGAGTTCGCACCTTTGAGCCTGAAGTCGCTGCGTGTCTTACTCTCGACGCAGGAGCAGCAACATGATTCGGAAGATTTTGGCTGGGATCATCTGGGGAGTGTTGGCGAGTGTCCTCGGATCGGTTTGCGCAGTGTCCGCGGACAAACCGGAGATGAAGCGATTCACCGTGAGTTTCAAGCCCGACAAGGAAGTGGTGCCGAAATCCAAGAAGCCGCAGAAATTCGCGCCCGAACTGCGAGCCTTGATGCACGTCGAAGGCAAGTTGGTAGGACGCACCTCAAAGGGCGAAGCGGTGATCGAAGCTCAGAAGAATCATGCGGACGCTCTCGAAAGCCAATCGGTGGAAATTGGACTGACGGTGGGCGTTGCTCCGGAAAAATTCACGCCGATCAACCGGCTCATGCTGAGTTATGAAGCGGGCAAAAAGCCAACCTAACAAAGTTTGGCGAAGGCGGGGCTGAAGATTGTCAAGGACAAGGATTTCGACGGCGATTACGAGAAAGGAACCCTCTTAATCGTCGAACCGATTGAGCAAACGGGGATCACGAGCAAGACGGTCTCTGCGTTGGATGCCAACAAAGAAGTGACGAAGGCGTACCCCAGTCATCGCATTCAGTTGCCTCCGCAGCCTCCCAAGAATGCGCCGAACGGCGCGGGTACGGAAAAGAAAGTTGAGCAGCAATCGAAGCGAATCAAAGTCAACCAGGCTGCCCCGATGGCTCCGAACCCTGTGATTCCGAACGACCCCGAATTTGGCCAGCTTTGGGGGATGAAACAAATCAATGCGTCCGTAGCTTGGACATCGAATACTTCATCGCCGGTAATCGTCGCCGTGATTGACACGGGCATTGATTACAACCATCCCGATCTCAAACCCAACTTGTGGGCTTCACCCAGCGGGGCTTTCGGATTCAATGCCATCCCCGGCAGTGATCCCAACGACCCTTACGATGACAACGGACATGGGACTCACTGCGCTGGAACAATTGCCGCCGTCGGCGGCAACAAATATGGCGTTGCCGGTGTGAACTGGAATGTGAAGGTCATGGGGCTGAAGTTTCTTGACTCGGAAGGGAGCGGCGACGACTTCGATGCCATCCGCTGCATCGACTTCGCTATCGGAAACGGTGCGAAGGTGCTCAGCAACAGTTGGGGTAGCTACGCAGAAGTTCCGGAAATTGAAGAGGCCATAGGGCGTGCTCAGCTTAGCGGCGCGTTATTCATCGCTGCGGCCAGCAATGACCGGGTCAACAATGATGGCGCGAATCCAAGCTATCCTTCCTCCTATGACGCGGACAACATCATCGCCGTGATGTCGGTTGACCCGAATGGCAGCATGTCGTCTTTCAGCAATTACGGTGCGAGGTCGGTGGACTTGGCGGCTCCGGGGCGGGACATCCTCAGTACGCTCCCCGCCGAAAACTTTGAAATGAAGAGCGGCACCTCGATGGCGACTCCGCATGTGGCGGGAGCGGCTGCTCTGCTGTGGGGACATCCCAAGTACAAGCTGGCGGATTGGAGTGAGATCAAGACGGCCCTGTTGCAAAATGTCTCGAAACAAAGCGGTCTGACCAATCGCAGCTTGAGCGGTGGAATCCTCGATTTGAAATTCATGGGTGGTCAGTCCAAGCCGCCGGTTGATCCGAGCAAGCCTTTGCCTGTCGCCGGTTCGATATTGCTGGCATTCGAGAAATTCATAGCCCCCATCCAAGTCACCGATCGTGGAAATGTGTTGAAAGTTCATGTGGACCTTACCGAAGAGTGCGACGTCTTGATTCGCGCAGACTCTAGCATCACGGCGTCGGCGAACATCCGAAACGTGTCGATTGGATTCTTGAACGAAGAGGCTCCGGAACGCCGCTGGCAAGGTTCCGCTCGGCGGTTGAGCGTGAAGGCCGACCGATGGACACCGGTTGTCGCGTCGTATGTGGTCCGACTCGAATGCGGCTCGCATGATTTGTATTGGAAGGTCTGGGATGATGACTCGACCGACAAGCCGCTCACTCTGAATGCCGGCACGATGACGGTCGAGGCGATTCCCATTCGCAAGTAAGGATCGCGCGGGATGCGAGTCTCTTCGTCTTACTCCAGAGGAGAATGGAGAGACGATTCTTCCGGTTTCGCGCGGAATTTCATCAGTGTCTGGGCCGCATCGAGTCGCACACGCGGTTCGGGATAGTCGGTTGAAATCGTGGTGACGTCTCTCGTGATTTCGGATCGAGTGGACTCGTCCAGCAAAGGGGCGAGTTCACCGATCGCTTTCATCGCGTTTGTTGCCGCGATAGGACCGGCATCGCCGCTGGGCACCGCTTGTTTCAGGCTAGAGGCAGCTTTCAAGACATCTTTCAGGACCGGAACGGCCTTCAACGATTTGTGCCGAGTGAACGCCACGGCCGCATTCGCACGGGTGTTGAGATCCGCGTCCTCCAGCAGGACGCTCAGGGACTGGTCCGAGAGTTCGAGCGGAAAGAATCCGAGCGACAAGGCCGCCAAAGATCTCAGCAGCGAATCTTGATCGCGGGAGACAGCGGCCAACTCTTCGAGAATGCTAGCATCAGTCAACGGCTCGCCGCGTTCGCGGGCTCGGAATGCGATCGTCGCCACCGCCGCGACCGCGTTCTTGCGGACTTCGCGGTCGTGAGTCTCTTTCATACCCTCACGCAGCACTGGCAACACCGCCTCCGGAACGTCGAGCAGTCCCAACGTCCGAGTCAAGAAGGCTTGCTGGTCGATCACCACCGGTTCTTGCGAACTGCTCTTCAATGTGTCGGCGAGAAACGCGCTCAACTCCTGCGCGACCTGCGGGTTCGTGGTGAGTCGCGGTCCTTCCAACTTTCGGTTTTGATCGATCGCCAGAGCTTGCGCCAGTCCCATTGCGCCGCGGCCACGACGATGCTCGTTGCTGCTTTTCATGTCGGCCAGCAATGCCTGCCAGTCTTGCTCGGCCGACGCGAGTTTGCCGAACAGCAGCCAGACCCCCACGATCGTTGCGACGATCAAGCCGGGGACGACAAACAGTTGCACGATGAATTTTGCCGAAGGGGGTTCAACGGGAGGCAAGGATTCAGGAGAGGTGGGCAGTTCGGCGTTGTCGTGAGATTCAGCGGTCATGGGCATTCGACGCAGTGGTTTCGAAACAGTAGCCGCGTTTCGCCAGAACGCGGGTCATTCCG
>SXGS01486175.1_pt1 | contig 24486 bp, 13 predicted proteins | sample 3174681 | NCBI WGS metagenome assembly SXGS01 (sample SAMN11356861, study PRJNA531348) | freshwater metagenome | isolation source: freshwater sample F1-80 | place: China: Fuxian Lake, Yuxi | collected 2017-12-25 | reverse complement strand
GCCACCGACCAGCTTTCACGCGGTTACTTCGGCGAAGACAAGATGGCCGCTTATGTGAAGACCATCCAGCGTCAGGAAATCCGCAACAACGTCTCGGCTGTCAAACACCAGCACGAGGTTGGCTCTGACCTTGGCGACACGTTCAAGGAAATGGTTGCCGGTGAGCGCGCCCTGAAAGCCAGCGGCGAGCACAACACCATGAACCAGTTCGAGAACGTCGTCTGAACCCATTCCTTGCTGCGTAGGGAAACACTCGGCCCCATCTGCCTTCGGGCAGGTGGGGTTATTTTTGCGTGATCGCCAGCTCGAAGGGTGTCACAGGTCGTCCCTCCGGGGTCATCAGGTTGCAGACCGGCGTATCTCCCCAGCAATAGCGGACGATCGCAGCATCCGAATACGGATTGTCTATCTCGATGGTATCACCGCGTAGCCAGGCTTCGGCAAAGGTACATTCTGCGCCGCCGGGCCGGCAGAGCAGGAAGCCGATGGGGCGGTTGTGGCCTGACGTCGTATAATTGCCGCCTGGCTCCGGGAGCGCAATCTTGACGAACGGCGCCTCCGAGACTGCGCGGGCGGGGCTATGTCCTGTGCGCTCCGGGGCTTCGGGTGTGTTCAGCAGCGTATCCCACACTGTGCGGGTGCGGCGGGCGACTTCCTGCTTGTTGGGCGGGTGGATATCCCATTCATCCCCGGCGCCAAGGGCGACGACAAGTCCGGTGCGCGCGTCTTCGGATACAAAGCGCCTCTGGGCGTCGCGCAGGGCGGACCAGCCCGACGGACCCGGCACGGTCATGCGCGGCCCAAATTCGGGTAACTGGATGACGAGAAGAGTGAGCGTGTCGCCAAACTGTGCACGGAAATCTTCCGTCAAAAGCTCGAGGAGGCTCTGATAGGTCTCCGCATCGCCGGTATTGGATTCGCCCTGATACCAGAGGGCGCCCCTGAATTTTAGGCCTGCCAGCGGCGCAATCATGCCGTGATGCATGCCGGAAAGGCCGCTGACGCTCATCCAGGGCGTCTGCGGCGCAAGCCCGAGCGCTGGCTCGACCTTGCTGTAAGTCCAGCCTTCTCCGATCGGCACGCTCCGGCCGTTTGCGGCCGTGATCTTCATGGCGTCTTCCGGGCCGACCATGCCGCCTTGTCCCCAGCCATTATGGACGTTGACGAGGATGCGGTTTTCTCCGGCCCGGAGGGTTCCGGCTGGTATGTCGTAGGTCCGGTGTGTGCCCCAGCCGAAGGATGTGCCCACAAAGGTGCCGTTCACCCAGGCGGAATCGATTTCGTCGATGCCGCCGAGGGACAATTGCGCCGGTCCTTCCGCTTCAGTCTCGTTCAGCGTCACGCGCTTTTCATACCAGAGCATGCCCAGATGCGCTTCAATGTCGGCATCACCGAAGGTTTTCCAGTCACGTAATGATCCGGGTACGGGCGTTGCGAAGGCCAGACCGTCGATCCAGGGAGAGGTGCCGGTCGCGCCGGTCCACCAGGCCTGCCAGCTCTGCCCGAATTTCGTGGTCGCGGCCGCAGGATCAGCTGCGTAGAGCTCCAGCAGGTCGAGACGATCTGCGAGGTGCGGGAGCTTTCGCAGGCGCTGCGGGCTGATCCAGGCTTCAAGGCGGGAGCCCCCCCAACTGGCATCAATCAGTCCGACCGGGACGTTCCGGCTGGCTTGCCAGTCGCGCCCGAAAAAGTAGCATAGGGCTGAGAAACCTTCGGCAGTTTCGCGGCTGGCAGCTTGCCAGCGGCTGCCTTCCGGCAGAGAGGCCTGAGGCGTGACGCTGCTCTTTTCCGGAACTTTCAGCAGGTGCAGATCAGCCGGGAACGGTCCGGCGAGTTCAGTGTCAGGGTTGAGAGCGCGAGAGACGGGATGGGCCATGTTCGACTGGCCGGAGCAGAGGAATACATCGCCTACGGATATATTGGAGAGCGTCGACCGGTTGTCGCCCGCAGTAGCTGAAAGGGTAAAATCAGTACCGGCCGGGAGGGGTGGAAGCTCGGCTTGCCAGCGGCCCGTCTCATCGGCGCGGGTTTGCGCCTGCGTTGTACCGATCGATACCGAAATGTCAGCCAGCGGATCAGCTGTTCCACTCAAAGTGACGGACGCGCCTTGTTGAAGGACCATGCCGTTGGAAAAGCGGGCGTCAAATGCGGGCGGCGCGTCTGCTGCTGCAGTGCCGCATAGCGCGGCAAGGCAGGCAGAAAGCCAGAATGATTTCAGCTGTTTCCCCACAATCTTTCCTTCGCGCCCCATTTTTATGTTGATAGCGCTATCATTTCCTCGTTAAAGTACAACCCATCACGGCGCACCAGGCAAGAGCGCGCCGGCTTTGGCGAACACACCGGCCCGGAGTCAAACGACCCCAGGCGACAGGCGGCGCCGATACGGGAGGAATACGCGCGCATGGCTCGCATACGACTTTTCATGTCCGCGCTTCTGGGGCTCTCGTTGGCAAACTGCTCGACTGCGCCTCCGCCTCTGGATACCCCGGCCTCCCAATCTGAAGTCAGCTGTCAGATTCGGATGACTCAGGTGGGCTTTCTTGTTTCGGGTCCGAAGAGGATCATTCTGAATACGCAGGCTGCGTCGCCGCTATCCTGGCGGGTTCTTGACGCGGCAGGTTCTGTTGTGGCTGTGGGTGAGAGTGTTCCGGCCGGGCCCGATGCGGCGTCCGGCGTTGATGTTCATGTCATCAATATAGAGGCACCACTGGCGCAGGGCGATGGCTATGTAATCGATGCCTGCGGACAGACGAGCCGCCCGTTTGCGGTCCAGCCGGACATCTATGCGGGGCTCTCGGAAGATGCCCTGCGCTACTTCTATCACAACCGCATTGGCACACCGATCGAAGCGCAGTTCGTGCAAGGGCCGGAATGGGCGCGGCCAGAATCCTTCAATCCCGTCATGGCGACCTGTTTCGAGGGCGAGGACATGTTCGGCAATACGTGGCCAGCGTGCGGCCACGAGCTGGATGTTACCGGCAGCTGGTTTGATGCGGGAGATTTTGGTGTCTATGGCGTCAATATGGGCATCTCCATCTGGACGCTCCAGTCGGCCTATGAGCGCATCGAAGCTCCGGATATTCTGGAGGATTCAGGCTGGGCAGATGGCAGGATGCAGCTGCCGGAAACCGGCAATGGCGTCAGCGAGATTCTGGACGAGGCTCGATGGGGCTTGGAAAGCCTTCTGGCGCTTCAAATTCCCGATGGTGCACAAGTCTGGGCTGCTGCGCCCGGAGTTAAGGGGACCCGTGATCAACCGCTGAAGCCCGAGAGTATCAATGGGTCCGGCCTGGTCCATCACAAACTCTCGGGGCGCCAATGGCCGCCCCTGCCGATGTGGCCATGGGAGGATGTGCAGGAGCGTGTCCTCTATCCGCCTTCCACGGCCGCGACGTTGGCGCTCGCCGCCACCGGGGCGCAGTGCGCGCGCCTTTGGGCTGGCAAGGATGACGTATTTTCCGCGCGCTGCTACACCGCTGCCATCCGCGCATATGACGCTGCAAAGCGTCATCCGGCCATTCTGGCCAGCAACAATTTTGACGGAAGCGGCGGCTATACGGACGATACGCTGGGCGATGAGTTCGCCTGGGCCGCTGCAGAGCTCTACATCACCACGGGCGATCCGGCCTATCTGGAGGATTTGCGGAGCAATCTGGCATTCAACACGGCAATGGACACCTTCGGCTGGGCAGACGTGGGCCTGATGCCGGCGATCAGCCTTGCCCTTAATTCCGATGGACGGAGCGCGGCCACCGCTGGGCAGGCGCAGCAGATGGTCATTGGGGCCGCGGATTCCGCGCTCTCGGTTCGGGACGCAGAGGCATACCGCGTTCCGCTGCGCGCCACCGAATATGCCTGGGGATCGAACAGTATTGCGCTCAATCGCGGCCTGGTCCTTGCTGCGGCATATGATCTGACCAGTGACGTTAAATACCGGGACGGCGCGATTGACGCGATGGAATATGTGCTGGGCCGGAACGTAATCGATCAGAGCTATGTTTCGGGATATGGCGCGCGGCCGATGCAGGCGCCCCATCACAGGATCTGGGCACAGTCCGTCGACCCGGCCTTCCCGCCGCCGCCGCCCGGCGCGCTCAGTGGCGGCGCCAATAATATTGCGATGACCGATCCCGTCGCCATGAAACTCAAGGGGAGATGCGCGCCGATGGCTTGCTGGGCAGATGATGCTGAGGCCTACGCGCTGAATGAAGTGGCCATCAACTGGAATGCGCCCCTCGCGGCGTTGGCCATCTTTCTCGACCAGACCGAAAAAACAATCAGCTCAAAGAATACAGATAGCACCGGGGAGTGACACCAGCATGCCTACTCTAAAATCCGTCTTGCCAAGTCTGGCGATCATGGCGCTGGCGGCTTGCCAGAGCGCTACTCAGACGCCCGCCAGCACGTTGGCGCAATCTTCGGAAACCGAGGTTCGGACGCCCTCGCCTTGGCCGTTTGATGATGTTGAGGTGTCACCTGAGAGTTGGCCCGTCATCAACGTTCCCGCGCTCGACCCGGTAATTGAGGCCAGAATCGATGAAATACTGCCGAAGCTGACGCTGGAGCAGAAAGTCGGTCAGGTCATTCAGGCCGACAGTGAGTTTGTCACGCCAGAGCAGGTCAAAAAATACCGGTTGGGCTCGGTTCTGAGCGGTGGAAACTCAGCTCCCGGCGACCTGCCATACGCCGCCGCCGAAGACTGGCTTGCCGCCGCCGACGCCTATTTCGAAGCGTCACTTGATCCGGAAGGGGTCGAGATCGCCATCCCCCTCATCTGGGGAATTGATGCCGTTCACGGACATACAAACCTTCTGGGCGCAACAATTTTCCCGCACAATGTGGGTCTCGGCGCAACCAACGATCCTGCCCTCATTCGTGAGATTGCCGCAGCGACGGCAGCTGAACTTATCGTTTCCGGTCATGACTGGACGTTTGCGCCAACCCTGGCTGTTCCGCGGGATGACCGGTGGGGGCGTGCCTATGAGGGGTTTTCGGAAGATCCTGAAATCGTTGCCAGCTACGCTGCCGGCATCGTCGAAGGCCTGCAGGGCGTCGCAGGCACCGAAGGCTGGCTGGACGATGGCCATGTCCTCTCCAGCGCCAAGCATTTCGCAGCCGATGGCGGCACAGAAAATGGCCGGGATCAGGGCGACGCCCGGATCAGCGAAGCAGACTTCCGCGATATCCACGCAGCAGGATATTTCCCGGCGCTGGAGGCCGGTGTGCAGACAGTGATGGCGTCTTTCTCCAGCTGGAACGGCATCAAGATACACGGGAGCAAAGCGCTCCTGACAGACATTCTGAAAACCCGCATGGGCTTTACCGGATTTGTGGTGGGCGACTGGAACGCGCACGGGCAGATTCCCGGATGTACGAACACGGACTGCCCTCAGTCCCTGATGGCTGGCCTCGACATGTACATGGCACCTGACAGCTGGGAGGCTCTGTATGTGTCGACCCTCCAGCATGTGAAGGATGGCACGATCCCCATGGAACGGCTTGACGATGCCGTTCGCCGCATTCTCCGCGTCAAGCTTGCATATGGCCTGTTCGACAAGGCAAAGCCAAGCGAGCGTCCCGGCGCAGGTGACGTCTCCCTCTTGGCATCCGATGCGCACAGGGACATAGCTCGCCGCGCCGTGCGGCAATCCCTGGTGCTTCTGAAGAACAACGCGTCCACCTTGCCGCTTGAGGCGGCGCAGACTGTGCTCGTGGTCGGAGACGGCGCCGACAGCATTTCAAAAGCATCCGGTGGCTGGACCCTCAGCTGGCAGGGCGGCGGCGCGGAGAACTCTATCTTCCCGCAGGGGCAGTCGATCCTGTCGGGTATCCGTGAAGCCGTTGAAGCGGCGGGCGGAACGGTCATCCATGATCCGTCCGGCACCAGCGGCGCTCAGGCAGATGTCGTCATCGCTGTCTATGGAGAAGATCCCTATGCGGAGTTCCAGGGAGACCGCGACAATCTGGACTATGTGCCAGACGGTTTCGATACGGGCCTGCTGGATGGATACAGGCAGCGCGGCGCGAAAGTTGTCTCGGTGTTCCTGTCCGGACGCCCCCTCTGGGTCAATCCTGAGATCAATGCGTCTGATGCGTTCGTGGCGGCCTGGCTGCCAGGATCCGAAGGTGCGGGCATTGCCGACTTGCTCTTCCAGCAGGACCCTTCGCACGACTTTACTGGCCGGCTTTCCTTCTCCTGGCCGGCAACGGCCATCCAGACGCGGCTGAATCGCGGCGACGCAGACTACGCGCCGCTCTTCCCTTATGGGTACGGTCTTTCCTATGCTGCAGTAGGCGAAGATATGCCTGTACTTTCTGAAGTCTCCGGTCTCTCGGCCGCGGCAACAGCCGAACGCGGCGCCATATTTGTGCGTGGGCAGACAGCGTCGCCTTGGGTGATGCGGTTCAACGGGCTCGACGGGCCGCCCGGGCGTGTTGATCATGGCGCGCAGGAAGACGCGCTGGCCCTATCGGCGAGCAGCGCGCCGGCGGCGCTTTCTTTCGAGACGTCCGGGGACGGCGTTGACTGGTCACGCGAGTCGAATGGCGCAATGGAGCTGAGCTTCTTTGCCCGTTCGCTGACTGAAGCCCCCGCCATATTGAGCGTTTCCATGGGCTGTGCTCTTGAAGGTGAATGCGCCCGGCAGATACCCGTCTCAGTGTCGGGAGAGTGGAGCGAGTATCGTGTTTCGCTCGGCTGCTTTGCTGAAGCGGGTACCGATATGAGCAAGCTTGTGGCTGCGGCGCGATTTGGTCTCGATGCCGGGCGCGTTGGCATAGCCAAGATCGCTTTGGCCGAAGATAAGGACGGGCGTCCAGACTGCGGCGGATGAGGCGCGCGCCTGATAGCCCGAACACACTGCTGGAGGTCCGAGATGTCTTTTCTGACAGCTATACGGTGCCTGATCTGCGCCGCGATCTGGATGATCACTCTTCCAATGGCGGCGGAAGGGCAGGGGTGCGAGCGACCGCTGGATGTCTGCTTCGAACATGCGGACGAGCGGTTTCCGCTCATTTCTGGCGGCGCTCCGATACGCATTATAACAGATGCCGGAGACTGGCCCGGCGTGCTGCGCGCTGCTGAAAACCTCGCGACTGATCTGGAACGACTGGCACAGGGTGGCGCGCACGAGGAAGGTGACATCATCATCCTGGCCGGAACGATCGGGCGCTCTGCCCTGATCGATCAACTGATCACGAACGGAAAGCTGGACGTTTCCGAGATCCAGGACGTTTGGGAAGGCTATGTGCAAGCTGTTGTCGATGCGCCTGCGGACGGCGTCTCCCGCGCGCTTGTGATTGCCGGCGCCGACAAGCGCGGAACGATCTTCGGGGTTTATGATCTCTCCCGCCGGGCGGGCGTTTCGCCGTGGCACTGGTGGGCTGATGTTCCGGTGCCCCACCGTCCGGACCTGTCTCTCGTCCCGGGAAGCCGCGCGGAGTGGCCCCGGGTGAAATATAGAGGCATCTTCATCAATGATGAGAAACCGGCTCTCTATGGTTGGGCCAACCACACCTATGGGGGCTTCAACAGTGCGTTCTATGAACGCGTGTTCGAGCTCATTCTTCGCAACAAAGGCAACTATCTCTGGCCCGCCATGTGGGGCGAGGCAATCTATGATGACGATCCACTGACCGGTCCGCTGGCGGATGAAATGGGCGTCGTACTCGGAACCTCCCACCACGAGCCTCTTGGGCGGGCGCATGTCGAATGGGCCCGGTATGGTGAGGGTAAATGGGACTATGTCACCAACGACGCTTTCCTTCGCGACTTCTGGCGCGCCGGCATGGAGCGGATGAAGGACTGGGAGACGGTTGTGACCGTCGGTATGCGCGGCGATGGCGACGAGGCCATGACCGAAGGCACGGCGATTTCCCTGCTTGAGCGTATTGTGACGGACCAGCGCGCCCTGATTGAGGACGTGACCGGACGCCCCGCGCCAGAGCAACCTTCAATCTGGGCGCTCTACAAGGAAGTGCAGGATTATTTTGATCAGGGCATGCAGGTGCCCGAGGATATCACCCTTCTATTTGCCGACGACAATTGGGGAAACATCCGCCGATTGCCGGATCCCGGCGCTACGCGCCAGGGCGGGTATGGTGTCTATTATCATTTCGATTATGTCGGCGGCCCGAGGAACTACAAATGGCTTAATACAAACCAGATCGAGCGGACTTGGGAGCAGATGAACCTCGCCTGGGAGTTCGGCGCCCGGCAGATGTGGATCGTGAATGTTGGCGACATCAAGCCAATGGAACTTCCGGTCACGTTCTTCCTGGATCAGGCCTGGAATCCTGAAGCCATGACCTTGGAGGCAATGGGGCAGTATCCCGAAGAGTGGGCATCGCAGCAATTCCCAAAGGAGCATGGCGCCGAGATTGCCGAGATCCTCAAGCTCTACACGAAATACTCGTCTCGCCGGAAACATGAGCTGGTAGACCCGGACACGTTCAGTGTCGTGAACTATTCCGAGTTCCGGCGCGTTACGGAGGAGTTTGAGGCCCTCGCCGTGCGGGCTGATGCGGTGCGCGCGCAACTGCCGCCCGAATACGATGATGCTTATGTGCAGCTCGTCTGGTTTCCGGTTCAGGCGGTCTGCAATCTTTACCGGCTTTATGAAGCGGTTGCCCTCAACCGCCTGTATGCGGAGCAGGGAAGGGCCAGCGATGCTCTGGCGCAGGCTGCTCTTGCGGAAAAGTACTACGCACACGACAGCGAACTTACGCGTATTTATCATGAAGATGTCGCGGACGGGAAATGGGTCCACATGATGTCGCAGACCCATATCGGCTACACTTATTGGCAGCAGCCGGATGAACAGGTCATGCCGGCCGTTGAGCGGCCGGGTGTTCCCGATGGTCGTGGGCTTGGCGTTGCGATCGAGGGTGATCGCCGGGGCTGGCGGCCAGGGGATCGCGGCGCAGTCCTTCCGCCGTCGGATGTATTCAATCAACAGGTAAGGTGGATTGATCTGTTCAAGACCGGCGGCGAGCCCGTCAAGGCAAGACTTGAGTCCCGGCAAGACTGGATCCGCCTTCAAGAGGGGCGCGTCACGATTGATGGAACTCAACGGATTAGCGTTGCGATTGATTGGGAAAAGGTGCCTGCCGGGGCTCATACCGGCGTGGTGCAAGTGAAAACTGGATTCTGGAGCAGTCTGAAAATCGAGGTGCCTGTGTTCAAGCCAGTCGGCTGGGAGACGGTCCAGGGCTTTTCTGCTGCGCCGGGCTATGTTGCGATGGATGCAGCATCCGCGAGCCGCAAGATCGACGGTCAGGGGCTCGATTGGCAGACAATCCCAAACCTCGGACGTACAGGCGATGGCATCACACTTTATCCGGCTACAAATGAACCAGCCCGGCCCGGCGCGCCGGATGCGCCCCGGCTGGAATTTGATGTTCACTTCTTTGAAGCGCGTGATGTGACGGTCGAGGTTGAACTTGCCCCGACGCTCGACTTCAAGGGGCAGGGCGGCATGCGCTACGCAGTTTCCATTGATGAAGGCGCCCCTGTAATCGTCAACATCAATGAAAACACTGCAGTTGGTGATTGGAATGAGCAGGCTTGGGAGGCGCTGGTCGCCCGCAATTCGCATCAGCACCGTACCGTATTCCCGGGCATCTCCCCTGGGAAACATGTGATCAAGGTCTGGGCCATCGACGCGCCGTTGGTTTTCCAGAAGGTGACAGCCAGCCAGCGGCCCGTGCCTGAGAGCTATCTCGGGCCGCCGGTCTCATTGCCACACTAAACGCTTTGGCCGCTCTTGGCCCAGTCGCTCAGGAAGGTCGCAAGCCCTGCATCCGTCAACGGATGTGCGGCAAGCCGCGGGAAGACTTCCGGCGGAATGGTTGCAACATCCGCGCCGGCCAGAGCACAGTTGATGACATGCATCGGGCTCCGAATGGATGCCGCAAGCACTTCGGTCGCAAAGCTGTAATTGTCAAAGATCGTCCGTAGACTCTGGATAAGGTCCATCCCGTCCTGGCCGATATCATCAAGACGGCCGATGAAAGGCGAGACATAAGTCGCGCCGGCTTTTGCCGCCAGAAGGCCCTGGGCCGGGGAGAAGCAGAGCGTCACATTGGTCTGGATGCCTTCAGCAGTGAACATGCGGCAAGCGGCGAGCCCATCCATGGTGAGGGGAAGCTTGACGACGACGTTTCCCGCGAGCGCAGCGAGCTTCCGTCCCTCGGCCAGCATGCCGGCAGTATCGGTTGCTACAACCTCCGCGCTGACCGGACCTTCGATGGCCGCGCAGATCTCCTTGATCGTGGTGATGAAATCACCTCCTGCCTTTAGGATCAGGGAGGGGTTCGTTGTTACCCCGTCTATCAGGCCGGCGGCCGCGAGCTGTCGAATGGCGTTGAGGTCTGCGGTGTCTACAAAAAACTTCATGGTCGTTCCCTTTCGAAAAGATGCCACGCTGTATGATAGCGCTAACATTTCTTTTCTACGCGGGATGATAGGGTTTGCCTAGATCGGGCAGAAAGATTTCCTGAGACCTTCGCGTGCTGGTTCAGTTCATCGGCGGCGGCGCGAGGCCCAATGCAGCTGCCAGCGAGGTCAAAAGCGTCATCTTGAGCCGTTTGCGCATTTCCGGTGTGTGCGGGCCGAGTGCCCCGCGTACATCCGCAGGCAGATGAGATACAGGGTCGCCATGCTCTCCGAAGACATAGTGATCAAAGAAAGTCTTCCACACGCGCCGCTGCTCTGGCGGAAGATCCCGGAGCGCGATCAAGCCGTGCAGCATGGCATCAAAGGGAGACCCAAGATCGGCTCGTGCGTCCGTCCACCAGTAATTCACAAGCACATTGAACGGCGTCAGCGACTCGACATGATGCCACCAGCAATAGGGAATATAGATCGCGTCGCCGGGCTCCAGCGTTGCAGAGCGCGCATGCTTTAAGGCGTCGGCAAACAGCGGATACTTGTCCGCGTCCCAGGCTTCCGGGCGCACAAGGCTTACGGGTGGTCCGGCGAGTGTCAGCTCAAACGGCCCGACATAGAGGTTTGGCAACTGGCTGGGCGGAATGAGCGTGAAGCGCCTGCGCCCGGCCGCAACGCAGGCGATGTTCTCCGACAGGTCAAAATGCGTCTGCACGGAAAGCCGATTTCCGATCCAGATTCGGGGCTGCGTTCCATCGGGCGGAAGGTTGAGCTGATTGCCTTCCATGAATCCAGGCAAGTGATCGGGCACCGGAACCGATTGTATGTATACCGATGGCGGCTCTCTGTCCTGCTCGAGCCGGGCAAGCCCACCAAGCGTCCGGGATATAGTTTCCGGCCGCCGGATGAAGTTGAGGCCTTTCAGGTCATCAGAATAGAAAAACCGCCCGCCAATCTCCGGAGGGCCGAAGATCGTCTCGGCCGGGCGTCCATTGTCGAACCCGGAGAGATAGCCGGCCATCCCCGCTGTGCCCTCGCGAGCCGCGCTGACCGCGGGCCAGTCAGCCACCAGCCCTTTAAGGACAACTGGTTCACCCCGGGGCATGATTTCCCGGACGAAGATGTCGCGTGTCACGCCATGGCGCACGGGGATTGGAGGAAGATTTGCAAAGGCGTGCATAAGATGACCGTCAACCAGGGTATTTCCAGCCATTCTTTTAGCGCCTTGCCGTCAAAATGGCGATGCGCCGCGAAGGTCTTTCGCGGCGCACCCGGGAGGAGCTGACGGTACCGTCAGAAAGAGAAGCGGGCAGACACCGTGACCCGGCGGTCATTCCGGTACCAGGACCGGCCACCGCGACGGCCGTCCGCATTCGGAATGAACGACGTGGTCTTGGTGATCTCGTCGAGCAGGTTTGCGCCCTGCACGCCGATCTTCAGATTGTCATTCACGGTGTAGAAGAACGACCCGTCGAGCTGTCCTGAATCTTCCTGGAAGATCGGATAGAACGGCGTGATCACATCCCGCGGGGTAACCAGGTAATCGCTGCGCCAGTTATAGGCGAGGCGAGCGGAAATCTTGTCCTTCTCGTAGATGGCCGCGATGTTGTAGCTGACATCCGAGAGCCCCTGCAGCGGCAGGTCACCGAGATTGACGAGCGCGTTGTTCGCCGCAGGTGCCGTGTCCGTATTCGAGACGCCCGAGGATTGAACCCCGTCACTCTCCAGCAGCGTCAGCGCAGCCTGCAACCCGAGGCCATCAAATGGCTGGGGCAGGAAATCGTAGAACTGCTGGTAAGAGAACTCGATGCCCTTCACCTTGCCGACCTCGTCAGAATTGGTCGGCTGCCGGGTGAACACGTTATCGACCGCAGCCCCGGTATCCGGGTTCACAAACACAAGGTCGCCCTGTCCGGTTGTGACGATATTCTTGATTTCCTTGTAGAATGCCGAGGCCGTGAACGAACCCGCATCGCTGAAATACCACTCGAACGAAAGGTCATAGTTGTCCGCTTCGGTGGGCTTCAGGAACGGGTTGCCACCCGATGCATCAAACCCGTACCAGCCGCCTTCAAAGCCGGCGGGAGGTGCATCTGCTTCCGGTGTTCGCGGATCATCGAGCGTCAGCGGCGCAATAGTATAGTAATACCGCATCAGGCCAAGGTCAGGTCGCGACAGGCCCTTGGAGTAGGCTGCACGAATGATCATTTCATCCGTAAGCCCCAGCTTCACGTTGAAGCTCGGCAGCCAGTTATCATAGCTGTTGTCGCCCGTCACATCGACACTGGAGCCCGTTGCAAAGTTGCGGATGTTGGCCCGCACATCGGCTGGCAGCGCGCAGAATGCCGGCGGGTTGTAGACTTGGCCTGGCTCAAGGTCTGTTGGAGTCAGGCAGCGGTTCTGACCGGCAGGTGATGCCGCGCCGAAATCAACGGGGATCTGGCCTGGTTGCGGGAAGTTGAATCCGCCCGTCGCCGAGAAGTCCGTCTTCACATAGCGAACACCGATGTTGCCATCCAGTGTCATGCCATTCCCGAACGGGTTGTCATGGCCAAACCGGACCATGGCATAGACAGCCTGGGTTTCCTCAAGCGTGTCGTTGATTTCGCCCGGCAGATAGGGGGTTCCCGGAACAACGCCGGGGCGTTCGGACAGCCGCCGCCATCCGGCAGATCCGCCCTGCGGGCCTGCAGCGGCCAGAGCGGGATCGCCGCTGTTCAGCAGCCACTGGGCAACGACGCTGTCTGCGAAGTCCGCCCCGCCATTGTAATTCTGTGCGAGGTTCTGGTTGTAGTAGGGGAAGGTGGGCGGAACGGAAACGCCGCCGCGCTGGTATTCACTCCAGTAATAATTGCTGACCGCGCCTTGCGGCGCTCCGATCTCATCCATCCAGACGGGGCCACCATTGCCCCAGATTTCAGAGAGCGCGCCCCAGTTATAGGTCGAGAACCGTGTCGTCTGATCGCGTTCGGACCAACGGACGCCTGCGCGAACCGATTTGAGCCAGCCGCCATCATCGTCGAATTCATATTCCGTATCGGCACGGAACGCATGTTCCTGGCCCTCGCTGTCTTCAAGGTGATCCATCGCCGCGCGCCAGAAACTGTTGCGCGGATCTGCATAGGCGGCCTCGTTGCCAGCGGTCACATAGGCAGGGCACCCACCGGTCGCGCCGAGGCCCGCCGAGCAATCAAGCGCCGGGCTGCCGGGGAAGCCGGATGTGTTCACCCCAAGCAAGCGCACTTCGGGAATTTCCCGCCGCAGGTCGAGATACACGTCCTGGAAGCTTGAGCCCCAGAGACCGAAATCCGTGTTTTCAACGGTGGAGTCGATAAACTGGTAGTCAAAGTTGAACGAGAGCTTTTCCGTCGGTGTCCACTTGAAGTTAAACGAAATATCCTGCGTGGCCTGATCCTGTTCGACGTCACGGCGGACATTGTTGGACTGCAAGCCGTAGACTGGCGTGCGCCGCCCACCTTCTTCAACTGGCGTGTTCTGGTCCTGGCGCCAGCCGACCGGGGCAGAAATGGTGCCATGGGTGAACAGGTCGTCCGCGCCAAAGCCGAACTCTGTTCCCGGAAGGAAATTGAAGGCGGTGTCGCCGACATTGTCCGTTGCGATCTCGATCACGTGTTCCGTCCACGAAGTGGAGGCTTCCGAGCGGAGTAGCTCGAAGGTAGCCAGCATCGTTCGGTCCGGGTTTTCCCACTGGACCGAGCCGCCATAGCCAAGACGCTCGCGGTCATAATCCTGCGTGCGGAGGGCCGCGCCTTCGGGCACCCAAACGGTCGATCCCGGCACAAGGTCAGTCCGGGGCTGGAAGCTCGAAACCTGCGTCCCGTCAGAGCGCGTATTCAGTTGTGAATAGACGCCGTTCAGCAGGATGCCGATGTCGCCGCCACCTGTTTCCCAACGGTTGCTGTACAGGAAAGAACCGGTCGGCGCCCATTCCTGGCGGAAGTCCGCATAGTTGTATTCCAGGGTCCCGGCGAAAGTCTGACCATCGGAGTCAAAGGGTTTGCGGGTTACAAGGTTCACCGTTCCGGCGACGCCGCCTTCGATAAGATCAGCAGTCTGGTTCTTGAAAACCTGAACAGAACCAAGGAGTTCTGGCGGAACGTCTGAAAAGCTGAGGGCGCGGCCGTTGTTGGCTGAGAAGGTGTCCCGACCGTTGATCTCTGAGCGCACATAGGTCAGGCCACGAACAATAACGCCCTGGCCTTCAATCGAGAAGTGGTCCGGGTCATCGGCTGCAGCGAAGCGGCTGATGGTGATACCGGGCACACGCTGCAAGGCTTCCGTCACGGAGCGGTCGGGCAGGGCGCCGATGTCCTCGGCCGTGATGGCGTCCACAAAGGTTTCGGCGGAGCGCTTGATCTCTTGCGCGCTCTGGATCGACGAGCGGATGCCCAGGACAACAACCGTCTCCTGGCGGGCTTCATCCTCGGTTGGTTCGCTCGAGGGCGTTTGCGCCGGCGGCGGATCATCCTCGGTCTGAGCAATGGCGGGTGCCGCCATAAGCAGCGACAGAACGGACGCGCCACAGGCGAGTGCGGACCACGATGCCAGACGGCGATTCGACAAGTATGCGAACTTAGTTGCCACGGTGGGCCCTCCCTTATGAACTAAATCTCTGCCAGATTTCCGGCAGGTGGGCTCATGGCCCAGTTCGTTATAGCGCTAACGAAACATAAAATGTTTGCGCTATCAAGCCTGAAAACGCTAGTTTGATAACGCTCTCGCAAAGCATGGCAAAAATGCTACGTTAAAAGCGAGGAAACACCGGGGCTTCGGCCCCTCGCTGCAACCAAAAATGGGCAGCACTCACGGGAGGAACTTCAGCAATGGCGCCGGAAAGCCAGAGGATTGTCATATTGGGCGGCGGCACTGCCGGCTGGATGACGGCCGCCGCGCTGTCGCATGTCCTGGCGCCTAGAAATGTTTCAATCACGCTCGTTGAGTCAGAAGAAATTGGCACAGTTGGGGTGGGTGAGGCCACCCTCCCGCATATCCGCTTCTTCAATCAGCGAATCGGAATCGACGAGCGGGCGCTGATGGCTGCCACCCAGGCGACGATGAAATTGGGCATCCAGTTTGTTGACTGGGGCCGCAAGGGCGACGCCTATATCCACCCCTTTGGAGACTACGGCCAGCCCGCAGCTGGCGCTGAGTTCCATCAGCTCTGGGCGCGCCTTTACAATGCCGGCCGGGCCAGCCGGATTTGCGATTATTCCCTGCCCATCATCATGGCAGAGCAGGGGAAATTTACCTTCCCGGCCGAGGGCGACACCAGCGTATTGTCCACCTTTTCCTATGCTTACCAGTTCGATGCCGGACTTTATGCGCGGTTCCTTCGGAAAGTTTGCGAGCAAAGAGGCGTGGTGCGCATGGAAGGTAAAGTCTCGGGCGTCTCTCAGGACCCCGAGACCGGCCATGTCACCGCGCTGCATCTTGGGGACGACCGCGACGTCAGCGGCGACCTATTCATCGATTGCTCCGGCTTTCGCGCCCTGCTGATCGAGGGGGCCTTTGGGGTGCCCTATGAAGACTGGACGCGCTGGCTGCCATGCGACCGGGCGATTGCCATTCCCACCCAAAGCGCCGCGCCGCCGTTTCCCTACACCCGCGCAACCGCGCTGACCGCAGGATGGAAATGGCGCATCCCGCTCCAGCACAGGGTCGGCAACGGTCATGTCTACTCCTCGGCCTTTCTGGATGATCAGGCCGCAGAGGATGAACTCCTCGCGGGCCTCTGTGAAACGCCGCTGCGCCAGCCAAACAAGCTGCGCTTCCGCCCGGGCCAGCGCCGGCAGCAATGGATCGGAAATGTCGTCGCCATCGGTCTTTCCAGCGGCTTCCTGGAGCCCCTCGAATCCACGTCCATCCACCTGATTCAACAGGGAATTACCACGCTTCTGGAACTCTTCCCGGACGGAAAGCCGGACCCTGCAGACATTGCGGAATTCAACCGGGTCATGACGCTGGAATATGATCGCGTCCGGGATTTCCTGATCCTTCACTACACCGCCACCGAGCGCGACGATTCCGCCTTCTGGAACCATGTCCGGACCATGGATCTGCCCGGCTCCCTCGACGAAAAGATCGCTGCCTTCCGCGAACGCGGCATCGTCATGAAATACCGCGACGGTCTCTTCCTGCATCCCAGCTGGATCTCGGTTTTCATCGGTCAGCGGGTCGTGCCCCGGCATTGGGACCCTCGCGTGGATGCGATCCCGCTCGACCAGGCCACCGCCACGCTGGCGCAGCTCCGGCGCCATATCGCTGAAACCGTCGAGGGGCTGGAGTCGCATGCCGCGGCCCTGGCGCGCTATTGCCCGGCAGAGGCCGCCGCCTGATGACAGAGCTCCGCCGCATCGCCATCATCGGGTCAGGCGTCGCCGCATGGATGGCGGCTGCGTGGTTGGCGCGTCAGCTCAAACGTCTTGGCACGGAAATCATCTGCGTTCCGGGCGGCAGTGACCACACGCCCCCGATCCTTGCATCCTTGCCGAGCCTTGACAGCTTTCACCGCGCGCTGGATCTCGACCAGAGAGACTTGATGCGCGCCACCTCCGCCAGCTTCCGCCTTGGAACGCTTCATGCGGCCACAGGCGGCATTCATGCCTATGGCGAAACTGGCGCCCAATTTGGAACGGTTCCCTTCCATCTTGCCTGGCGCGCGCATGCCGCAAGCCTTTCGCCCGCGTCCTATGGAGATTTCAGCCTCGCGGCGCGCGCAGCCCGGACGGGAAGGTTCTATCCCCCCCTCGAGGACGGCCCGGCAGGAAGTGCCTACAGCCCGGGGCTTCACCTCGATGGCCCCTCCTATCGCAACTACATTCAACGCGCCGCCCTCCATTACGGGGTCATTCCCGCGCCATCTTTGTCCGCCCTGCCGGACGCTGAGACAGGCCGCCTGAAGTTCACAGATGGCTCCGAGCTCACCGCCAGCCTCGTGATCGACACCGTCCCGCGGCTCAATGCCCCCGCCGCGCTGCCGGGATTTCCAGAAGAGGTCCATGTTCGATACGGCCGGAGAGCTGAAAGCGCTCCTTTGGGGCTTGCTGTTCTTCAGGCCGTGGCAGGGTGTCAGGCGATCGACATTCCAATGCAAAGTCAAATAGTCCGGACGCTGATGTCAACCAGCCAGGCGGCGGCCCACCGGGCCAGTTCAGTCCTGCGCCGCGAAGGATTTGATGTCGAGGACGGCCCTCAGGTTCATTTCGCGCCCTCCTTTGATACCACTCCCTGGCAAGGCCGGATCATACGCATGGGCGAGGCAGCCTGCCGTCTCCCGCCTGTTGAAGGCTTTGACCTGCGCGCCATCCAGGCGGGACTGGAAACCTTTGGCGCCCTGCTGCCCGGTGCGAGTTCCGTGCTCCCCGAAAGGGCTGAATACAATCGCCAGATGCGCGACACCTATCAATGCCTCGCCGATTTCGCCGCCCTTGCCTTCATCCCGCCCGGCGTCATTCCCGAAAACATCTCCGCCTCCCTGCGCCTGCTCCTTGAAAACTTTACAAGCCGGGGGCGGATCATCCTGATGGATGGCGAAAGCATGAACCGCGAAAGCTGGTCTGGCGCCCTGATCGCCAGCGGCTGGCAAATGCGGCGCGCCGATGCCCACGCTGCCGCGCTGCCCGCAGACCGTGTCCGCAGCCAGCTGCAATCCATCTCCGGAATGCTCGCGGCAACGGCAGAAACCTTGCCGGACCAGCGCGCCTTCCTGCGGCGGGGCGGGTTCGTCCGGGACCAGAAAGAAGGGGTGGGTTGACCTGATGCTCTCTGCAGACACGCTTTCTCACATCGTCATCGCCGGCGGCGGAACCGCTGGCTGGATGACCGCCGCAGCGCTCTCCAAGGTCTTCTCCAATGGCCACACCCGGATCACGCTGGTTGAATCCGAGGAGATCGGCACAGTCGGCGTCGGCGAAGCTACAATCCCGCCCATCAACATGTTCAACCGGCTTCTGGGCATTGATGAAAACGACTTCATCCGCAACACGCAGGCGACTTTCAAGCTCGGCATCGTCTTCGAGAACTGGCTGAAGGAAGGTCACGAGTATATTCATCCGTTCGGGGAATATGGCCTCGATATCAACGCGGTGAAGTTCTACCAGTTCTGGCTGAAGCTCCGGGCGATGGGCCGTGATGTCGGCAGTCTCGACGAATACTGCCTCTCCGCCATGGCCGCCTGGAATGGCCGTTATGCGCCGCCGGACCCCGATCCGAGATCTGTCCAGTCTTCAATGGCCTATGCTTTTCATTTCGATGCAGGTCTCTATGCCGCCTATCTCCGCCGGTTTGCCGAAGCGCGAGGCGTCCGGCGCGTCGAGGGGCGGATCGGAGAGGTAAAACAACGCGGCGAAGATGGCTTCGTCTCGGCGCTTGTTCTTGCGGATGGAACGGAGATAGCGGGCGACCTCTTCATCGATTGCACAGGCTTCCGCGCCCTCCTGATCGGCGACACGCTCGGTGTTCCGTATCGGGATTGGTCTCACTGGTTGCCGATGGACCGCGCGCTCGCGGTGCCCAGTGAAAACATCAAACCCCCAGTGCCTTATACAAGGGCCATCGCGCGCAAGGCTGGCTGGCAATGGCGCATCCCGCTCCAGCATCGAACGGGCAATGGGCATGTCTATTGCTCCGCCTTCATGGAGCAGGATGACGCCGCGCGCATCCTGCTGGAAAACCTCGAAGGGCCAGCGCTGGCAGATCCGCGCCCCCTTCGCTTCAAGACCGGCCGGCGCGAGGAGTTCTGGAACAAGAACGTGGTTGCGATTGGCCTTTCGGGTGGCTTCATGGAGCCGCTCGAATCAACCTCGATACATCTCATCCAGGCCGGCATCTCGAAGCTCATCGCACTGATGCCGGACAAGACCTTCAACAAGACCGAGCGCGACACCTATAACCGCCTCACGGCGATGCAGTTCGAGCAGATCCGCGACTTCATCATCCTTCACTACAAGGCCACAGAGCGGGAAGGCGGCGTCTGGGATCATGTGCGCAACATGGATATCCCCGATACGCTCCGGGAGCGGATCGATCTGTTCCGGTCCAAGGGGCGCATCTTCCGGTTTGAAGACGAGCTCTTTGCCGAGGCAAACTGGCTTTCGGTGCTCCTGGGGCAGGGCATCACGCCGCGCGCCTGGGATCCTGCGGCTGACACGCCGGACATCGCCTCGGTGGAGCGTCAGGTGTCGGGTATGCGCCGCGCCATCCGGGAAACCGCGCTGCGCCTGCCCACCCAACAGCAATATATTGACCGTTTCTGCGCCGCGCCCCGGCAGACCCTTCAGGGAGTTGAATGACCGATGACTGATAATCGCATCCGGAAAATCCTGATTGCAGGCGGCGGAACGGCCGGCTGGATGACCGCCGCTGTCCTCTCGAAACTGCTGAAAAACGACTATGCCGAAATCGTGCTCGTTGAGTCCGAGGATATCGGAACGGTCGGTGTCGGCGAAGCCACAATACCCCAGATCGGAACATTCAACCGCACCCTCGGCATCGATGAAAACGAATTCGTCAAGGCAACGCAGGGCAGTTTCAAGCTCGGCATAGAATTTGTGAACTGGGGCGCGAAGGGCGAGCGCTACATTCACCCCTTCGGGGCTTATGGCCTCGATATGGAAGGGGTGTCCTTCCACGCCTTCTTCCTGAAACATCACGGACAGGATTATTCCGTGAACACAGTCGAGCAATACAATCTCCAGGCCCTGGCCGCCCGGCAGAACCGCTTCATGCGGCCGGTCAATGCCGGCAACTCCCCGCTCAGCAAGATTGCCTACGCCTTTCATTTTGATGCGGGTCTCTATGCGCAATTCCTGCGGAAGCAGTCAGAGGCGCGCGGCGTTGTACGCCATGAAGGCAAGATCGTGGATGTGGCGCTGCATCCGGAGACTGGCTATGTGAAACATGTTCAGCTGGCGGACGGGAGGGTGTTTGAAGCAGACCTTTTCGTTGACTGTTCCGGGTTCAGGGGTCTGCTGATCGAGCAGGCTTTGAAAGCGGGCTACAATGACTGGTCCCATTGGCTTCCATGCGACCGGGCTGTGGCGGTTCCATGCGAAAGCGCCGAGCGCCTGACGCCCTACACGCGCGCCACCGCCCGGGAGGCCGGCTGGCAATGGCGCATCCCGCTGCAGCATCGCATCGGCAACGGCCATGTCTGGTCCAGCCAGTTCACCACCGAGGAACGCGCCACCGAACTCCTGATGTCAAATCTTGACGGAAAGCCGCTGGCCGAGCCCCGCCATCTGCGGTTCGTCACAGGTCACCGGAAAAAATTCTGGGAGAAGAATGTTGTCGCCATCGGCCTGTCGGCAGGCTTCATCGAGCCGCTCGAATCAACCTCCATCCATCTGATCCAGTCAGGCGTCGCCAAGCTGCTCCAGATGTTCCCGGCGCGCGGCTTCAGCCAGCCGGACATCGACCGCTACAACCGCGTGACGACCTTCGAATATGAGCGCATCCGCGACTTCATCATCCTGCACTATCATCTCACCCGCCGGGACGACACGGAGTTCTGGAACTATACCCGCAACATGGCGATCCCGGACTATCTTGCTGACAAGATGGCCCTGTTTGAAAGCCATGGGCGGATCTTCCGGGAGAATGAGGAACTCTTCAACGATACCAGCTGGTTCGCTGTCATGATCGGGCAGGGGATGCGCCCGCGCGATCATGATCCTGTCGCAGATGTCCTGTCAGCCGAAGAAACCGCCGTGCGCATGCGCAACATCCGCGAGACTGTCGCCAATTCGGCAACCCACATGCCGAGCCATGAAGACTACATCGCCCAGAACTGTGACGCGCGCGCTGCCATGCCTGCCTGAAGGGGCGGGCAGGCGCGCGCCTATCCCTCCACAGCATAGACGCCGAACACCGCGCCGACGAAACCGCCGGCGGTTTGCGTCGAGAGGGTGCGGCCATCAAGTTCCGGCCCGATCTGTTGCCAGTCGCCCTCCGGCAGGGCCCACCAGGCGGTGTAGCTGGCCCCGTCCGCCTCGAACTTCAGGCGCACGTCTGAACTGGCCGGAACTGGCCCGATTTGTCCTGAAATTGTCACGCCCGTGGCCGGGTCTGTCTCGCCCTTGCGCTGGCTGAGGCGCAGTGTGACCGCGCCGGCATCGTCCCGTGTCAGGCCGAGGGCAAACCAGTGCGTCTCGCTCTGAAAGGCCGCAAGCCCCGCCTCATCGCCTGCTTGGCCCGGCTCAAACGACACGGTCACTTCCGCGGACGCCTTCATGTGCTGCTGGCGCCGCGCCAGGAAAGACGGATTGCCGATATCGCCCAGCGCGACCGGTCTCGGTGTCAAAGTCAGGGCGCCGTCAAGCTCGTACCAATCGCTTTCGGGAATGCGCGGCGTCATCCAGTGTGGCCCGAGATCCGGCCCGGAGAAATCCTCTGCCACCTCGAAACTGCCTGTCGTCGGCAAGGCCGCTGGCGCGCCTTGAGGCAAAGCCGGCTTGCCGGGCCGCATCGGCACTGGCAGGCCGCGCTCAAGGATTACCGGCCAGCCATCTTTCCACTGGACGGGCAGCAGGAACGTCTCCCGCCCGGTATTGTAATGGTCGCCCTCGTAGGGCCGCACACCCAGAAACACTGCCCACCAGGCGCCCGCATCATCCACAACATAGTCCGCATGCCCGATCGAGGTTACCGGATGGGGCCGGTCCTCGGGCAGGTCGCGCTGCGTCATGATCGGGTTGCCGGCATAGGGCTCGTAGGGGCCTTCAATCGTGCGCGATCTAAGGATCACCTGCGAATGGCCGACCGCTGTGCCCCCTTCAGCGGCGGAGAGGTAATACCACCCGTCCACCTTGTAGATGTGCGGTCCCTCAATCCAGATCGGCTTTTCTTCTGGGCGCACACCGCCATCGATGATTACGACCGGCTCTGACAGCGCCTCGAACGTTTCGGGATGAACTTCCCGGATCCAGATCGCCCGGTGCCCGTCATAGGTGGAGCCACCCGGCGGGCCATCATTGTTCATCAGCCAGACTTTCCCGTCCTCATCGAAGAAGAAGGAAGGGTCGATGCCGCCCACATGTTCGGTCCACACGGGATCCGACCAAGGCCCCGCCGGATCACTCGCCGTGAGAACGAAGTTCCCGCCGCAATCAACGCAGGTATTGGCGATGTAAAACGTGCCGTCATGGAACTCGATCGTCGGCGCAAACACGCCCCGCGACAGGCCGAGCCCCGAAAAATCCAGCATCCCCGGCCGGTCGATGGCGTTGCCGATCTGTGTCCAGTTCACGAGGTCCGTGGAGTGCCACACCGGAATTCCCGGAAACCAGGTGAAGGTGGAGTTCACAAGATAGAAATCTGCGCCAACCCGCACGATCGAAGGATCCGGATAAAACCCTGTCAGGATGGGATTGGCATAGGTATCTTCGCCCCCCGCCAGCGCCGCCGGGTCAGGCTCTTCGCCCGCATAGACGAAGCTGGAAAACACAGCTTTTTCTGAAGGGTTGACCGGCTCTGCAGAGGTGCAGGCACTGAGGCTGACAAAGGCGAACGCGGCGGCGAGCCTGTGGGCAAGGGGCATGCGAATATTCCTCCCGGCGGAGCCATTCGGCTCTCATTTGAAGTGTCATCGAAAGTCGCCGGAATTTCGGGTGGACGGATCGCAACGCTTCGTGTTAGCAGAAAATGATAGCGTTACCATAAATCAAGAGAAGCCCGAAGGCAAAGCCAAATCGAGCTCACCCAGGAAGGAGGACCAGGATGAAAGACATATCCCGCAGAACCGCAATCGGCCTCATGGCGAGTGCCGCAGGCCTCGCCGCCTGCGCAACGCCCGCAGCGTCAGACGCAGGGTTTGCAGTCGACCCTGAGCCCCTGAAAGACATCGCAGCCAGCAAGGGCATCCTCTTCGGCTCGGCCATGGCCGCCCACCAGCTCGCCGATCCAGATTATGTGCGCCTCATCAAGAAGGAGTGCGACGTCATCGTCGCGGAGAACGAGCACAAATGGTACACCATCCATCCGCAGCCGGACGTCTGGAATTTCCAGCCGGCGGACGCCCTCGTCGGCTTCGCGCAGGATAACAGCCTGAAGATGCGCGGCCATACCGTCATCTGGCATCACCCGCGCTGGTTCCCGGACTGGGTCAACAATATGGAGTTCCAGTCCGCCGCCGAGGCTGAAGCGATGCTGGGCGACTATATCACCCGCGTCGCCTCGCGTGCCCATCCCTTCATCCACCAATGGGATGTGATCAACGAAGCGGTCGACGACAAGACAGGCGAGCTGCGCGAGACCAGCTTCTCCCGCGCCATGGGCGGGGCCGAAAACGTCATCGAATACACCTTCCGCAAGACCGCGGAAGTCGCTCCGGGGACGGAGCTGGCCTATAACGACTATATGAGCTGGGAAACCGGCAATGAAAACCACCGCAAGGGCGTGCTCAAGCTCCTGGAAACCCTGAAGAAGCGCGATGTTCCCATCACGGTGTTCGGAATCCAGAGCCACTCCAACTTCGACATGCCCAACGAGTTCACCCCCGCCAAGCAGCGCGCCTGGCGCGGCTTCTGCGAAGAGGCCATCGGCATGGGCTTCGATCTCTCGCTGACCGAATTCGACGTCAACGACACCCGCCTCGGGCCGGACATCGAAATGCGCGACCGCCTCATCGCCAGCTTCACCAAAGACTATCTCGACATCATGCTGTCTTACCCTCAGACCAAGGAGCTTCTGATCTGGGGCCTTGTCGACAAGTACAGCTGGCTGCAGGATTTCATGCCCCGCAATGACGGCGTGGAAAAACGCCCGACACTGTTTGATTCCGAGTATCGCCCGAAAGCGGCGCGGGAAGCCGTAGCTGCTGCATTGCGCGCCGCGCCGGTTCGCAGCTGACGCAAGACAGGCCATTCCATGTTCCTCGGCATCGACATCGGCACATCCAGCGTCAAGGCGGTGGTCATCAATGACACCGGTGACGTAATCGATCAGGCCGCCGCGCCGCTCAGCGTGTCCCGGCCTGAAGCCCTCTGGTCGGAGCAGGCGCCTGCAGACTGGTGGGCGGCAACGCAGAAAGCGGTGCTCGAGCTGTCTCCGGACCGCCGGGCAAATGTGCGCGGCATCGGCCT
>SXGS01508456.1_pt1 | contig 24491 bp, 20 predicted proteins | sample 3174681 | NCBI WGS metagenome assembly SXGS01 (sample SAMN11356861, study PRJNA531348) | freshwater metagenome | isolation source: freshwater sample F1-80 | place: China: Fuxian Lake, Yuxi | collected 2017-12-25 | reverse complement strand
TTGCTTCGAGGGGTGTGCCTGAACATCCTGGCAACGGTGGACTGTAGGGGAGCGGCAGATGCGAGGACCGAGCTCGCGGCCAATCCTCGGAGGGCTCTGAGGCTGATCGGGGTCTGATTCCCGACAATCGAATCACCGTGTCGGGATGCTGATGCGAGGGGCGTGAGTTTTGAAGGCGCGGTCTTGAGCGCCGCTGACTTGCGAGGGGCCAATCTGAGATGGTCCGACCTCCGGGTCCGAGCCATGCGCTTTGTGCGCTGCGACCACAGAACACGCTGGCCATTTCTGTTCGATTGGGAGGAAGCCAGCCGAAAGTAGCTGTTCTCGATCTCATCCCACGCAGTCATCCATGCGCGTTCCCTCGTCTCTCGACTCCCCACTCAGCCATTCCCAAGCTCCAGGAAGCGCATCGCTATGGTTTGCACCTCCCCAGCTCTTTCGCGAATGCTTCTCGCCGGTTTGGACGAGCAGCTCTACCTCGGCGCTGCCGCAGCGGTTGTGTCGTCATCCCAGGGCGTGCTCTGGAGCCTGACATGCGGTTCCACCTCGCCGGATGAGGCGTGGCCGGTGGACGCCGATACACTTTGGGATCTGGCGTCGCTCACCAAACCGATGGCGACCGCGGTATCCGTGTTGCTCCTGGCCTCTGAGGGAGCGTTCCACCTCGGGGAAGAACTGAGGACCCACCTGACGGGGGCCGGAGAGTCTCTGTCGGGAATCACGATCCGTCATTGCCTCACCCACACGTCGGGCCTTCCCGCGTGGAAGCGACTTTACGGACGCGGGGACTCTCCGGACGCGATTCTGGATCGGGTGCGACACTCGGAGCGCGAACGCCCCGTCGGCGGGGGATACGCCTACAGCGACCTCGGTTACATCCTGTTGGGCGACCTGGTTCGGCAGAGCAGTGGCTTCTCGCTTGAAGAGTTCGCGGCGACTCGGATCTTTTCGCCGCTTCGGATGGAGGCCACCGGGTACCGACCGGTGGTGGCCGAGAGCCGAATCGCGCCAACTCGATGTCCCGACCGCGGCCGTGTTCTCCGCGGCGAAGTGCACGACGGCAACTGCGATGCACTCGGGGGCGTCGCGGGGCATGCCGGCCTCTTCTCCAGCCTGAACGATGTGGTGCGGTTCGCAGAGATGGTGCTCGGCGGGGGGCGGCTTAGTTCGGTGCGCGTGCTGCCGGAGTTGGTGGTTCGCGCCATGGGTCGGAACCACAACCCACCCGGCATGAATGGCCACGGACTGGGTTGGTTTTGTCCGCCGGGCGGGTTCTACCACGGCGCCGACTTCTTCCCGCCGGACGGCTACGGCCACACCGGATTCACGGGCGCCAGCATCCTCTTCTGTCCGTCGGCGGACCTGGCGGTTGTCCTGCTCACCAACCGTGTGTATTGGGAGCAAGACGGCACTCGGTTCAACCGCTTCCGGCGCCGGTTCCACAACGCCGTTGCGGCCGCCATCGAAGGATTGGAGTAGTCTCCGATGGAGTCACCCGATGACGCTGACGGGAAACTTCAGAGGCTCCGCGGGAAGCAGGTCGAAGCTCACCCGGCGCCGCGCCGTCAGACGAACCGGTCCGGTGAGACCGGATGGTCGATTGGCGCCGTCGTAACGATTTGCGAGCGAGTTCCACACGCGAATCGTCAGTTGATTGACTCCAGGCACGGGACTCACCGACCAGCGGAAAGGCGGCCACAGTCTCGCTGCGCTGTTTTGCGGCGTTTCGTTGAGGCCGATCGCGGCAAACTCCGACACGCCGTCGAGTTCGAGTCGCCACTCCAGTGCAGGGTCTTCGGCGGCGCTGCCGTGGTCGAAGTGCGTTACGTACTCGATGATGCCGGCAAAGCCGGGGATGTCGGCGGGTTCCAGGGCCGGTGTTGTCCACGAACGGCCGTCCGCCCGACACTCCCAGGGACCCGCCAGGACCACCGGCTCGGGGACCCCCTCCACTGAGGCAGCTCCTCGGAACGCCTCAAATCGCTCTACCCCCAACGCCGAAGCGACGCCGTTCCGCGAGGCCCAGCCCGTCACCCGAACTCCTGCCGCCGTGCGCTCCACATCGGAAACCTCATCCAGGTTGGTCTCCTGTATTCGGAGTGGATCCGGTTGTCGAGTGACGACGATCACCCGGGATTCGCTCGGCGAGAGGCGCAGCGGGAGCGTGATCGCCGTGCCGTCGCGGACATAGTGCCAGATTCTCCGAAAGCCGCCGCTCTCAGCATCCCACTCCTCCGGGATTCCGGCGCCGCGGGGAGTTATCTCGCAGTCGATCGCGCGTTCGACGGACTCATTCACGAAGAGATACGCCTCGCCGATGGGTGTGGCGTGATGAATGACCCGGAGCACGGGTGTGGGTGGCGTGCAGTGCGGGTCGCCGGGAACCAGGCGGAAAAGCAGCGCTGCAAGGTGAGGTCCGCCGAACGGCGCCACGAATTCGCTTCCGTTCGGCCAGATGGACTGGACAATCGCATCCGCTTCCGCGAGACGGTCCGGCTCCAGGCAGCCGATCGGCCGGTGACCCAGTGCGATGACAATGCCTCCCCCCTCGGCAAACTCTTGAATGCGCCGTAGGGATGCGATCGGCAGGTGGTGGCCACGTGGTACGATGAGCACTCGATAGGCGGTGTGCTCGGTCCAGAGTTGTCCCCCTTCGATGCTGACGCCCTCGGGATCCTCCAGGATCGTCCGCTCCAGATAATCAAAGTCTCTCTGGATTTCGAGGAGGGCTCGGCCGGCATCCGGATCGGTCTGGTTGCCGTGATCGTAGACGGCAATCTCGGCGACATGTCGACCCTGAGAGAACAGTCCCGAGATCCGGGAGACGTAGTCGGCGAAGGATCGATACGCGGGCCACCATTGATTGCCCGGGCCCACATCCGGCGGGCGTTCGTGCTTCGCCTCACCCTCCAGGGAGTAGTAGAAGGCGTGGGGGATAAGCAGGTTGACTCCGCGAACCAGCAACCAGTCCGTCAGCCACTTCATTTCCGGCGCGGAGAGTTCCCAGCCGTAAGCGCCGAACGCTTCGTTGGCGTTGCGCCGCCGCCCGGCGAGGTGCGCCGCGCTACTGGAAACCTTCCCCAACACACTGTCGGGTCCACCGGCGGAGCTGCTCGCCGGCGCCACCTGACGCCAGACGACGTCCTGGGCCGGGAGTTGGAACCAGCGCAGATGGCTCAATTCACCCATGCCGGCGGGGTGACCGGAGAGCGCGATGCCGCGAGCCTCGCACCATGCCGACAGAGGGCGATAGTAGGCGTCGGCGAAGAGCGAGTCCACCACATGTTGAAAGGCGCGATGCGCCCAGTCCGTGCCCAGGCCAGTGGCGGGATCTTCCCACAGGAGCGGCAATACGTCCTCAAGCGCGGCGCCGAACCGCAATTGGAGTTGTGGGCCGATCTCCGAATTCCACGGACGGTAACGAATGGAGTTCAACCGACCCAGCGGGCTCGGCTCGTCGGTGAACAGCGCCGGAATAACGGAACCGAAGTCCGCTGCGAATCGCTCCCAATAGGGCTCACAGGCGATCCGAATGAACTCGCGGGTCGACTCGGGGTTCAAGAGGTCGGGATAGAGTGGATCGGCGCCATACCCCAGCCCTCGAATTCGAGAGCCGGAGCTGAGGACTACGTAACCCCATTGGGCGTCTCGGTGGAGCTCGCACTCCCAGGCGCACCCATCCGCCACGGCCCAATCGGGCAGGCGCCGAGCGTCGGCATCCTCAATTCCGACGCGAACCAGGACACGGGCTCGGAGGTCGGGCCGGCATGCAACGACTCTCCCTCCCGCCGAACCGGAGGGGTACATGCCCTCATCGTAGATCCAGACCTGCATCCCACTGGAGCGCGCTTCATCCAGACAGGCTGCAAAGCACTCGAACCAGCGGTCCGTCAGCCAGCCGGTGCTCTCCGGAAGCGGAATTCGCGCGTGCGGGATGACCGACCACACGCCGTGCTCCCGGAAATCACGAAGCTGGCGTCGAATCTCATCCGGGGCGAGCTCGGCGTTCCAGAACCAGAATGGTACGGGGCTGAAGTCGGGTTGGGGTTTGGCCCAGAGGTTGCGAAGTTGGTCTGGAGTCATGTTCGGATCGAGGTCCGACTGCGGTGGGTGCGCTCCGCTGCACTGCGGACGGGCACGGCGCCTTGATTTCCGCACGTCGACCGGACCATTCTCCCACACCCGAGCAGGAGGTGTCCCGAAGCGAAGTCTTGCGAGAGAGTTGGCTCCGCGCTTTGACGCTCGTCTGGCTCTGGGCGGCTGCACTCTCGCAACTGGTGTTTCTCGCGCACTGGCCGGCCTATGTGTGGATCTTTCGGCTGGACTACCCGCTGGGAGTGTTCTCGGCACTGGCACGAATGGGAGTTTACGTTGCTCTCGCCTGGAGCGAGACGATTGCCCCCGGGGCCGTGAGGCAGGCGGTGGTGGGAGAGTTGTATCGGACGGCTTTGCTTTTCATTGTTTCCGCGATCCTCCAGCGCGGCGCCGTGTGGGGTGTCACTTACCCCGCGTCATGGGCTCAGGGTATGCTTGCGGTGTTTCTTCCGGGCTTTGTGTTGTTGAACGGCGTTGCGGCATCGGGTCACCGCTGGGGAGTTGCGGTGGAAGCATCCGTCTGGGTGCTGGCGCGTCTCACGGTCCTTGCGGCCGTTTTACTTGGAATGAAGCTTCAATCGCCCTCCACTGGCTCGGCTGACGGGACGCCTGGGCGCGCCACGATCGACTGGGGTCCGGCGGCGCTGATGACGCTGATCGAGTGCGGCGCGCTCGGTGTGCAGGCGATTGGAGGGTTGGGGTGAAGGGTGTTTCCGCCGGAGAGGCCTCGCCGCTGCTTTTCTGGCTCGGGCTGGCGTGGGTCTGGGCAAACTTCCCGTGGCTGGTGGCTACGATGGTGCAGCTTGGAACTGGGGAGACGGCTGCAGGGGTGAGGTCCGCGCTGCACCTCCTCATTTCACTGGCGACCGGTATCGGACTTTGCGCCGGCGAGCGACGGGGGTGGGCGGCCGCGGTTTGTATTTCGGTCCTCTACGCTGTGGCGTGTGTGTCAGCGGCCTGTGCGGCAGCCTGGCAACTGATGAATCTGCCGACCGGGGTGCTGTCCTGGGAACCGCTTCTCTTCGGCATGAACCTCAGGGGTTGGAACCTGACGGCGGGGTGGGGGTCTCTATTGGGGATAGTCGCACTGGCGATCGCCGGTCTGCTGTGGTCCCAACGGGATCACTTTGATGTTCCAGAACGCCGCAGTTTCACGACCCTGGCGCGATTCGGCCTAGTGCCCGCGATCGTGCAGGGGTTGATCGATCTCTGGATGGCGTTGGAATGGCTGGTTGCCTCCTCTCGGTAATCTCAACGAGATGCCAGTGCGATCTCTCGAACCGGAACACCGACGCGGCGTCGAAAGAAGTGATGAGAAACCTCCGCCTCGCAATCATCGTGTTGCTCTGCTGCGTGCCTGCCGCGGCGCAGCAGCCCCCAGATAGTTCGGACCTCCTGCAGCGGCTGCTGGAACCGCCGTTTCGGCGAGAACTTCAGGTTTCCGAGTCCCAGGCCGGCGCCATCGCTCGAGAACTGGATGAAATGCGTCGCGCAGCCCGCGAGCGGCTGCAGCCAGGGGGCCCACCGCCGGGTGGGTCCCCGCGACCGTGGCTGGGCGACTTGCGGTTCCAGGTGGATCAGCGAATCGCACAGATCCTGACGCCCCAACAGATGGAGCGACTCCGACAGTTAAGGCTCCAGCGTATGGGGCCCCGTGCGATACTTCGGCCGGAAATGCAGGACCAACTCCAACTCGCGCCGGAGCAGAGGCAACGCATTCAGTTCATTGTGAGGCACGAGCCCGTCGCCATTCGAGAGGCGATGGAACGGTTTCGCGGGGCCCGCGAGTTGACTCCGCGACTCCGTGACGAGATTCGGCGGGCGACGGACACGGTTCGACGGGAAGTCGATCGACGGCTGATGGAGGTGCTGTCTCCGCCTCAACGACAGCGGCTCGCTGAGATGACCGGTCGCCGATTTGAACCGGTCCACGGCCCGACCGGCGATCAGCCTCCGGGTCGGCCGGCAGGGGTCTGGGAGTAACGGGCTAGAAACACGGTTCGGACGAACTCGAGAAAGCTCTTCCCCGCGATGGAGAGGTCGCCATGGACGCGGCGTACGACGAAGATTTCCCGTGTGAGATCGATCCCTTCCAACCGGGTTCGACAGAGCCACCCGCGCTCCACGTCATCCCGAACCGCCCAGTTACTCACCACGGCGAGCACGTCGGCTGCGCGTAGAGCCAGGCGCACGGCCTCGCTGCCTCCCAACTCCAGATGGACACTCGCGTTCTCGAGAGAGCCGCCCGCCTCGGTGAGCGCCCGATCCAGGGTGGAGCGGGTGGCGGAACCCCTCTCGCGGAGCACCAGCGGATGGGCCAGCAGCTCGGTGACCGAGATCGACTCCCGGCCACACAGTGGGTGGCCGGGGCGCATCACCACAACCAGTTCGTCGCGGGTGATCGCCTCGTGGATGAGGCGGTCGTCTCGAAGGCAGTCACCCACGAAGCCGATCTCTGTGTGGCCGTCACGCACAAGGCGTCGAACTTCGTGGGAGTTCGATACGGTGAGCGTGACCCGGATCCCGGGGTACCTTTCCTTGAATTCCGAGAGCGCAGGCGGGAGCAAGTACTGACCTGGAACGCTGCTCGCGGCGAGGTCGAGGTGCCCGTGGGTCATCCCGATGAGACCCTGGATCGCATCTTGAGCCTGGATGGCGGTGGAAAGGAGCTGGTTTGCGTAGGGAAGAAAGACCTGACCCGCCTGGGTGAGTGAAACGCCCTGCGCGGACCGATCGATGAGCCGGACCCCCACGGATCGCTCGAGCGACTGTATCTGTGCGCTGATGGTCGGCTGGGTGAGGCCCAGCTTCTCCGCGGCTCGGGAGAAGCTGCCCTCGAGAACGATGGCGCGAAATGCCTCCAGTTGTGGAAAGTTCATTTCGGCAGGCGCTACTTGATCAGCGGAATCCAGTCGCGGAAGAGGAAGTCGAGTCGGCCGATGAAGAGCGACATTCTCGCCATGATCGTGGAACCAAACATGGCGCCGAAGCAAATCATCATCAGCCACCGCCCCATGTAGGCGCTTCCCTTCGCAACCCGGTTCTTGTGCTCGAAGGAAAAGAAGAAGTACGCCATGACGCAGATCAACACCGCCACGAAGATGATGTTGGTGGCGGATGAGATGATCGTCTGGGCGAGATCGAACTGTCCGGCCTCATTGTTGACGGACACGTAGAGCGGCTTGAAGCTCTTTCCGATCTGGGGCACCCACGCCCCGAAGAACTCTCGGAAGGCGAGTCCTGCCGCGAGGCCCATCATGGTGGTCATGATGACCCGGCTCATCCACGCCAGCTTTTTGCTGTAGACCGTGTAGTACATCAGCCCGGCCACCAGCGCAAAGATCCAGGCCCACTGCCGCTCGACGATGAACGGCTTGTACCACATGGGGTACAGAACGTCCTTCCAGACAACGAAGAGGCCGTAACCGGTGGCGATGCCGAGGAACACGTGCTCGGCGACGCGATAGACCGGATTCTCTTTGTAGAGGACCGAGTAGAGCGCCAGCGTGGAGAAGGCGCCGATCCAGAGTACCGCCGTTTCCCAACTCATCCGCGAGCCCGTTTCTTCATGGTTCCGAGAATGACCGACAGATTGCCGAGAACCAGCATGATGAAGATGTAGAGATGGGCGAACGACTGCCCGGCCATCGCCGCCAGCGCGAAGCCCTTCTGTTCCGTGAGTTGCTCGAACTCAGCAGCCCCCTTCATGCCGGTCAGGAGACCGGAGAGTTGGCCGGAGTCGAGAAACGGGTACTGCTCCGGCGCCATGACGCCGGTGCAGGCGAGCCCGATGGTGACCTTGCTGGGGGAGAGGTAGGCGTACCAGTTATCGATGGACGAGGAACCCGTCACGTCGACGAGCATGCTGACCTGACCTTCGGGACCAAACTTGTCGACGCCGCGGGTGACATCCAGCTTGGCAAGCGGAACGCCCTTCCAATCATTCTTCATGGCATCCTGGATACTTCGAGCGAAGTTTCGGAGCCAGGGAGCATTGGCAATTCGGTAGCCCATGTTGGCCCAGTGCGTGCCGTACTGCCATGTGTCCTTCATCCCCTCGGCTTCGATGGCTCGCTCCACCACCGTCTGGCCCAACTGGGGGCTGGTGGGAGTGGTAACCGAGAAGAGGATGAACTTGAGCTTCTTGCGGAGTAGATAACGCACCACCGCAGTCAATTGCGGCCGGCTTTCGGCCTGGGTGCCGGCATCCCAATCCGAGGCGATCAACACGACTTTGTCTTGTGGCAGCCCGTCGAACGCCTTCTTCAGCATTTTCGTCGGCTCGGTCGTGTTCAGCGGTAAGGCCCAGCGACCAACGAGCGGCGCCAGCGTGAACAGGAACAGACCGATGTAAACGAGACGTCGATCGATCTTCCCAAGGATGTCTTCCCAGTTTCGAGTGGGCAGGGGTTGCATCGTCAGGAGGTCTCCTCGAAGTAGGTGCCGCGCTCGAGACTGAGCCAGATGCGGAGCGCCATACCCAACGCCCCCAGGCCGAGACCGAAGCCAATGGCGCGCTGCACCGGTCCGTTAATCGTGTTGAGCACGAACTGACTGATCTCCTCGATTCGGAGCCCGTGCCAGAACCCGTCCTTGGGGATCGCAGCCGTGATGGCCTGCCCTAACGGAACCTGTCCCATCATCATGATCACCGCGGTGATCATCAACACGGCGGCTTCCTTGCTGCGGATTCGGAAGGCGCGGTAGGCCGCCGAGACGATGTAGAACGCCAGAATGGAGAACATGGTGGCATCCATGTTCCGGTAGAAGCCTTCGAACAGCACCGAGAAGATGTCGTGCGGCATCAGGGCGTGCGTCGGATCGACATCGTTGACCCAACTCGGCATCCAGAGTTGGTACCCGGCGGTGTTCTTCAACTCGTCGTATTTTGGATCGAAGAAAGACTGCCAGTCCCGGGCGAATGCCGACACCGTCATCGCCAGGAACGCAATGAAGAACGAGAGGCTGTAGCCCCAGCCCTTCCTCAACCGTCGAATGTTGTTGCCGTGGATGTGAACCAGGTTGTAGACGCCCAGAAGAAACGTGAACCCGGCGACCACCTGGTTGGCGTTGCCAATGATGCCGCTCATCTGGGTCAGGTTGACGCCCCAGAGCGACACTTCCTGGCTCTTCGCATCGGGTGGGATGAAGAACTCGAGAACGTAGAACAACCCGGCGGCGAACGCGCAACCCATCACCAGCAGGCGCGTCGCCTGATTGCCGGCCATGTGGATCGCGCCCAGCACTACCGTGCAGAGTAGGGCGGCCAGCAGGCAGAAAATGATCAGGCGATACCAGGGGTCGCCGACGATCCAGATGTCGTCGGTCCCGGTGAGGGGGTTGATGAGGCCCAGAATCATAGTTTTGACCGTGCTCCCGAACCTATTTTGCCTCGGTGAAGAGCTTTTCGAAACTCGAGACGAGCGCGCTCACATCGTTCTCCAGTCCAGGAGACGCTTGCGCGAGACCGGCGGAAACTGTCGCCATGATCACCCCCAGCGTGATCAACCCGAGGATCAGCATCTTGCAGTGATCCTGCCCTACCAGGCTGCCGGAGAGGACTGGCTCGCGAGTGAGGTAGGCGGTGGCGGCGTAGTACTCGTCTCCGATGATGGTGTAGTCGCAAGAGGCGACGAAGAAGGGGATCTGGGTGATGATCGGCGTGCCGGCTACCTGGATGGCGCCGACCTGATTTCCGGCCTCGGCCAGGATGAGCGACTCGGCGAAGAAGCGTCCGAACATATAGTTTGAGGCGACGCGCTCGCGGAGGATCAGTCCCATCGCAGATGAGGCATAGGCGAACTGCCTGTCGGAGAGGAACCGCACGTCGTCCAGATTGTGACTTTCCGGTCGACCGGCTGCCGTAAACGCCTCACGGACTGCCTCGTCGGCAATGGCGTAGACCGTTGGATCAGCGCAGGTCACGATCACCCGTGTGCCGAACCGGATCGCCATTCGGATGACGTGGAGCGCGATAGCCAGAGCCTGCAGCGTGATGATCTCGACGTTTCCCAGCCCTAATGAGAAGGTGATGGGGCGCCCCATCTCGGTTGCACGACCGACGGTTTGATCCACGGCCGTCAGACCGGGAATTCGGCGGATGAACGCGGACCCGCCCCGACGGGCGAACAGGATTTGCCCGAGGATCATCGCCGAGAAGGCGTAGACGATGGCTCGACCCGCGACGAATTTGGACCAGTACTCCGCCGTTCGCCAGTAGCCGGCCCCGAAGAACCAGCCTAGCGCCATTGCGACCACCAGCAATCCGGCCAGGCAAAGAGCCTCGACGGTCGCCAGATCGCTGCCCCGCTTTCGGGTGCTCGTGGAAGCCTGTGTCATGCTGCCCGTCCTTCATCCCCGACATCCCCGACGGGAATCAGACCATCGCGTCGCGCGGCAAGCTCTTCAATTCGCTCCAGCAAACGGTCCAAGTTGCCTTCTCCCTGCATCAGCGCCACGATGGCGCCAAGGTTCTGGAGTCCAAACGCGGGAGCGAGCGCCGGTGTGAGCACAATCATCAACTGACTCCCCAAAAAAGTGAGAGGTCGGTGCATTTCCAGCGCCAGCAGCACGGGAACTTCGTACCGCCGCTTCACCACTTCTTCCGCCACGCGGGTGAAGATTCGATCCCGCTCCTCGTCGGTCACCTCTTCAATCCGCGGTGGTATCACCCTGGACGGTTCCTTCCTGCAAGCGTTGCGGCCCCATCTCTCTGGATGCAGATTCTCTGAGGCGGCGGATTGCGTCGCGAACTTCATCTCGGTTGTCGGGACAGCGCAGGACCACGCCGCGGAACGCGTCGCGAGGACCCGGGAAGCGGAGGGGGGACAGTCGGATTTCATATTCACCCACCTGCACCCGCTTAACCTCTTGCCACGAGATTCGCCGCCAGTGGAGGATGCCCCTGGCCTCGGCATACAGCTTTGTGAATTGGTAGGTGACTGGAAACAGGAACTCCGCTACGGCTCCAAGCAGGAGCGCCGCGGCGGCGAGGGCCGCCACGACGTTTCCCAAACTCAGCCAGCCGATCGCCGCGGACAGAGCCACGGCGAGCAACGCCAGGGCCGCGCGGGCAGGCTGCCGAGCGGCGAGGTGTACGCGCCACTCCAGCGAATCCGAATCGGGCTTAGATGGCGCCGTCGAGGATGGGTCTGCTAACTCCTCCAACGAGAGATTGCGCTTCCTACTTGGGGATCGGCATGCCCATCTGGGTGTAAATGTCTTCGATGAGCTTCTTTTCCTCGGCCGCCTTGGCATGCTTCGGTGCGAGTTGCAGCGCACGGTTGAAGTGCTTCAGCGCTCCACGGTACTTGACGCGGGGCGGGAGGGCCGGGTCATTCATCATGGTGTGGCCCACCTGATAGTACGTCTCGGCAGCTTCTTTCTTCAGCTTCTCGTCTTTCGGACTCTTCTTGAGCCGGGCTTCCAGCTTTTCCAGCTTTGGATCCAGCTTGGGGGCTGCAGGGGCTGCAGGCGGCTTTCCCTGGTAAGCGCGGGCCGGGACGCCGGCGCACAGGCAGCCGAGGCCGATCGCCAGGGCAAGCGCGAGAACACGGGGATGGGGCATGGAGTTCTTCCTTATCTTCTGTACCCGCAAGCGTCAGCTCTGCGGGTTGCCTTCCGGCGTGGGGTCTTGCCGGTGGTCTGAGACGGTCGAGGTAGAGCCGCGGATCGGATCTCCCGAGAGATCGAGGTGGCCGGCGCGTGAAAGCAGGGCTCGGTACGCTTCCTTTGTATCCATATCCTGCAACACGGCATCACTGTTCACGGGTACGCGCAGCACGGCATCGGTGTGACGCCGCATCAACTCTCGCAGCCCTCCGTCCGCGGGAAGGTCCAGCACCTCGTCGAAGAAGGCACGAGAGATGAGCATGGGGTGTCCGCCCCGCTCGCCGAATCGCGGCAGCGCAATGACCGGTTGGGGGCGTTCCAGAGCCGCCCCCAACAGCGTGTGCACGAGGCCGGAGTTGAGGTGGGGTTGATCCGCGAGCGCGATCAGCAGCCAATCGGATTCCGCCGGCGCCGCTCGAACTCCAGCTTGAACCGAGGTCAACATCCCCAAGGGGTAGTCTGGGTTGTGGATCGGCACGGCGCCGCACCGGAGCGTTTCGGCTTCAATCTGCTGCCGGTGCGCCCCGTTGATCACCAGGATTGGGTCGGCGTGGGAGGCTTTGAGCCATCGGACGACCGCTTCCAGCACGCTCCCCTGCCCGAACGGTAAGAGCGGCTTGAGCGCTCCCATTCTCTTCGACTCTCCCGCCGCCAGCACAAGCGCGGTTATCCGAGGCAAGCCGCCGTCTTCCATCTTTTCTCCGCCGCTCCAGCACCAACTCCGCCGCGATGCAGAGGGCAATCTCATCCACCGAAATGGCGCCGATATCGAGCCCGATGGGCGCCGCCACGCGAGACAACTCTTCCGCTGTGGCGATGCCTTCGGCGAGGAACTCATCGTAGATGGTCAGAATCTTGCGTTTGCTTCCGATCATTCCGATGTAGCCCGCCGTGGAGTGAATCACTTCGCGGAGCACCACCGCGTCGTGCCGGTGGCCCCGGGTCACGATGACGACGTAGGTGTCCGGGCCGATGGGCCAGTTGCGAATGGTTTCCACAATGTCGGCCGCGATGGCCTGATCGGCATCCGGCAAGCGGTCGCGGTTGCAGAGCGAGGGTCGGTCATCCACGATGATGACGTCGAAGCCCACCCGCGCGGCGTAGTGGGTGAGCGCGCCTCCGATGTGCCCGGCGCCAGCGATGAGGCAAACCGGCTTGGGGAAGATCGGCTCGAAGTAGAGCGTGACTTCGGAGCCCGGGAGCCGCAGCCGGTGAGGCTCGTCTCGTCCGATCCTCAGCACTTCCGTGACGTGAGTAAGGGCGGCAGCCTCCAGGTCTCCGACACCCAGCGTTCCCATCAGGCGACCGGACTCATCGATCAGGCCGCAGTTTCCACGCGCCGCGGCGGGCCCCTCCACGACGAGAACGAACACGCCATGGCCCCGTCGCTCGTGGAGCGCGATGATCTCACGCGCCACTTCACACAGCTTCGGGTCTCGGGGTTGGAGCAGAATCTCGGCGCTGCCTCCGCAGATCAGGCCATCATCCCAGCCGAAGTCGTCGTCCAGGTGAAGCGCCAGGAGTTCCGGTTCACCGCCCCGGGTGAGCGTTAACCCCCGCCGGCGAGCTTCGGCCTCCATGCAGCCGCCGCCCAGGGTTCCCAGGATCTCCCCTCCCTGCAGAAAGATGGCTCGGGCGCCCGTTCGCTGCGGAGTCGATCCAGAGGTGTGAACCACGGTGCCCAGCGCGAACGGCTGGTCGGATTCCAACAGAGACTGTAGTTCGCGGAAGAGTGGATCCATCAGTCTTGGCTCGTCCAGTCGGGCGAGGGGAGCCCCTGACTCTGGAGCAGTGCGCGATAGGTGGGGCTCTTCGAATCCGGAGCGCCCTCGTAGCACGCGCGCTGCGGGCTGCATCGCTCATATCGCACCCAGCCGCCGTCCGGGCCATTGTCGGTGGCGGTGTGCAGGCACCAGTAGTTGTCGTCTCCGGCGGAGCGGAGGTCTTCCAGCGCAAGTTCCCGATCGTCGTCGATCATCAGGATCTTCTTCGATGAGATGTGGATGCAGAGTCGATGGGGGAGCGGAGCGCGGTCCGATTCATTCATACGGGTTACCAGAGCCGGCGGAGGAAGGCCGCCAACAGAAGAATCACTAGGCCAAGCACGCTGTTGACGGTGAGCCACGTGTTGCGACGCTTATGGAACGCGGGCGCCTGCGAGAGCAGCGCCATCGCCACCCCGAACAGTACCAAGGAGAGGATGATCTTCACCCCCATCACGGGATGGTATGCCTTCATCTTCTCTCCTGCGGCCGCCACGCGCGGGATCGCAAGCACCATGTAGTTATAGAACCCCGTGAGAAGCAGCAGGCCGATCGCACTGTGGATGACACGCTTGAATCCGGGCCGGATCGCAGCGAGCGCGGCCTCGGGTTCCGAAAGCTTTGAGATCGCGGGGAGAACCACGAATCGAAACAGGATGGTTGAACCCACCCCCACCACCGCCGCTGCGACATGCGCCCAGCGCATCAGCACGGCCAACCAGAAATCCATCCTCGAATCCTCTCCAAACTCCCCGCCGGCACCCGCCGGCGATGCAACGGGGAAGCTGTTCGCGGCGCAGGGTTCCCGATCTCACAGGTCGCTTCCCAGAAAGTTGCCCTGTGCTATAATACCAGTCGCGACCCATGGCAACTGTCGCTGGGGTACAGCCGGGCGGATATCCACCACAACGATCCCACCCGGCGGGTCGGTCCCACGATCCACACGTTGCCGGCTTCGTGAAATTCACTGTCGAGAGACAGTCCGAAGGGAGACCACCAGGTATGAGTGACGGAACCAGCGAGCGGGCTGCCGTTACCGGAACCGGAGCGGCTACCGCGCTGGGAGTTCCGCGACCTTCCGCCGGTCGCCGTAAAGGGCGACACCGCACATCCACCGGACCGGTAGTTGTGTTGGAGCAGGGAGGGGATGTCCCCGAAGAGATCTCAGGTGCGAGCGCCATCGACTACGGCGACACGCTGAAGACTCTCACCACTGGAGAAGTGGTGCGGGGTGTTGTGGTTCATATCGACCGCGAGGGCGTCCTCGTGGACGTGGGGACGAAGTGCGAAGGCATAGTCCCTCCGAATGAGCTGTCTCGAGAATCCGGTCGCCGCGCGGACCAGATGGTGCGCGTTGGGGACGAAATCGACGTATTCGTTCTGGATACCGACGACGACGAGACCGGTCAGATCATCCTTTCCAAGAAGCGCGCCGATTTTGAGAAGGCGTGGGATCGGGTGATTGAAGCTCACCAGAAGGGTGAGACCCTCATTGCGATCGTCACCGACCGCGTGAAGGGGGGCCTGGTTGTGGATCTTGGGATCCGCGGCTTCGTGCCGGCCTCGCACGTGGGCACCGGTAAGGCCCGAAACCTTGAGAAGTACGTGGGCGCGCCCCTTCCGCTCAAGGTGATTGAGGTGGACCGTGACCGCAAGAAGGTCGTGCTCTCCCACCGATTGGCCACTGAGCAGGAGCGACAGGCTCAGCGCGAGGAAACCCTCCAGACGCTCGCCGAGGGTCAGGTTCGCACCGGTGTGGTCCGCCGCATCACCGATTACGGCGCCTTTGTCGACATCGGCGGCGTGGATGGCCTCCTCCACATTTCCGAAATGTCCTGGACTCGAATCAAGCATCCGAACGATGTCTTGAAAGTCGGCGACGAGATTCAGGTGATGGTTCTCAAGACCAACCTGGAGCAGGGACGCATTTCCCTGGGTCTGCGCCAGATCCTCCCGGATCCGTGGACGCAGGCGCCGTCGAAGTACCAGATCGGCGACCTCATCAGCGGCTCCGTGTCGCGATTGGTGCCGTTCGGGGCCTTCGTGCAGCTCGACAGCGGGTTGGAAGGCATCATCCCGAACAACGAAATCTCTTCCCGACGCATCGCTCGCCCCGAGGATGTGCTCACGGTGGGAGATGCCGTTGAAGTGAAGGTGCTCGAAATCCGGCCGGAAGAGCGACGCATGACCCTTTCGCTTCGGCAGGCGCTGGAAGAGAAGGGCGACTACGGCGACTACGGCGGGGACGAAAACCGGGTGACTCTGGGCGACGTCTACGGCGATCTGCTGAACAACGACGTGGAAGAAGAGGAAGACGAGGAGTAGTCTTCGTCTCCGAATCCGAAGTCTGGAGAGGGCCCTCCGTTGAACAGACGGGGGGCCCTACTTTTTTGTCGGGAGCTGTCCAATGAAAAGGAATAGCACATCGGTGGATCGCCCCAAGCCCCCATCACTGGGGATCACCGGGGGAATTGCGTGTGGGAAGTCCACGGTCACCCGGATGTTGGGTGAACTCGGGGCCGCCACGATCAACGCCGACGACATCGGCCGTGAAATCGTGGCGCCCGGCTGCCCGGCGCTGGCGGAGGTGGTGCGGTCGTTCGGTGCGGAGTGTCTCCAGCCGGATGGCGCGCTGAACCGAAGGGGATTGGGGCGCCGAGTCTTCGGCAACCCCGCCGCACTCGCCACCTTGAATCGCATTACCCACTTTCGGATTGAGCTCGTACTCGACCGCCGCATTCGAGCCGCGCGGGAGCGGGCGTTGTCCCCACCGGTGATCGCCGTCGAGGCCGCGGTGCTTGTGGAAGCCGGGTGGTTTCGGAGGGTCGATTATGTGGTGGTGGTCACCGCGCAACAAACCACGCAGGTAGCGCGTCTAATCCACGGTTCCAACCTCACGCGTGAAGAAGCCGAAGCGAGAGTCAACTCGCAGGTGAATCCGGCGGTGAGATTGGAGCGCGCAGATTTTGTCATCAACGGCGACAGCAGCCGCGCGGAAGTAGAACGGCAAGTGAAAAGACTCTGGGACGAGGTCACCAACCAGGACCGTGGGGGCGGCGAACTACTCTGTTCCGCGCGGTCTCCCGAAAATCGAGGAGGAGACCTAACCTCCGGTCCCAAAGATAGAGCGGGTTCGGGCGTGTCTCGCCTGGCTCCGATTGCCATCAACTCACCATGCGCAGCGCGTCCTCTCACTCAGCTTCGACAACCACGGTTCCGCCGGGGCCTGGAGGTTCTTCCTTGAAGCCACGTCCTTCCGTCCGACTGGGAAGCGCATTCCCCGCTCTCCTCGCCATCACGCTGATTTCAGCGTTCTCGATGTGCGGAGCGGCTGCACAGCGTCTTCAGTCCTATCGGCAGAGGACCGCGCCCGCGCCGAGTTGGCGCTTGCCGCGGCCGCTTTCTCAATCGCGCTTGCAAGATTTGCCGATCCAGCGCCTGCTGCCGGAACAGCTTGAAGCTTGGCAGTCCCAGACGGTTCGCGCGCTGAACAACGGCGCCCGACCTCCGGCGCCGCCCCCCACGAATCCGCAGTTCATCGACCTGACCACAAACCCGCGGCCGCCTCAGATCGGATCCTCCTCGCTCTGTCAGGAGATCCATCCGGCGTGGGCGTGGGATCAGCAGTCGATCTACTTCACGTCAAACAACGTGAATGCCATCGCAAGCTACGGCACCACGGCGCCATTGGGCGACTCGCCGTTCCATGTCTATCGGATGTCGAGCGAGGGCGCGTTCATCCAGCAGGTGACGGGGCTTGCGGGTGACGAGGTCGTGAACGACCAGCGCTTCCCCGCCATCAGCCACGCGCTGACGAAGTTGGCCTACGTTCATCGGCCGCGGCTCTCCGAACCGTTTCAGCTTTACGTGCTCGATCTGCAGTCCGGATCTCGGATTCAGCTCACCGGCATCAATGTGTTGAACAACCCGCTGAACGCGGACATTGTTTCCGTTGAGCGGCCGAGCTGGTCTCCCGGAGACACCACGATTGCGTTCGCCGCCCGCCGCAAGAGCGTTTCGGGTGATGTCCGCAATATCTTCGTCGTTGACGTGGTCAGCGGCGTGGTCCGACAGCTGACGAGCGGAACTCCGGCGAACGGTGTCGAAAGCATTGACCCCGTTTACCACCCTGTCGCAACCACCAATCGCATCGCTTTCGCCGCCAACGCGGGCGGGATCGCCGCAAATGGCGACCTGGTCTACGTAGCGAACCCGCTGCAGGACCTTCGACGGGACGGCACCGTCAACGACATCAACCACAACCTCTTCACGATCCCAGCCACGGGTGCAACCGCTCTGAACCCGATCGCGCAGCTCACAACGAATGTTGCCGATGACGTAGAGCCCGCCTATCAAACCGTTACAAACGGCGTTGCGACGTTTGCGAATTTCATCGCGTGGTCATCGCTTGGGCGACTGCCGGATGGCGCCGCTCCGACTCGCAACACGTTTGACATCTACTACTCGAATGGCGGCATCGAAAGCCTTTTCAACGTCCCGATCCGTCTGTTCACCCCAGACTCCACCGGCGCTGCACTTCCGGATCACAACTCCGATGAGCGTTCGCCAACCTGGTCTTCCGGATTGCCGACCAGCAAGCCGACTCAGCGGCTCGTCTTCTCGAGCAACCGACAGAACAACGTCAACAACCTGCCGGCGCCGCTGGTTTCGCTGACCGACACCGACCTCTGGGGCGCAGAACTGATCGACATCACCCCGCCCGCACTCCTTACCATGGACGATGCGCGCGCGGATCTCGTCGCTGCGACGGGAACCTACGCGGGTCAGGATCTGAGCTTCCTACAGGGCGAGATCCTGCACATCGCGAACGCCGCGCTCCCCAATCGGGGTCGGCGAACGGGTGATCCGGGTGACACGATGTTCTTCTATGCCAACCTGCGGGATCTGCAGTACGGCATCGAAAGCGTCTGGCTCCAGATCAAGGATCCGGACGGTCCGGCGACCGACAGCCAGGGCGTGAACCACAAGTTGTTCAACATTCCTGCCGTGATCGGCGGTGGAACGACGAGTTCAACGTATGTGATTCGGCGCCAGAACGACGGATCGATCTCCGATCCGGCGACGCACTTCATCCACCTTCCGTTCGAGACCGACGCGCAGGGGATTTCCGTCTCCGACTACAGCTACTACGATCGGCCCACCACAATTGATGCCGCAATGCTGGCCGTGCCCACGCATCTCGCCTCCAAGAACCCCGGCGTGGATGATGTGGGGGCGTGGTCCGGCAACAGTGCGACTGGTCTTCCGCTCACGACCCAGTGGCTGCGCCTCACGGATGATGGCGCCGGAGCGGACGCACGTGCCAACGACGGCGTTTTCTCGGCTCAATGGGTGACTCCGCAGGCGGGCTCCGACTTCTACGTCGACCTGATCGCCTACGACAACGCCTTTAATCCGCTGAACCCGGCCCAGCAGAGAAACTGGATCATCTACGACAACATCTGGGGTTTCAGCACCCAGCAGTTCTCCTCGCTGAGTCCAGTCCTCGTCGTGGACGACCACGGCGCCGGACAGAAGTGGCCGCGGGGCCTCAACGGTTCGTTCCGACGGTTCCCGACCTATCGCCTGGGGACTGAAGCTGATGTCACCAGCCGCCCGCTGGACTTCTGGCCCAAAGAGTTCGCTCGAAACACCGTCAACCCGATTCCGGATCCGCTTTCCTCGATAGCTGGCAATCCGAATCAAGCGTATCCAATCATCGGTGGGACTCAACAAGCGGAGACCTACGATTTCCTGAACGGTGACCTGTTCAGCGGCAACACCCGAATCGGCTATGACTTCATCAACTGGCTGGGCAACGGCAGTCTCCGAGCCTACCGCTACGACCTCTGGCGAATTCTTGCGCGGGGACCGCTTCAGGCATCGGTAATCGCCGATTACCAACCGGTGAAAGATGATCAGCCGACCGACATCACCGGGGCAACAACTATTCAGCGCGCCGTTCCTCGCCGAGCGGTGCTCTGGAACGCCCCGTATATGGGCGACATCTTCCTTGGCAGCGGCAGCATCCTCGACCAGGCGACGCAGACCCTGCTTACCAACTACAAGAGCGCCGCAGGTCGGCTGGTGGTGGCGGGCGGCGACATCCTCTGGTCTCTGACTGTCGACGGAAGCCTGACCAATCTTCCCTTCGTGCGAAACGTGTTGGGAGCGAGCTACGGTGCTGACGGGGGTCCGGCGGGAACCGGCTTCACGCCTACCGGGACGGCCATTGCGAATGCGGTTCTGCGCGATGTGGGCCCGAACGTGGGCTTCACCTCTCGCGGCGTGGACGACACCACCGCTGGTCGGCTTCCGACACTGCTGGATCAGTTTGATATCGATCCGTTCGGCATTTCGGCTTACTTCCCGGGTGGATGGGATGGCAACCTGAACCACAACGGGGGCGCTTCGCTCGGAAATGCTGCCCGCAGCGTTGGAGACGGCGTACCGTTCGAGCAACAGGACATCATCGGCGCCACCCAGGCCGGTTGGCAGGATGTCATTCCCGGCAAGATGATCGGCAACGACGACCCCGCGACTGGTTCGAAGACGGTCTTTATGTCCTTCAGCCTGGCGAGTATGGGTCGGCGTGTCTTTGCAGCGCTGGACGATGCGGCGGTGCCGGATCCCCCACTCCCGGAAGCTCGCCTGGTGAGCCTGAACTACAAGGCGAAGATGTCTCATGCCATGTTCTGCTGGATGTTCAGTGCCGACCTGGTGGGACGGGTCAGCAATCTGAATGGAGGCGGATCCGTCTCTGGAGCGCTGGTTGAGGCCTTCCAGGGCGGTCGCGTGGGAACGGCTCTGACCCGCCCGGACGGCACGTTCACTATTCGTGGATTGCCGATCGGCAGTTGGTCCATCCGTGTCACAGCCCCAGGCTTCCTCGGGTTCTTCAAGGCCACGGGTTCTGGAGCGCACGGTCTGGGACAGGGTTCTCTGGACGTGTTGCTGTCGCCGGCCTCGCCCGGTTCGATCAGCGGCACTGTGCTGGATCAGGACAACCAGCCGGTGCCCGGCACGAACATCAAGGCGACGCTGCAGGCTTCTCCGCTTTACACCGGAGCCCGAGAGTTCACCGCGGTGACCCTGCCGGATGGGTCGTACGTCATTCCGAACACCCCTACGGGCAGTTACACGGTCATCGTGGACAATCCGCTGCCGAACCGGTTCATCAATCCCACCGCGCAGTTCAGTTCACCGGTGCTTGTCAATCCGGGTCAGAACACGCCGGGGATCAACTTCCTGCTCCAGGGACAGGCTGGTCCGCTGACCGTGCAGGTCTTTGAACAGCTCGCTGACGGAACACGGGGAGCGCCTGTCGACGGCGCGGAAGTTGCGGTGCTGAACAAGGTCGGCGCCCTCCGAGCCGGGTTCACGGCCGTCACCGGTGCGAAGGGTGTTGCCGGCCAGGTGATCTTCTCGGCCTCCGACCCGAATGCTGATGTCGCTCTGGACGTGCCGCCGGGCCCGGGGACGGTGACCGTCTTCAAGCTCGGTCGACAAGAGGGTGTCGCCGCAATCCGCATCCCGCAGATGAACACAGTGGAAGTGCTGCTTGCCACGGCGCCTCCGCGAAGTCTCTACGGTGAGGTGAAGCGCAAGATTGACGGGCAGGACATCACCGCTGCCGACCTCGGTGTGCCGGTCGTATTCGGCCTGCTGCGTCGCTCGAGCCAACTTCCGGTGGGGCTCACGGCTACCGCGTTCGCTCCGGCGGCCACGGTTCCGGTCCGCCACCACTACACCTTCAGCGCTCAAGAGGGCCTCTTCACGGTAGCCCTCACCGGGCATCCCAACTGGCTGGATGTGAAGGTGGATGCTTCGATCGCCTCCTCCGGCAACAGCGTGGCGCCGCTGATTGAGCTGGTTGGGCGTGACGGTGTGGTCAGCGGCCAGGTGAATGAAGACAACGGTTCCGGCGGAGTGGGTAAGCCCCTCGACAAGGTGACCGTTGAGTTCAAGGCTCTGGTAGGTGTGGACACCGGGAAGATTGTCAGCACCGTGCTGACGGATGCCGCGGGCCGCTTCACGACGGGAGCGACCATCGCGTCCACTCGCTATGATGTCACCTTCCGTCGCTTCGGCCACATCACCCAGATCGTTCGGGATGTGTTCGTCGCCGGTCCGAAGGATCTCGGCACCATCCTGATGGTCCGGGAGCCGCGGGGTCGCCTCTACGGGGTGACACGGCGAACGACCGACGGTCTGGTTCGCTCACCTGTGACGATCGTGTTCCAGCCGGTTCTCGGGGTTCCCGCCGACGCTCGGACGGTCACGTCCGGCGCGGTGATAACCGAAGGTACGCCGGATGGCAGCCCGATCAACTACACCATCGGCTCCACAAACATTGCGAACGAAGACCTACCGCAAGGCGACTACCAGGTCCGAGTTACCGGCGATCCTCGGTTCTTGCCGTACAGCAGCACCGTAACGGTCGACGGCGGCGCCGAGAAGCGGTTCGACATCGATCTGCAGCCGGCTCCCGGTGTGCTGACCGGTCTTGTCCGGGAGCGCAATGCGGATGGCTCGCCCGGCCTGCCGGTTGAAGCGGCTACGGTGCGCATCCTTAGAGGGACCGCTCTCCAGGCGACGCTAACCACCGACGTGGCCGGCCGTTACACAACGGCTGGAGCATTGCCCGGCGGCGCTTACAACATTCAGGTCTCCGCCTTCGGCTTCTTCGATGGCGCTGGAACCGTGGTTGTGGAAGGTCCCACGACTGCTGGAGACATTTTGATCTCCCGAGTCGCGCCATCCATCGTCACCGGATCCGTTCGCAGCAGCGTGGACGCGGCCTTCATCCCGGATGTGAACATCAATGTGTTCACGACTTCGGGCCAGGCGACAGCGGTTCCGGCGGCAGTTTCCGTGGGCACTGCGCTCCCGGGGGTAGTTCCGGCCGCCAACTTCCGCTTCCCGCAGTTGCCGCCGGGGAATTACATCCTCCGGGCAGCCAAGGCAGGCTATCGCGGGGCTGATGGTCGAGCGTTCGCCGAGCGAACCCTTACCGTCAACCCGGGTGTCAACGTGAACGGAGTGAGCTTCGTGCTCGTGCCGCGACACGTGTTCGGCAAGGGACTGCTCCTGATTTCATTGCCGGAAGACTTCGGCGGTGAGGATCTCGCATCGGTCTTGAGCCAGAACCCTGCGACGTTCAAGTCCGCTTTCTACCAGACGGATGCCACACGCTACGCCATCTACAACGAGGCTGACGCGTCGACGCTGCCACCCGGTAGGGGCATGTTCGTGCGGTTCCCCGCGACGACGGCCTTCGCAAGACAGGGCGCAGCCATCCCGGCCGTGCCGTTCTTCCAGCCGCTTCGATCCGGATGGAACCTGATCGGGTCTGTGCGGGCCCAGCGGATCGAATGGCTGAGGGTCCGTGTGGTGACGCCCGATCGGCCGGCCCCGTTGACGCTGCAAGAGGCGATGGACGCTGGAATTGTCCAGAACGGTCTGATGGGGTATCAGGACGGTTATTTCCGCTCCGACTACCTGGAGCCGTTCGCCGGTTACTTCGTCCGAGCGTTCCAGGAGTGCACGCTGATCATCCCCGTGGACAACAGCGTGGTGCAGAGCAAAGGCACGTCACCCAACGGGCCAGGGGTTCGCTCCGCGATGCCATCGCGGATGGGCGCCGCGCCGAGCGGAATCGTGGAGCAGGCGACGGTCGCCCCGCGCGGGTGGTTTCAGTCGCCTGCTCCAGCGACTGTGAAGGCTATTCGCAAGGCGGATCGTGATCTTGGGCGCCTCCCTCGGAGGGAGCGGGCAAGTTCACGTCGCAAGGTAGGTTAAGGACCGCGGGGATCCTGGGCTCGCAGGAGCCCGGGATCCCTGGCCCCTCGCGTTTTCGATCGCAGTTGGTTTTGGAATGCGGGCTCAAGTCCCCATCTTGAAGTCCGGGGCGTAGGACGCAGGTTCTACGCAGAGGAGGAACTGTCCGTGAGGAAGTTGCGCAGTCAACCACAATGCCGGTGGCTTGCCAGAATGCTGGCATTCCTGATGGTGGCTTCGAATTTGCTGTTGCCGCCGGCGGCTCGAGCCCAGCGCACGAACCCAACCGTCTACGTGTTGGACTTCAACAATGAGACTCGTGTCGGTGGCGCCCTTCTGGGTCGAGTAGCCGCTGCACAACTTTCGTTGGAGATGGCCGAAGGTTCCGCCAACTGGGACGTGCTGCCGGGCGCCAACGTTCAGCGCCGAATTCAGGAGCTCGGGCTGAAGGCTCCCTTTGATCGACTGGATCGGGTGAAGATCGCGAATGGCATCGACGCCACTGCGGTGGTTTACGGTTCCGTCGTCGAAGCGCGAATCAGCGGTGGTACGGCACCCGTAGCCGAAGCCAAGATTCGCGTGCTCGTTGAAGACGTGTTCAGTGGAACGCTGGTCAACGGCGCGATGGCGGTTGGTCGAAGCACCCCTCGGATGGGATTCCAGGGTGATGCAGATGTCCTTCTCGAAGAGGCGCTCGGCAAGGCAGCGTTCCGGGCACGGGAGTTCATGGACAAGTTCCGGCTTCCCGAGGGAACGGTGCTCAACACGACGGTCGTCGCCGATGACACCGAGGCCCTGATCAACATCGGTAGCCGGCACGGTGTCCGCGCTGGAATGGACATGATCGCGACCCGGCAGAAGAACGAAGTCGGCCGCGTGAAAGTCACCAGCGTCGATGCCGAGTTCAGTAATGTCCGCGTGATCTCCAGCCCCCAGGGCATTCGACCGGAAGATCGCGTGCGAGCTGTCTTCAGCTTCCAGGACTTCGACCTTCGTTCGCGTTCGCAGGCTCGGACTGCGACCTACACCGGTCCCAGCCGACCCTCCGCGAAGTCGAGCAGCGTCGAGCCTGTGGGTACCGTAAAGGTGGCGAAGGTTGAAAGAGGCGCGGAGTTCGTGCCCTTCAAGGCAAAGACCGAGCAGGTCGCCGATCAAGGCGTCCCGGCGCCGCCGCCAGTTGTGATCGATGAGCCCGAAGTCAGCCGAGGAGACTCCGGCAGCGGCGCCAGGAAGATCGTCCGC
>SXGS01046005.1_pt1 | contig 24512 bp, 22 predicted proteins | sample 3174681 | NCBI WGS metagenome assembly SXGS01 (sample SAMN11356861, study PRJNA531348) | freshwater metagenome | isolation source: freshwater sample F1-80 | place: China: Fuxian Lake, Yuxi | collected 2017-12-25 | reverse complement strand
TTCGTCAAAGCCGGCCGCGGCGGGAACGGCGTCTGCAGTTTCCGGCGGGAGAAGTATGTCCCCCAGGGCGGACCGGACGGAGGAGACGGGGGCAACGGAGGCAGCATCGTCATGGTCGCCTCGCGCCGCCTGACCACATTGTTGGACCTCCGCTATCAGCAACTGTATGAGGCCACGGCTGGCGAGCCCGGGGGAGGCTCCAACTGCCACGGCCGCACGGCGGACGACGTGACGATCACCGTCCCGATCGGCACCATCGTCTCGGACGAGGCGACCGGCGAGATCCTGGCTGATTTGACGGCCGACGGCCAGAGCCAGATCATTGCCCGAGGGGGCCGAGGCGGCCGGGGCAACCAGCACTTTGCGACCTCCACCAACCGGGTCCCCACCCGATTCGACCAGGGCACCCCCGGCGAGGAACGCTGGCTCTCACTTGAGCTGAAGCTCCTGGCCGACGTCGGGCTGGTGGGGTTTCCCAACGCCGGCAAGTCCACTCTGATCGCCTCGATTACAGCAGCGCACCCCAAGATCGCAGACTATCCCTTCACCACGCTGACCCCCAACCTCGGCGTCGTGGCCTGGAAGGATGACCACAGCTTCGTGGTGGCCGACATTCCCGGCCTCATCGCAGGGGCCCATGAAGGCAAGGGGCTCGGGCTTCAATTTTTGCGGCACATCGAACGCACCACGTTTCTGCTCCATTTGATCGACATCTCCGAATGGACCACGGAGGATCCCGTCGCCAGCCTGGCGATCCTCCGCAAAGAACTCGCGGCCTACGACGAGCGGCTGCCCTCGAAACCCTTCGCGGTGGTGGGCACGAAACTCGACATCAAAGGCAACGAGCAGCATCTGCGCCGCCTTCAGACCTCCTGCAAACGGCGCAAAATGCCCTTTTTCGCGATTTCGGCTGCGACCCGGGAGGGACTCGACGCCTTAATCACCTACGTCGGGCAACAGGTCGAATCCTTGAGAGCCCCATGCGCGACCATCTCCTAAAGCGGGCCAAGCGCATCGTCATCAAGATCGGGAGCAGCCTGGTCTCGTCCCAGGGGCTCGGGCTCCGGCCGGAGCGCATCGAACGCCTAGCCGGCGAGATCGCGGCGATCAAGGCGGACGGGCGCGAGGTGCTCCTGGTCTCGTCTGGCGCCATCGTGTCGGGACTCCAGAAGCTGGGACTGACCGCACGCCCCAAGAGTTTGCCCGTGAAACAGGCCGCCGCCGCCGTGGGCCAGAGCCGGCTGATGTGGGCCTATGAAAAAGCTTTTGAACCGTTGCAGCAGCGGGTCGCCCAGGTGTTGCTCACGCACCAGGACCTGGCGGACCGGCGCCGGTTCTTGAACGCCCGCCACACGCTGACCACCTTGATCGACTTCGAAGTGATTCCGATCATCAACGAAAACGACACGGTGGCCGTGGACGAGATCCGCTTCGGCGATAACGATTCCCTGGCGGCCCAGGTGGCGCACCTCGTGGATGCCGATCTCCTGGTGATCCTGTCCGACGTGGACGGGCTCTTCTCGGAAGACCCGCGCCAGAATACCTCCGCGACCCTCATCCCCTTGGTGACGGAGATCACGAAGGAGGTGGAACGGCGCGCCGGGGTTTCCGGAAGCTTCGAAGGGACCGGCGGCATGGCTACCAAGATCCAGGCGGCCAAGAAGGTGGCGGAATACGGCGTGCCGACGCTGATTCTCAACGGGGAAAAGCCCGGTTTGCTCCGAACGACCTTGAGAGGCGGACCCGGCGGGACCTTTTTCCTGCCCCGAGACCGCCGCCTGACCAACCGGAAACATTGGATCGCCTTCACCCTGCGGGCCAAAGGCCAGATCACGGTGGACGAGGGGGCCGAAGAGGCCCTCGTGCGCCGCGGGAAAAGCCTGCTGGCGTCGGGCATCCTCTCCGTGGCCGGCGATTTCGGCCAGGGCGATGCAGTCACGTGCCTGACGCGGCACGGCAAAGAATTCGCCAAGGGGCTGGTCAATTTTTCCGCTGACACCCTGATCCAGATCAAGGGACTGAAAACCGCCGACATACAGAAGACTCTCGGCCGGCAGGAATACGGCGAAGTGATCCACCGAGACAATCTGGTGATTCTCTAAATGATGAACGGTGCATGATGAACGCTGAATTGGGAGCGGAGCTTGTTCGAATTCCTGAATTCATCGTTCTGCATTCAGCGTTCAGCCTGGCCGCGTTATGAAGATCGGCCTGTTCGGCGGAACGTTCGACCCGGTTCACCGCTGCCATGTCGCCGTGGCCACGCAGGTGCGGGACCGGCTGCATCTAGACCGCGTACTGCTCATTCCTTCTGGGGATCCGCCCCATAAACCCCCTGACACCCTGGCTCCGGCCTTCCACCGCCTCGCAATGGTCCGCCTGGCCGTCGCCGGGGAGGCCTCCTTGGAGGTGTCAGAGCTGGAGATTCAACGTCCCGCCAAGTCCTACAGCATCGAAACCGTCCGCCCCCTCAAGGGCCAGTACGGGCCGGGCGTCGAGTTGTTCTTCCTGATTGGACTCGATGCATTTCTCGAACTCCCTACCTGGAAAGACGCCCCGAGCCTGCTGCGCCTCTGTCATTTCGTCGTCGTGTCGCGCCAGCCCTGCCGCTTTGCCGGGTTGAGGGCCCTGTCAGTGCTGCCCCCTCTCGACCCTGCCGCCCTCGCGCACATTGACTCCCAGGGCCAAGGCCGTCTCGACATCCCCTTGCCAGGAGGAACCAGCCTCATCCTCCTTGCCCTGCCCCCCTGTGAGGCCTCCGCCACGGACATCCGACACCGGCTCAGAGAACGCCTTCCCCTGTCAAACCTGTTGCCCGCCTCGGTGGAATCCTATATAATGCAGCACCGGCTCTATCAGGAGGCATCAGATCGCACCAGAGTCGAAGGTTAACGCTCTCGCTATCGCCCAGGCCGCCATCGAGAAGAAGGCCGATGACGTCTTCGTTCTCGATGTCGCTAAGCTGACTTCCGTGGCCGACTACTTGATTCTCTGCTCCGGAGAGACGGAGCGCCACGTCCGAGCCATCGCGGATCACATTGACCAGACCCTGTCGGCCAGGCGCCATCCTCCGCTCAGCATGGAAGGCGCGGCGACGGCGCAATGGATTCTGCTCGATTTCGGTGACGTCGTGGCTCATATCTTTCGCTCCGACATCCGCGCCCATTACGGACTGGAGCATCTGTGGGCCGACGCCAAGCAGGTTCGGCTGCCCGCCACACCGCCGACGCCGGCGGTGAGTTCCCTGCCGGCGGCCAAGCCGCGCACGCGCCGCGTGCGCAAACAAGGATAGCGCATGTTTCGCCTCCTCTTGACAGTCTTCGTCATCATCAGCGCCGCCCTGATCTACGGGTACTTCCAAGAGCTCAATCCCAGCTTTGTCAACCTCAGGATCAGTCCGACAGACTCTCTGGACCTCAACCCGATCACCCTGATGCTCCTGTCCATGGCGGCCGGAGCCCTGCTCGTCACCCTGATGGTCGGCGTCCGAGAAACCAAGCATCTGATTCTGAACTGGAGAACCTCACGTCTGCGCCGGCGCGAGGAGAAAGTGGACGCCCTGCACCGGGAAGGCATGCACGCCTTCCTGTCGAAACGCACCGCCGAAGCCATCGGCCTGTTTGAAAAGACGCTGGCACTCGACCCCAACCATGCCGATTCCCTGCTCTGGCTGGGCAACCTCTACCGTTCGGAGCGCAATTATCCGGAAGCCATCCGCCTGCATCGCAAGGCGCGCAGCATCGACGAGCGCAACGTGGAAGTCCTCCTCGCACTCGCCATGGACATGGAAGGGGCCAAGCGATTCGAGGAAGCCCTGCAGGTCCTCCACGACACCCTCAAGCTCGATCCGGGACACCTCAGCGCGCTGATGCGCAAGCGGGACCTCTACATCCGCCTCGAGCAGTGGAACGACGCGCTGGAAATCCAACAGCGACTGGTCAAGGCCAACCTGTCCGAACAGGATCAGCGGGCCGAGACCAGACTCCTGGTCGGCATGACCTACGAGGTGGGCCGGCAATGGCTGGAACGCGGCCATCCCGAGAAAGCCCGTCACTCGTTCCGCGCCGCCATCAAGCGGGACAAGAGCTTCCTGCCGGCCTACATCGGCCTCGGTGAAATTCTCATTCGGGGAGGCAAGACGAGGACCGCCGCCGAGATCCTGGAGAAAGTGTACGTCAAGACGGGGAACCTCATCATCCTGCACCGGCTGGAAGAGCTGTACCTGGAGATCGGCGAGCCGGGCGAGATCATCCGCGTCTATCAGGAAGCCTGCCAGCGCGATCCACAGAATCCGGCCTTGCGGTTTTATCTCGGGAAACTGTATTACCGGCTGGAGATGATCGATGAGGCGTTCGACCTGCTCTCGACCCTGGAGGGGCCTCAGGATCAAATGGCCGACTTCCACAAGATCATGGCGAACCTCTACCTGCGAAAACAACAGATGGACCGCGCGGTCGAGGAGTTGAAAAAGGCCTTGGGCTTCAAGAAGCGCGTGGTGGTTCCCTATCGCTGCAGCGCCTGCCGTCATGAATCGTCCGACTGGTCGGGACGCTGCAGCCGCTGCGGTCAGTGGAATACCTATACGGCGCTGCCTTGGGTGGACGCGTCCGCGACAGAGTTCCCCCGCGAGGGCCATGAGATGGAATCCCGCGCCATGGCCTACCGAGGCCTCACATCACCCTTTGAAACCGTGTAGCCGGCGCATCCCGATCGAATTCTTGCCCGGAACCGATGACCGATACGGGGCCGGCGTTCACCCTGTGGAGAGGAACCATGTCTGATTTTCACCTGCTGGCAGAGAAGGCTTTGCGAGACGAAGCACTCACCCGTGACGAATGCCTGTCCGTGCTGGCCGCCCCGGACGAACGGCTGCTGGACCTGCTGAACGCCGCCTTCCTCGTGCGCGAACGGTACTTCGGCAGAAAAGTCCGGCTGCAGATGCTCCTGAACGCCAAAAGCGGCGCCTGCCAAGAAGACTGCCACTACTGCTCGCAGTCCGCCGCCTCCACGGCCGACATCGAACAGTACGGCCTCCTCCCCGAACATGAGATGCTGGAGGGAGCTAGGCGGGCCGCTCAGGCCAAGGCCCAGCGATATTGCGTCGTCATCAGCGGGCGAAGCCCTCTGGATCGCGAGATCGCCGCGATCGCCGACGCCGTGCAGGCCATCAAGCGCGAGATTCCCATTCAGGTCTGCTGTTCCCTGGGGCTCCTGAACAAGGAGCAGGCCCAGACCCTTAAAACCGCCGGCGTCGACCGGATCAACCACAACCTGAACACGAGCGAGGCCTATCACGAGGCCATCTGCACGACACACAGCTATCGGGATCGGCTGACGACTATCGACGCAGCCCGGAACGCGGGGCTGGAAATCTGTTCGGGCGGCATTATCGGCATGGGAGAACGGGACGAGGACATCGTGGATCTGGCGTTCGCGCTGCGCGACGTGAAGCCGGACTCGATTCCGCTGAACACGTTGCACCCGGTGCCCGGCACGCCCCTGGCCGAAACCCAGGCCCTCAGCCCCCAGCGCTGCCTCAAAGTGCTGTGCCTATTCCGGTTTCTCCACCCGAGAACGGAGATCCGCGTCGCGGGCGGACGGGAGTTCAACCTGCGGACGCTTCAGCCGCTCGCCCTCTACCCGGCCGACTCCCTCTTCGTCGGCGGCTACCTCACGACTCCGGGACAGCCGGCGCCTGAAGCCTGGCGCATGATCTCCGATCTGGGGTTCGAGGTTGAAGCGGACTATCTGATGCCCGACGGGGACCAGCCGCCCGCCTCAGCACAACGCACACCATCGGCGACTCCGCTTCCCATGTTCCTGGCCCGGTGAGGATCTCCTGGCCAGGCCGGCCCGGCTACTCGTACCGCAACCCCTCGACCAGCGGCTGCCGGCCAGCCCAACGGGCCGGCGCATAGCCGGCCAGCAACGCCGCCACCAAGGCCAATCCGACCGCTTCCGCCAGAAGGCCGACCGGAAGGGTCCATTGAATCGTCCATCCGAACGACTGTGCATTGATCACGTTGATCAGCAACCCCGAGAGGAGCCAGCCCCCGATCAGCCCGAGCAGCGCGCCCAGCACCGCCAGATAACAGGACTCCCCGAGAATCAGCCCTTCGATTTGCCGCCGGCCCGCGCCGATCGCCCGCAGCGTCGCCAGTTCCTTCTGCCGCTCCAACACCGACGTCAGCAGCGTGTTGACAATCCCCAGCAACGCGATGATCACGACCACGAGTTCCAGCGCATAGGTGACCCGGAACGTCCGATCGAAGATCGCGAGAATGTCCGCCTTCAGCTCGGCGTTCGGGATCACGGCAATGGCGCCCTCTTGCCCCGCAAGCCCGGCCGCCTGTTCCTGCACCCGTTGCCAGACGAGGGGCGCGTCTCCCGGTCGAACGAGATACAGGGCAAAGACCGTCGCCGTCTCGTCCGGCCAGAACCGGCGGTAGAGTGCTCCGTCCATCACCACCTTGCCGCCGTCCGTGGCATAGTCGTAGAAGACCCCCAGGATAGGGAAGGGCCGCTCGCCGGCCGGCGTCATTATTCGGAGCAAGTCGCCGGTCTCCACGCCCAAGGTGCGGGCCAGCACTTCGGACAGGATCACTCCCTCTTCGGACAGGGTTCGGTTGAGCGTCTCCGCCTGGTCGCCGGCCAGAAAGAGATAGCGGCTCCGCTCTCCATGCAACCGCAAGTCACGGGCCACCAACGAAGCAGGCCGGCCTTGGATTTCCATCCGCACTTGCCGATAGGGGTCCACGGCCGCCACCCCTGGCACCGCCGCCAGGGCCTCGGTCCAGGCCAGCGGCAGGCGCCTAGCCGGCATCCCTGCCTCGTTGCCGTCCGGCCAGGAGACCGGGGCGACGATCAGATCCGCCATCACCGTTTGATTGATCCAGAGTTCGACCGTCGAGCGGAAACTCCGCACCATGATGCCGACCCCCACCATGATGGCAATCGCCACCATGAGGGCCGAGATCGTCACCGCACTGCGTCCCGGAGCCTGGGCCACCTGCCCGATCGCAAGCCGGCCGATCGCCCCGATCTGCCCAATCCATCCGTTCCGGCTGCGAGACCCGCCGCCTCCCCTTCCTCGACGCATCAACAGCCATCCAATCAGGCCGACGATCCCCGGGGCAAAGAACGAGAGACCGAGCAGCAGGCAGAAGGCGGAGGCATAACCGAAGAGCGGAAGGCCGTCGATCGGACCGGGCAACGCCAGCAATCCGGCCAGAGACAAACCTCCGATACCGACCCACGCCAGCCGGCCGGCGTGGAGGTGCTGCTCGACTTCATACGAGCCGGGGGCCAACGCCCGAGAAGGCACCGTCCGCCCCGCCTTCAGGCTCGGCAGGAGAGCGCCCGCCATCGAGACCAGCATCCCCACCACCAGCCCCTGGCCGATTCGCCCCGGCGACACAGCCAGCGCCGCATGGCCCGCCATCGACACCGGCGCATAGAGGTCCGAGACCGTCCGCGACAGGATCGCCGCCAGTCCCCGCGCCAACGCCACACCCAATCCGCTTCCCAGCACACCGCCCACCAGCCCCATCACAGCCGCCTGGACCAAAAACAGCCCCGTCACGCCCCGCCTCGACATCCCGATGGCGCGCATGATGCCGATCTCCCATCGCTTGCGGACCACCGTGAAAGACACGGTGTTGTAGACGATGAGCAGCCCGACGAGCAGCCCCACCGCGCTCAACGTCGCCAGGTTGAGCTGAAACGCCCGGACCATGCGCTCCACTTGCTCGTTCCGCCGCGCAGGACGGCTCACCGTCAGAGCCGGCGGCAATATCGCTTGGACTTCTCGGGCCGCCTCCGCCACCGGCCTGCCTGGATCGGTGACCAGATCGATGCGGTCCAACCGGCCAACGAGCCCGAACCGGACCTGCGCCGAGGCAATGTCCATGACCGCCATCTGGCTCCAGGCGGAGTCGGCCCCTCCCGACGATTCGACCACCCCCCTCACCACAAGGTGATGGACCTGGGTCCCCACCAGCAGATCGAGGGGAGAACCGACATGCAGCCCCCAGTCATCGGCCAGTCGTCGCCCGATAAAGATTGCGTCCGACGCCAGCAGCGCATCGAACCGTTCGGCCGCTTCCTCGGAGTCGGTCTGCACCGTGATCCCCTTCAGATCCGGCGCATCCAGCAAATCCAGGCCCATCACAAGCAGTGTCTGTCCACGATGGGCGCCAGTCACAAGCCTCCCCCCTTGAGACAGGACCGGACTGGCCGACGCCACGGCCGGATGAGCGAGGACCTCCGGGAGGACGCCTTCGTCCAGGCCCAATTCTCCCCCGGACACTTGGAGGGTGGCCCGCCCGGCCACGGCGGTGACCGTGTCCTGAAACGACTTCAGAACTTCCTCGTTGGCCGTCGGGATCGCAATCGCCACCGACACGCCGAGCGCGATACCCGCAATCGTCAGGATCGTTCGGACCGGCCGCTCGAACACCTGGCGGCTCCCAATCCAGCACGCCGCCCTCAACATACTGCGAGCACCTTTCCGATTGAGTTCTCCGGAAGGGTTCGGCCAATCTGCGAAGGAGTCCATGAGAAAACGGAGCGCGCGGTGATCATGTGGGGCCTATACGCAATTGCTGGAGAAATAGGAAAGGTTGATTGACACAGCTTCGCGATTCATGAATACCTCATTAATTCATTCCCCCTCTTGCGTGAGCCTGACAGATTTGCTAGATTGGCCGTGTCGTATCTGCAGGAAAATTATTACTTAGGGACGAGGGGTGCCATGCGCAGGGCAGTACGCAAGACTCATACATCGAAAAGTCAATCAGCGGCAAAAACCAACCGGACATTGACGCCGCGACAAAAAGAGATTCTCCGACTCGTCGCCCAGGGGCTGACCAACCGGGAAGTGGCCGTGCACCTTGGGATCAGCGTGAGGACCGTCGAGGTCCACCGGTTCAATCTGATGCGTCGCTTGAAGGTCCGCAACGTCGCGCAGCTTTTGCGGCAAGCGCTGATTCAGGGCCTGCTGCCGAAGAGTTTCGGCACTCGCCAGCGCTAGAGCTCCTTCAGCTTACCTCGGCAGGCTTCCAACGACCCGTAGCCCTTCTTCTCCAGAACGGCCGCCAGTTCCTGCTCCAGCCGTTCGAACGCTCCCAGCCCTTCCTCCATCAGCACCGTCCCGATCTGGACGGCCGACGCTCCGCACAGAAGGTGCTCGAAGATATCCGTGCCGGTAACCACCCCCCCGGTTCCGATGATGGGGAGCCGCCCTCCGAACAGTTTCCAGAAGGCTCGGACGTTGGCCAGGGCCACCGGCTTGATCAGCGGCCCGCCCAGCCCTCCGAATCCCCCCTTCGGCTTGATCACCACCGTTTCGACTTCCGGATCGACCACCAACCCGTTCCCGACCGAATTGATCAAGGAGAGAAATTGCACCCCGGTACGCTCCAACACCGGCGCCATCTGTTCCTGGTGAACCGGATCGAAATAGGGCGGCAGTTTGACGCCCATAGGAACCGTCACGACCTTCCTCACCCGAGCCAACAGCCGTTCCGAGGCTTCGGCGTCATAGCCGATCTGAGGCTTTCCGGGAATGTTCGGGCAGGAGAGGTTCACTTCGACCAGATCCGGCCGGCTCTCGTTGATGAGCGTGGCGATCGAGATAAAATCCTCTTCGCACAAACCGGCCACGCTGGCAATGACCGGCTTCCCGAAACGCTTGAGTTCGGGAATCAGCTTCGCATAGGCGCGATACCCCAGATTGGGCAGGCCCATCGAATTGATGGAGCCGCTGGGAAATCCGTAATATCGCGGTTCCGGATTCCCCTGGCGCGGCTCCACCGTCATGGACTTAGTCACGATGGCGCAGGCCCGCGAGCGGCCCAAGGATTCCAGCTCGGCCTGCGTCACGCAGCGCGCCCCCGCCGCGTTCATGATGCAACCGGCAAACCGCACGCCCGCGATGGTCGTCGATAGATCCACCTGGTTGCCCTCCGTCACAGCGTTGCGCTCCCCGCTCCCGACTCAAGGCAGCCGTCCCGAAGTCCATGCACGATATCCGCCTGCTGCGCCGCCTCCCGGCTGTGCGTCGCCACGATCACGGTGGCGCCGAATCGCCGCGGCAGGGAACGGAGGAGGGCGATGACCTCGGCCCCTTGCCTGGAGTCCAGGTTGCCCGTCGGGTCATCCGCCAACAACAGTTTCGGCCGAGGGACCAGCGCCCTCGCGATCGCGACCCGCTGTTGCTCCCCCCCAGACAGCTCGCCGGGGCGATGGCGCTCCCGTTCGCGCATGCCCACGGCATCGAGACACTCGGCAACCAGCCGGCCCGCTCGACCTCCGCTATGGCCGCTCAATAACAGCGGGAGCGCCACATTCTCCGCGGCGCTGAGGCCAGGCAGCAAATGAAACGCCTGAAATACCAGACCGATGCATTCCCGTCGCAGCGTGGTCCAGTCCGCATCCGAGAAATCATCCGTGGAGCGCCCGTCGAGCGCCACAGTCCCTGCGGTCTGGTGATCCAACCCGCCGATCACATTGAGCAACGTGCTCTTACCGCAACCGCTGGGCCCCATGAGCGCACAAAACTCACCGGGACCGACCTCCAAGCACACATCGTGGAGCGCCGTCACAATCGTACGCCCTTGCGCATACTGTTTATAAATATGATTGAGCTTGACCACGCCCCTACTGGTGCCATCGCCGCATGACAGCCGAACCAATGCGTCACTCGTATACCACAACATGCCGCAGCTCACAAGAACGAGGCCGCCGGACTTGACAGGACCGGCGCCGATTGCCTACAAGAAGACACCAGCGCCGCCCGGTCCTGGCCGCGAACGCGCCCCGCTGGAGGACTCGATGCAAGGCTTGGCCGATGTCCTCAGGCGCCTCCTGCACATCGTGCTGCCGGTGGAGTGCGCAGGCTGCGGCGTCGCCCTCTCCAACGACCCGGTCCCCTTCTTTTGTCGATCCTGCTGGGCCGACATCAGCCCGATCGACGGACCTGTGTGCCGCCGTTGCGGCCGTCCGTTCGCATCCCCCGTGGCGCTGACTTTCAGCCCCGATCACAGCTGCGGCTCGTGCCGAAAGAACCACCCGGCTTACACCAGCGCCTGGTCCCTCTATCCCTATACCCCGCCGCTCAGGGACGCGCTCTGCCTCTTCAAGTATCGTGGCAAGGTGGCCCTGGCGGAGGCGTTGGGCCGGCTGTGGCGCACCTCGGCCCTGCCGCAGCAACTCGACCTCTTGATGCCGGTGCCGATCCATCCCTCCCGCTTGCGCGAGCGCGAGTTCAACCAATCCCTCTTACTGGCCGACCAGCTGAACCGCAGGCTTCAGATCCCTCTGTCGTTCGACAATCTGGTCCGCCTGCGCTTCACCGTGCCGCAAACCGAACTGACCCGCTCGGCGCGGCTCAAGAACCTCCGTCGAGCCTTTGCCGTCCGGCGCCCCGACGAGGTGCGGGAGAAGCGCATCCTCTTGATCGACGACGTCTTCACCACCGGCACGACCGTCAACGAATGCGCCCAAACGCTGCGGAAGGCCGGCGCAGCCGACGTCTACGTCTACACGCTTGCTCGCACGCTCGAGTAGAAACGTCACAACGTCTACCCGCCTTCAAGTGTGAAAGTGACCCGTCAGTTTCCAGCACTTGACTTAAAAACTTTCAGGCTTTACAACTTTCCGACATCCCGCCGACATCCTGAGAAAAAATCATGCCGATTTATGAATACCGGTGCAACGACTGTGGCAAGCGAAGCAGCCTGCTGATGCTGAGCATCAGCCATCCCCCGCCCCTCGCCTGCACGCACTGTCAAAGCGCCAAGCTGGAACGGGTCCTGTCCCGCTTTGCCTCGCCCAAGTCGGAGGAGGCCAGGCTGGAATCTTTGACGGATCCAAGCCGCTTCGGCGGCCTGGACGAACACGATCCCCAAAACATGGCCCGCTTCATGAAGAAGATGGGCGAAGATCTCGGCGACGATGTGGAGGCGGCGCTGGACGAAGCAGGGGCTGACGGGGAGGCATCGTCAGCCACTGACATAGACTGACATGTACTGACTTGGCCAATTGCTTGACAATTTTCCTCCCTTGTCTATACTGGCACCTTGTGAGACCGTTGATTCCCATGATGGATCGGCACAAAGCGCCATGGCACTGTCATCCAAACCGGCCAAGAACGAGTTGCTTACGGCGGAAGAAACCTGCCGGTACCTTAAGATCACGCCCAGAACTCTGTACCGGTATATCCAAGACCGCCACATGCCGGCCTTCAAACTCGGCAAGGAATGGCGGTTTGCGCGCACCGATCTGGAACAGTGGCTCCAAGGGCGCGCTACCTCGGCGCCTCGACGGAGTGGCAGGGCTTGATCGCGTGCTGACAAGGGAGCGCACACATGTTCGCGGGTGAGTACCTCTGCAAGCTGGATGAAAAAGGCCGCTTTATCATCCCCTCTCCCATCAGGGAGCTGGTGCAGGCCCAAGGGAACGGAGTGGTCTTTCTCAAGGGCGAGCACTCGGTGCTGATTTATTCCTCGGCCGAATGGGCCAAGCTCCTGGACAAGACGAAGGACAAGCTGGACGACGATCAGAAGCGGCTGTTCATGCACTTTGTCGTCTCGGAGATCGGCACGTCCGACGTGGACAAGGCGGGCCGCGTGCTAATCCCCGGCCGCTTCCGCAAACTCGTGCCGGTGGAAGACGATCTGGAAATCACCCTGGTGGGACTCTACAACCACCTGGAAGCCTGGAACCCCTCCAGCTGGCGCCGGTATCTGAGCCAGACGGAAGACAAAAACGAGCAGAACCTCAACAAGATCTACGATCTTCTCTCCTCAAACTAAGGTGCCACGCACACCACGAAAGCCTGCGTCCCGCCAAACCGCCGTTCCATTGCGCTTCACCTCCTATCGGCAGACACAACCTCTATCCGCTGAACCGTCCCAACTGGCGCACGCAATCCTGTCTGCCTCGTTCCCGACATCCAGGCGCAGATCACGGCCGGTCTTGCTGCATGTCGCTGAGCCGCTCGGCCAAGCCACCGTTTCGGCGACGCGCCTCTCGGTCATCCTGCCCGTCCCTCCGAGCATCAACCACCAATATGCCACGGTCAACGGCAGGCGCGTCCTCTCGGCCATGGGGCGAGGCTACAAGGCTCAAGTGGCCCAGCTTGTCCTCCTGGCCCTGGCTCAGTCCCCGCACAAAGCCTCGTTGCGCCACAGCCTCGGAACCGGCCCTCTGGCCCTCTCCATCCGCTTCCATTTCGCCTCCCCGCTCCGCCGCGACGTGGACGGGGGGCTCAAGATCGCCCAGGACGCCCTCTGCGAAGCCCTCGGCCTCAACGACAACCGCATCGTGGAGATTCATCTGTACAAAGAGCAAGACTCAACCACCCCCCGCATGGACGTCTCGCTCTGCGCCCTGCCTCATTGAAGCTAGCAATTCCTCCTGCGGTCGCCTCGCCGAAGGATGATCGGCCTGGTCGCTCCTTCAAATAAAAACCGGAACGGGGACCGGCCGCCTGTAGACCGGTCCCAATATGTGGGCGTGTACTATTTCGGCTTGGAAAAGGCTCCGCCATCCTAAGAAGTGCGTCAATATTGAGAGGGCTATACCACTGACGTTGCCCATTGAACTTGGCGAAGCATGAAAGGCGGCAGCCTTGAAAGCGGGCTGTCGCCTTTCAATTTTAGAAGTGAGGGAGCGAGGCCGGGCGGACTTTGCTGGAGAAGCGGGGTACCAACCGAGGCTTTAGCGGGCAGGAAAGCTGGAACTGACCAAGGCACCGCGGTCACCGACCGCAGCCGCGGGAATTCCAGAAGGCTTCCGCACGCTAAGGCCCGGAAGGGTCGCTTCGAGAGGCAGGGAGGCGAGGCCCTCGCCACCTCGCTTCATACTTTCTTTCCTTGGAGCGGTTCACCCTTCGTCAGCCGCCAATTATTCGTATCGCAACGCTTCGATCGGATTCAGCCGCGACGCTTTATTGGCCGGATAGAGGCCGAAGAACAGGCCCACGGCCAGGGAGAAGAAGAACGCGACTAGAATGGACTCGGCCGAAATGATCGTCGGCCAGCCGGCCACCACCGTCGTGATCCGCGCGCCGACCACGCCGAGCACGATGCCGAGCAGCCCCCCGACCAGGCTCAGGGTCATGGCCTCGATCAGAAACTGCATCAGGATGTGCCGCCGCTTGGCGCCCACCGCCATTCGCACGCCGATTTCTCTCGTCCGCTCAGTCACCGACACCAGCAGGATGTTCATGATCCCGATCCCGCCCACCAGCAGCGAAATCGACGCCACGGAAAACATCATGAGCGTGAGGGTCTGGCTGGTTCCCTCCTGCACCAGACCGATATCCACCTGGGTGCGGATCGTGAAATCGTCCTGTTGCTCCGGCTGGAGTCGGTGTCTCGCCCGCAGGACCTCGCGAATGCCTTCCACCGCCGCCGGCAAGTCGCCTGGATGGTCGGTGGAGGCGAACAGGGCGCCGACCGAGCCGAGAAACTGGCTGCCGAGGACCTTTCGCTCAGCCGTGCTGAAGGGAATGAAAATGATATCGTCCTGGTCGGACCCCTGGGCCGACTGGCCCTTAGGCACCAGCACCCCGATGATCCGGAAGGGCACGTTCTTGATCCGGATGACGGAGCCCACCGGCTCCTCGCCCACGTCATACAGATTCTCGACCACGGTCTGGCCGAGCAGGGCCACACGAGCCCCTGCCTCCATGTCGGCCTGGGTGAAGGGGCCTCCGCTGGCATAGGACCAGTCCCGGATCGTCAGATAACTGGGAGAAATGCCGTTGACGGGCGTGTTCCAGTTCTTGTTCCCGTAGACGATTTGCATCACATCGCGTTTGGACCAGCCCGTGTCACTCAGGAGCGGAACGCGCTTCTTCAATTCCAGCGCATCCGAGACGGTCAAGGTCACGCCGCTCCCCTGACTGCCCCGCACGCCGCCGACCGTGGTGGCGCCCGGCAGCACGATGATGACGTTGGTCCCCATGCTGGCCACTTGCGCCTGCACCACGGCCTTCGCCCCTTGCCCGATGCTCACCATGGCGATTACGGCCCCGACGCCGATAATGATCCCCAACATCGTCAGCCCGGCCCTCATCCGGTTCCGGAACAGGATGCGAAAGGCGGTCAGGACGGTCAGCCAGATAAACGCCCCCATCGCTCAATGACCTCCGATGGTAACCGGCGCGCCGGTCCGGTCGCTCAAGATCTGCCCGTCCTTGACCACGATTTGCCGCGCCGCATAGTGCGCAATGTCCGGTTCGTGGGTGACCAGGATGATCGTGATCCCGTCGTCCCGGTTGAGGGATTCCAGAACACCCATGATCTCACGGCTGGATTCCGTATCGAGGTTCCCGGTCGGCTCGTCCGCCAATAGGATTGCCGGCTCGGACACCAGGGCCCGCGCGATGGCCACCCGCGGCTGCTGGCCGCCGGACAGTTGGGCCGGGGCATGGTGCTCGCGCCCGCTCAGCCCCACGCGGGCCAGCGCGGCCGCCGCCCGCTCCCGCTGCTGGCGCAGGGACGCCCCGCGGTAAAACAGCGGCAGCTGCGCGTTTTCCAAAGCGCTGGTGCGGGGAATGAGGTTGAAACTCTGGAAGACGAACCCGATTTTCAGATTGCGGATCTCGGCCAGTTCATCCCGTCCGGCTTTGCCGATGTCGAGCCCATCCAACAGATAGGTTCCGCGCGTAGGCTGGTCCAGACAGCCGAGGATGTTCATGAGCGTGGACTTGCCGGAGCCCGACGCTCCCATGATCGCGACGAATCCGCCCCGCTTGATCGAGAGACTCACCCCGCGGAGCGCCTGCACCTCGATATCGCCCAGGCGGTACACCTTCCAGAGATCTTGGCAATGAATCAGCGCGCCCATCTCGCCTTCAGCTTCTCTCCCCACTCTCACAATACAAAGGGGAAGCCGGGGCTGGCCTCAACTGCGTGCGTCCAGCGAGCACCGCTTCATCGTGCGCGATGCGCGAGCACAGAGGCCGCCCCGGTCTCCCCTACAATCCCCGATCACGCCCGGCCGGCCGACGTTGCTGCCCCGATCCGAAGCCCGGCGGAAGGGAGTCCTGCTTCTTGGCCCCACGGGGCGTTTCGATGCCGATGATCACCTGATCCCCCTCCTTCAGCTCGCTGTCGACGATCTCGGTCACATTGCCGTCGGAAATGCCGGATTGGATGGCCAGGGCTTCCGGATCGCCGGCCGCCCCGATCCTCCATACTTTCTTCTCCGCCAGCCCGCGCACCTTAGCGGAAGCCGGACGGGACGGGGCTGCGCCTGGCTCGCCGCCCCCGACAGGTTTTCCCTCGCCTCGCTCGGCCCTGGGCGGAGTGAACCGCAGCGCCGCATTGGGCGCGGTCAACACATTGTCCTTCCTGGCCACGACAATCGAAACGTTCGCCGTCATGCCCGGCTTGAGCCGCAGATCTTTGTTGTCCACCCCGATCACGACGTTGTAGGTCACCACGTTCTGCACGCTGATGGGCGCATTCCGGACCTGCCGCACCTGCCCGCGGAACCGCTCGCCCAGGTAGGCATCCACCGTGAACGTCGCCTCTTTGCCTTCGGCGATGCCGCCGATGTCCGATTCGCTGACGTTGGTGTCCACTTGCATCTGGGTCAAATCAAGGGCGATCAAAAACAAGTTCGGGGTCGCGAAGCTGGCGGCCACCGTCTGCCCCACTTCCACGTTGCGGGCGATGACGATCCCGTTCACCGGCGAGCGGATGACCGTGTACTTGAGATCCAGGTCGGCGGAATTCAGCGTCGCCTCGGCCTGTTTGACCTGCGCATCGGCCACTTCGAGCTGGGCCTGGGCGCCTTGATACTCGGTCCCCGCCACGTCCACCTCGTTCTGGGACACGAAGTTCTGGCCGAGCAGGGACTTCAACCGGTCCCATTCTCGTTTTTCCTGCGCCAGGGCTGTGCGGGCCTTGGCGGAACTGGCTTTCGCGATTTCCAGGTTCGCCGACGCCTGGTCCCGCCGGGCCTTGAACGCCGAGGGATCAATGCGCGCGACGATATCCCCAGCCTTGACGATGGAGTTGAAATCTGCGTGCAAACTCTGGATCAAGCCCGACACCTGGCTGCCGACCTGGACCGACACGACCGGATTGATCGTGCCGGTGGCGGAGACCGCAGACACCACCGTGCCCCGTTCCAGCGGCGCGGTCCGGTACCGGATCGGCGCCTTACGCTCCCCGCTGAAAAAGACGTAGCCGCCGACGGCCAAGCCCACCAGCAACACGCTGAGAATCCAGACGGTTTTCCGCACGACGTTCCTCTTTCGGCCGACGCAACGAGGGATAGCCTTGTTCATTCTAGGGGGCCACAGACAGAAACACAACAGGCCATCCGCCCAACCTGCGCGAATGGCCTGTCACACCATCAAAATATCGGCAGGAGAGTCGGGATTCTTTACATGAAGAGAGTCGCCGTAAGGAGGCACACGGTTACAGCCGGCATGGGCATCGATCGTGGCAGGACCATTCGTTCAGGGCGCGACCGTGATCCGGTCTTTGATCACGTCGTACGTGGCCTTCGGCAATACATTCTTGGCCACCAGCTCGCCGCGGACCTTGTAGGGGCGATTGGTGACGATCCGTTCGGCGACTTCCTTGGTCAACCCCAGGAACAGGACCATGTCGTTGGACGAGGCCGTATTGACGTTCACCGGAGCCAGCGCCGCCGACTGACTGGCCGGAGCTGGCTGGGGCGCGGATGGAGCCTTGGCCGACGGAACCGGCATCTTCGGCGTGGCGGTCGAGGGAGCCGGCATCATGGGGGCCTTGGGAAGGGCCTGGGCTCCCGGAGCGCCGCCTTGCCGGTCCTTGAGCTCCTTCTGATACCGGTTTACCGCAGCCGTGAGCGTCTCGTTGCGCTGCTTGGCCTCGTCATATTCCTGACGCAACGTCTTATGCTGGGTCATCAGCTCTTTGATTTTTTGTTCCTGGTCCCGAACGCGGCCTTCGACGTCTTCTCGCTCCTTGTCCCGGCTGTCTTTGATCCGTTGCAATTCCGCCTGGGCCAATTCGGCCTCCGCGATGATCTTGCCGTTGCTGTCCTTGAGGGTCTTGACCTGCTGCTCAAGCTGGTTCTTTTGCTGTCGGACCCGCTCCAACTCGGTCCTAGCGGTTTCCGCTTCCACAACCGCCTGCTGGTACTTGCCGCTGGACACACAGCCGCCTGATCCGACCGCGACCACAAGGGCCGCACCGAGCATGAGCGACTTCCTCATTCCGTCCTCCCTCTCCTGAGCACCAGGCGATCCGCGATCGGTCCCTCTAGAACACTCGATTTTTACAGGGTTCCCGCAAGCCAATAGCGCTTGTGATGTGTAGTCCATCAGCCCCTGTTTGTCAATAGGTCCGAGGGGTTGGCCCCATCCCGCAGCCCCTGCCACAGCCGGCCCAGCCCCTCGTCCGCTCTTGACTCCAGGGACTCAGTCTGTGATCATGCGCCCGCCTCAAATCGGATAACCTTCAGGGAAGGCACAGATGACGGAATGGGGGCCTGGGCTGGCGGTTGCGTTGGGCTTGGTGGAGGGCTTGACCGAGTTTCTGCCGGTCTCATCCACCGGTCATTTGATCCTGGTCGGACACGGACTCGGCTTTACCGGCGCCGTCGCCATCAGCGTGGAAATTTCCATCCAGCTCGGCTCGATCCTGGCCATCATCGCCTATGAACGGCGCAAGCTCGCCCACATGATCGCCGGCGCGTTCAAAGAACAAGCCTCGTTCCGTGCCCTGGTCCGGGCCTCCCGCGATTCGTCGGACCGGACTATGGAAGAGGGTTGGAGCTATATCCTGCGGCGATCGGCCGACACCCACCCGAACCTCCGGTTCCTCACGGGGCTCAGCCTGGCCTTTCTCCCGGCCGCCGCCCTCGGACTCCTGGCCCACCACTGGATTGAAACTTATCTGTTTTCCCCCTCTACCGTGGCCGCTTCACTGATCGTCGGGGGACTCGTCATTCTGGCGGTTGAAGCCGCCAAAAAGCAGCCGCAGATCAACCGGCTGGAACATGTCGGCGCGAGAGCGGCCCTCTGGGTCGGCCTGGCGCAATGCGTCTCGCTGATTCCCGGCATGTCCCGCTCCGGCGCCACCATCGTCGGCGGTCTGCTGACCGGGATGGACCGGAAAGTGGCCACCGAATATTCGTTTTTCCTCGCCCTGCCGACCATGATCGCCGCCACCGGCTACAAGATGTTCAAGTCCCGCGATCTGCTGACCGGCCAGGATGCCCTGGCCCTGGTCCTGGGGCTGCTGGTCGCGTTCTTCGTCGCCTGGGGCGTGATCGCCGCATTTCTGGCCTTCGTCAAGCAACACAGCCTGCGCGTCTTCGCCTACTATCGGGTGGCGCTGGGCATCGTGGTGCTGTTGGTCCTGGGATGATCAGGGTCGAGGACAAGAGGGCGACGCGCATGGCGAAACCGACAATAGACACGGTGCAGGTGTTCGATACCTGGGTGAACGGCAAGCAAGGCCGGCTGCACTTCGACGTGATGACGACCGATGAGGAAACGGCCTTGAGGCTGGCCAGGGAGTATCTCGCCGGAATCGGCGAAGCCGAGGCCACGATCACGACCCGCGAGTGTCAATTTTGCCACAGCGAGCCCCTCGTCATGTTCTCGGCGGAGCAACAGCGACAGTTCACCGAGCAGGGGGGCTTTATTCTCGAGCTGCCGGCCTAACCCAGACTTACGAGTGGTCCTGCTGAAGCGCCCGGTCCGGTTCTTTTTTCTCGAACGCGAAGTGCACGATCAGAAAGCAGACGCCGATGCTGATCGCCGCATCCGCGACGTTGAAGGCGGGCCAGTGGTAGACGTCGATGTAGAAGTCCAGAAAGTCGATCACCTCGCCGAAGCGCAGCCGGTCCAGCAGGTTGCCCACTGCCCCGCCCAAAATCCCCGAGATGAAGAACTGCCCCAGCCGGTCCTCCTGCGGCAAGCGGAAAAAGATTGTCAGGAGCAGCCCCAGGGCGAAGAGAGACATGACGCCGAAAAAGACCATGCGGAACAGTATCCCGCTGGAGGCGAGAATCCCGAAGGCGGCCCCCGGATTGCGGATGTAGGTCAGGCTAAAGAGGTTCGGGATGATCGGAATGGATTCGTGCAGCCGCATGGTCTGCATGATGTGGATCTTGGTGAGCTGATCCACAATGACCGTGCCGAGGCCGACCAGGGCCAGGATCACATAGCGGGTCGCGTCGCCCTTCACCGGATCGCCTCGACGCAACGGTCGCAGATCGTGGGATGCTCGGCCGTCGTCCCCACCGAGGCCCGATAGTTCCAGCAGCGGGCACACTTCTGCCCTTCAGCCTTCTGCACAACGACCAGAAAATCAGGCGCCTGCGGGAGATTGCGCACTTCGCGCAGCTCAGCCTGCGACACGATAAAGAGGCTTGGCAAGTCTTGTTCATACGGCTTGAGGAACTTGCATCGGTCCGGATTGGCCTGAACAATCACCTTGGCTTCAAGCGACGACCCGATGACCTTGTCGCGGCGTTGCGCTTCCAACGCCGCTTGCGCGGCCACCCGCACTTCCAGCAACCGCTCCCAGCGCTGCGCCAGCGCTGCATCGGCCCAGCGAGGATCGGGCTTGGGGAACGGCGCCAAATGGACGCTTGGCGCGCCGGATTCTTTACGCACCGGTTCCGGCAAGGTCCGCCAGATTTCCTCCGCCGTAAAGCTCAGGACCGGCGCCATCAGTTTCGTCAGCGCCACCAGCACGTCGAACAAGACGGTCTGGGAGCCCCGACGCAGCGGGGAGTTTTTATGCAATGTGTAGAGCCGATCCTTCAGGATGTCGAGATAGACGGCACTCAGGTCCACCGAACAAAAGTTGTTCACCGCGTGAAAGATCGTATGGAACTCGAAGTCCTCATAGCTGCGCGTGGCCCTCGGAATCAGTTCGCCCAGCCGCAGCAGGGCCCAGCGGTCGAGTTCCGGCAGCTTCTCGAACGGCACCCGGTGTATGGCCGGGTCGAAATCATACACATTGCTCAGCAGGAACCGGCAGGTGTTGCGGATCTTCCGGTAGGCCTCGACGAGATGGTTCAGGATTTCCGGTGAAATCCGGAGGTCTTCCCGATAGTCCTGCGCAGCGACCCAGAGGCGGAGAATTTCGGCCCCGGATTGTTTGATCACATCCTGCGGCGCCACCACGTTGCCGGCTGACTTGGACATCTTCTTGCCGGCCCCGTCGAGGACGAAACCGTGCGTCAATACCGCGTCGTAGGGAGCCCGTCCGTCGACGGTCACCCCGGCCAGCAGCGCACTGTGGAACCAGCCCCGATGTTGGTCGGATCCCTCCAAATACAGGGCGGCGGGCCACCAGTTCCGAGGCTTGAGGACCGCCGCATAGCTGACGCCCGACTCGAACCACACGTCGAGAATATCCTTCTCCTTCTGAAAGTCCTTCCCGCCACATCGGCAAACCGTGCCGGCAGGCATCAACTCGGCCGCGGATTTCTCGAACCAGACGTCCGCGCCCTGCCGCTCGACCAACGACGCCACATGCTCGATGACGTTCGGATCGGCCAGGACGGTTTTGCAGGCAACACAGGTAAAGCCAGGGATCGGCACGCCCCAGACCCGCTGGCGGGAGAGGCACCAATCGGGCCGATTCTGGATCATCCCGTTGATGCGATCCTTTCCCCAAGCGGGAATCCACCGCACCTTGTCGCCGATTTGCTCAAGCGCCCGCTGACGCAACGCATGGGTCTCCATCGAGGCGAACCACTGTTCGGTCGCCCGGAAGATCACCGGGTTCTTGCACCGCCAGCAATGCGGATAGGAGTGAGCGAGGCTCCCCGCGCCGAGCAGCTTGCCGTTGGCCTTGAGCCGCTCGACGATCGCCGGGTTGGCTTTCAAGACCGGTTGCCCGGCGAACTCCTTCACCGACTCTTTGAACCGTCCCGCATCGTCCACCGGCGCCAGGATTTCCAACCGTTCGCCGGGCGTCGCCCGCTGATTATGTTCCAGCACCAGCAGGTAGTCCTCCATGCCGTGCCCCGGCGCGATATGCACACAACCGGTTCCCTGCTCCAGCGTCACAAAATCCCCGAGCAAAATCGGCGAGAGCCCGTCGGTCAGGGGCCGTTGCGTTTCCAATCCCTCGAAGCCCTGACTGCCCTTGCGCGAGCCGAGGATGGCATAGTCGGCCACAGCACAGGCCTTAGCCACATCGCCCACCAGCTTCTCGGCGAGAATCAAAACGTCCGTCCCGATTTTCACAAAGGCATAATCGATGTCCGGGTGGAGACAGACGGCCTGATTGGCCGGCAATGTCCATGGGGTGGTGGTCCAGATGACGACAGAAACCATTTTGACGTCGGCGGGAAACGAAACGCCCAACTGGGCCTGCTTGCTCAGCACGTCTGGAGATACAGCCAATGGAAACTTCACATAGATCGAGGGAGACGTGTGGTTCTCATACTCCACTTCCGCCTCGGCGAGAGCCGTCTGGTCCACCGTGCACCAGAGGACCGGCTTGAGCCCTTTATAGACCCCGCCTTTGGCGACGAACTTCCCGAACTCACGCAAGATGGTCGCCTCATAGGCCGGATCCATCGTGAGGTAGGGATGGGCCCAGTCACCCAACACGCCCAGGCGGTTGAATTCCTCCCGTTGAAGATTGACATACTTCTCCGCATAGTCCCGGCAGAGTTTGCGGATGGCGGGCACGTCGAGGCCCTTCTTCTTGTCGCCCAGCTCCTTGAGCACCTGGTGCTCGATCGGCAGCCCGTGGCAATCCCACCCAGGCACATAGGGCACCCGGAACCCGGCCATGGTCTGGGACTTGACGATGAGGTCCGTGAGGATCTTGTTCAGCGCATGGCGGATGGGGATCCGGCCGTTGGCGTAAGGCGGACCGTCGTGCAGGACATAGAGGGGGCGATTTTCATTTTGGCCCGCCGCCTGGATACGCTCGTACAGGCGCTCCTGCTCCCACCAGGCCAACAGCTCCGGTTCCCGCTGCGGCAGGTTCGCCTTCATCGGGAAGTCGGTCTGGGGCAGGTTGAGTGTCGCTTTATAGTCCATTGCCTTAAATTATGAATGTTGAATGATGAATTGAGGGGCTGGTTGAATCTGCAATTCAACATTCAGCATTCACAATTCAAATTTGCGGTTAGCTCACCGCCATCATGCGGTCCAGCGCGATCTTGGCCCAGGCCTTGTCATCCTCCGGCACGACGATCTGGTTCACGACGTGCCCGTCGGCTAGGTTCTCCATCGCCCAGCAGAGGTGGGGGGCGTCGATGCGAAACATGGTAGCGCACTGGCAGACCGTGGAGGAGAGGAAAAACACCCGCTTGTCCTGCTGTTCCCGTTTCAACCGGTTGACTAGGTTCAGCTCGGTCCCGACCGCCCAGGCGGTGCCGGCAGGCGCGGCGCTGACGGTCTTGATGATGAACTCGGTGGAACCCACCAAATCGGCCTTGTCCACGACGGTTTCGTGGCATTCCGGATGCACGATGACCTTGATGCCGGGATACTGTTTGCGGAAATGGTCCACATGCGCCGGCTGGAACATCTGGTGCACGCTGCAATGGCCTTTCCAGAGAATCAGCTTGGCCTTGTGGATCGCCTCGACGCTGTTCCCGCCCCTCGGCTGAAACGGGTCCCAGACGATCATCTCCTCCCGCGGCATGCCCATCTTGTTCGCCGTATTGCGCCCCAGGTGTTCATCGGGGAAAAACAGAATTTTCTCGCGCCTGGCCCAGGCCCACTGCATGACCGCCCAGGCATTGGAGGAGGTGCAGGTACTACCGCCGTGTTCGCCGCAGAAGGCCTTGAGCACCGCTGCGGAGTTCACGTAGACGACCGGCGTGACCGATTCCTCCACGGACAACACGCGGCCGAGCGATTCCCAACATTGATCCACTTGCTCGATCGCCGCCATGTCGGCCATCGAGCAGGCGGCTGCCAGGTCAGGCAGGATCACGGTCTGCTTCGAGCGGCTGAGAATATCCGCCGTCTCCGCCATGAAGTGGACGCCGCAAAAGACGATGTGGGGCCGCTCCGACCGTTCCGACGCCAGCTTGGCCAGCAACAGGGAATCCCCGCGGAAATCGGCATGTTCAATGACTTCATCACGCTGGTAGTTGTGGCCCAGGATCATGACCTGGTCGCCCAACGCCCGCTTGGCCGCCTCAATACGCGCGAAGAGCTCTTCCGGCGTCAACGCCTGATAAGCGGTGATCGGCCGGGCAACGGTTGCGACAGCTTTCACAGGTTCCCTCTGCGCTCCTGCAGCAGGCGGTGATTCGACCCGCGAATGGAAGTCCGCCTCGCGGAAAGTTGCTCATTCTACGCTAGGCAACCGAGGACAATCAACGGTTCGGCGGAGTGGCTGCGGCCGAAATCCGACCCGCGAACGGCTAGGCCTAACGGCCGATTGACAAGCTCGAAAACCGGGGTGTACGATCCCGCCATAGCTAGGGGAGCATCAGGAGCCTGACGGACGGCTCCGAGGCTGAGAGTCCGACCCAGCGGACGACCCTCAGAACCTGACCTGGAT
>SXGS01271655.1_pt1 | contig 24535 bp, 25 predicted proteins | sample 3174681 | NCBI WGS metagenome assembly SXGS01 (sample SAMN11356861, study PRJNA531348) | freshwater metagenome | isolation source: freshwater sample F1-80 | place: China: Fuxian Lake, Yuxi | collected 2017-12-25 | reverse complement strand
GGGGGCGGCGGCGGGGGCGGCGGCGGACAGCCGACAGCCGATGGCACGCCGGGGTTCGTCGCAAGCGTCCGTGCCCTCGCGCGCGGAGACCTCGCCCTCTTCACGCGCCCCGTCGATCGCCACATCTCCCGCGCCGAGGCCCACCTCGAGCGGTCCGGGCACCCCCACGGCCGCGACGTCGCCGTGATCGCCGGTGTCTCCCTCGCGATGCTCGGCATCAAGGCGCTCAAGGTCCTCCCGAGCATCCCCTTCGCGCCCGGCCACAAGCTCGTCCTCCTCACCCCGCTCTACCTCGTGGCCACCCTCAAGACCCGCTCGCGGATCGGTGGCACCCTGACGGGCCTCACGATGGGCACCGTCGCCTTCCTCCTCGGGGACGGCCGCTACGGGATCTTCGAGATCGTGAAGCACGTCGTTCCAGGGATCGTCGCGGATCTGCTCCTCCCGCATTTCGTGCGCGACGGGCATCGGCCTGGCGCGATCGTGTGCACGATGCTCGGCGGCCTCATGGGGATGGGCCGTTTCACCACCATCTTCACCGTCACGCTCCTCGTCCAGGCCGCGCCCGCGGCGTGGGCCATCCTGATCCCCGGGTTTCTCGTGCACACGGGGTTCGGTCTCCTCTCGGGCCTGGTGAGCACGCCCCTCCTCCGGAAGGTGGAGGGTCCGGCCCGGGAAATGCATGCCACACCTCCACATTCCGAGAGGGCCCACGAACCATGAGCAAGCTGGTCACGGGAGACGGACGTACGCACATCGACTCCCCCCTCATGGGAGAGTCCCTCGTCGATCGCCGGGTCACGGCGAGGACCCACTCGGAGCGGGAGGTCGCGATCCTCCCCGACGTCGTGTTCGTCAGCATCGGCGGGCAGTCGATCTTCGATCGGGGGAAGAGCGCGATCCTCCCGCTCGTGCAGGAGATCGCCGCGCTGCGACCGAAGCACAAGATGGTCCTCTCGGTCGGCGGCGGAACGCGCGTACGCCACACGGTGTCGGTCGCGATGGACCTCGGCCTCCCCACCGGCGGCGTCGCGCAACTCGTGGGAGCGATGGAGGAGGCGAACGCCGTCTTCCTGAACGCCCTCCTCGCGAAGCACGGCTCGATCGTCATGCAGCGCGAGCACTTCTGGGAGCTGCCGCTCTACCTCTCGACGGGGATGCTGCCGATCGTGATCTCGACGCCGCCGTACCACTTCTGGGAGCCGCCCCCGGAGGAGGGGGCGCTTCCCGCGCACGGGTCGGACTTCGGCGTGTTCATCCACGCGGAGGTCCTCGGCGTGAGCGACATCGTGTTCGTGAAGGACGAGGACGGCATGTACGACAAGGATCCGAAGAAGCACGCGGACGCGAAGCTCCTGAAGAGGGCGACGCTCGACGAGTTCTCGCGCGCGATGCCCGCGGAGCTGATCCTCGACCGCCAGCTCTTCAGCGCGTGGAAGAACGCCCGGCACGTGCGACGCATCCAGATCGTGAACGGCCTCCGACCGGGCGAGCTCTCGCGCGCCCTCGCGAGGGAGGACGCCGGCACCGTGCTCGAGAGGGAGGTGACCCATGTCTGAGACCCCCGCCCGCAAGCGCATCGAGAGCGCGCTCGCCGACTCGCCCCTGACGACCGCGGACACGTCCTTCGATTACCGCCCGGTCGCGCTGATGCCGGACGTGAAGGTCCTCAAGATCGGCGGCCAGTCGATCATGGATCGAGGCCGGAAGGCGGTGTTCCCGATACTCGACGAGATCGCCGCGGCGAAGGACAAGCACAAGCTGCTCCTCTGCACGGGCGGAGGGACGCGCGCGCGGCACGTGTACTCGGTGGCGAGCGATCTCGAGCTGCCGACGGGCCTCCTCGCGGCCCTCGGCGGGTACGTCCCGCGGCAGAACGCGCGCATGATGCAGATGCTCCTCGCGAAGCACGGCGGCATCTACATCATGAACGACGACTTCGAGAAGCTGCCCCTGTACTTCCGGCTCGGGTGCATCCCGATCATGACGGGGATGCCGCCGTTCGGGTACTGGGAGAAGCCCGCGGAGAACAGCCGGATCCCGGCGCACAGGACCGACGCGGGGGTGTTCCTCACGGCGGAGGTGCTCGGGGCGCGGCGCGCGATCTTCGTGAAGGACGAGGCCGGGTTGTTCGAGGACGATCCGAAGAAGAACAGGAGCGCGAAGCACATCCCGCGGATCTCGGCGCGGGAGCTGATCGCGATGGACTTGCCGGATCTCGTCGTGGAGCGCGTGGTGATCGAGTACCTCGGGCGCGCGCGGTACTGCTCGGAGCTGCAGATCGTGAACGGGCTCGAGCGTGGTATGTTGACGAGGGCGCTGGAAGGAGAGGACGTTGGGACGATCATCACGCGGTAGCGCACCGACAGCCGACGGCCGTCCGCCGTCCGCCGTCGCCCGTCCGCTATCCGTCGTCCTCCTGGCTCTCCTCCTCCTCGCCTGCGGCAAGCGCGAGGGCGCCGGATCGGGCACGGGCACGGGCACGGGCACGGGCACGGGTAGGCAGGCGGTGACGCTGCGTGTGGCCGCGGCAGCGGATCTCGCCTACGCGTTCAAGGACGTGGGGGCGGCGTACGAGAAGGCGGAGGGGGATCGTGTCGACTTCACGTTCGGCTCCACGGGCCTGCTCGCGAAGCAGGTGTCCGAGGGCGCGCCGTTCGACGTGTTCGCGGCCGCGAACGAGTCGTTCGCGGACGAGGCCGTGAGGAGCGGGCAGTGCCTCGCGGAGTCGAAGGCGATGTACGCCGAGGGCCGGCTGGTGCTGTGGACGAAGGATCCCTCGCTGAAGGCCGAGGACCTGGGGGATCTTCTCGGCCAGCGGTACGTGAAGATCGCGATCGCCAACCCGGACCACGCGCCGTACGGGCGCGCGGCGAAGGACGCGATGACGCGCATGGGCGTGTGGGAGGGAGTCAAGCCCAAGATCGTGTACGGCGAGAACATCCAGCAGGCGCTCACGTACGCGCAGACGGGAAACGCGGAGATCGGCGTCGTGGCGCTCTCCCTCGCCGTCGTGTCGGGCGGGACGTACGTGGGGATCGATCCGGCGCTCCACGCGCCGCTCCGGCAGGCGCTCGTCGTGTGCAGGGGAGGCGCGCGCGGCGCGCACCTGGATCGCGCGCGGAGGTTCAGCGCGTTCGTGGGGTCGCCGGCCGGGCGCGCGATCATGACGCGGTACGGGTTCGTGCTGCCGGGGGAGGCGCTGCCGGGACCGAGGTAGCATCGGCGGGATGGACCTCGGCCCCCTCGCCCTGTCGCTCCAGATCGCCACGCTCGCGACCCTCCTCGCGGCGGTGGTCGGCCTCTCCGTGGCCACGCTCCTCGCGAACGTGCGGTTTCCGGGCCGCGACATCGTCGATGTCCTCTTCACGGCGCCGCTGGTCCTTCCCCCCACCGTCCTCGGGTACTTCCTCCTCGTCGTTCTCGGGCGCCGGAGCTTCATCGGCGAGCTCTTCGAGCGCGTCACGGGGCACACCATCGTCTTCACGCGCACCGGTGCCGTGATCGCCGCGGCCGTGGGCGCCCTCCCCTTCATCGTGCGCTTCGGACGGGCGGCGCTCGAAGGGGTCGATGCAGTCTACATGCATGCCGCCCGCACGCTCGGGGCGTCGCCGCTCAGGGCGCTGTTCACGGTGCAGGTGCCGCTCGCGCGGCGGGGGATCGTCGCCGCGCTCATGCTGGGGTTCGCCCGATCGCTCGGCGACTTCGGCGTGACCCTCATGGTCGCGGGCGACATCCCGGGGGAGACGCGGACAGCGTCGCTGGCCATCTACGGCGCGATCCAGGCGCAGCGCGAGGGAGAGGCCTACGCCCTGGTCGCGGTGCTGACGGTCGCCTCGCTGACCGCCCTCTACGCCGTGGGCAAGCTCACGCGGAGGGAGCGGACCGTCCGATGACCGTGCTCGATGTCGACGTCGCGCTCAGGACGGGCGCGTTCACGCTCGAGGTGCGCCTGTCCGCCACGCCGGGCGTCACCGTCCTCTTCGGCCCGTCCGGCGCCGGAAAGAGCACGGTGCTCGCCCTCGTGAGCGGCCTCGCCCGTCCGGATCGCGGGAGGATCGCCCTCGGCGACGACGTGTGGCTCGATCGCGCGGCGGGCGTCGAGCGCCCGGTGCACCTGCGGAAGGTCGCGTACGTGTTCCAGTCGCTGGCGCTGTTCCCGCACCTCACGGCCGTGGAGAACACCGCGTACGGCATGGGCCGCGAGGCGCCACGCGAGGCGCGCGCGGCGCGGGCGAGGGAGCTCCTCGCGCGGTTTCACGTGGGCCACCTCGCCGATCGGCGGCCGGACACGTTCTCGGGGGGCGAGGCGCAGCGGGTCGCGCTCGCGCGGGCGTTCGCGATGGCGCCGAGGGTCGTTCTGATGGACGAGCCGTTCAGCGCGCTCGACCACGGGCTGCGGCGGGAGCTGCTCGGGGTGGTGACCGAGATCGTGAAGGATCTCGGGGTGCCGACCCTGTTCATCACGCACCACGTGGGGGAGGCGGAGACGATCGCGGAGCGCGTGGTGCTGCTGGAGAAGGGGCGCGTCACGGGGGTGGGCGGCGCCGACATCCTGCCCGAGCGGCGGGCGACGGCGGACGGGGGAGGCCGTCCCCCTTGACGGAACTGACCTGATGACTATTCTGGTCATTCCGTGGACGCCGCAAAGAAGGACTGCATCCTGCTGCAAGCGACCCGCGCGTTCTCGCGGTTCGGGTTCAAGAAGGCGTCGATCGACGAAATCGCGCGTGAGGCAGGGGTCGCCAAGGGCACGGTCTACCTGGCCGCGGAGTCCAAGGAGGACCTGTTCTACCAGGCCCTCCACCGGGAGGTCCGCGCCTGGCAGGCGGAGTGCGCGCGCACGATCGATCCGCGCGTCCCCGCGCCCGAGCTCCTCGCCAGGCTGCTCGCGACGGCGATGGACTACGTCGAGAAGCACCCGCTCGTCCGCGATCTCCTGCTCGGGGAGACGCTGCGCGCGATGCCCGACTGGTCGGAGAGGCTCGAGGAGCTTCGCGCCATCGGGCGGACCCACGTGGTCGAGGTGCTGAGGATCGGGATCCGCCAGAAGGCGTTCCGCCCCGATCTGGAGGTGGACATCGTGGCGGGCCTGCTCCAGGACTTCCAGCTCGCCGCCTCCCGCGGTCCCCGGACGGTCGACCGCGCGGACGAGGTGGCCGATCGCGTGCGCGTCGGGCTCGACCTCGTCCTCCACGGGCTCGGCCGCCACGATGCGACGGGGCCGAGCGACGCGCCCCTCGCGCACCCCGCCGGTTGATCGGGGGAAGGTCCGCGATCCACGCCACGTACACCCGACACTGACCAAGAAACCTATTCAGTCATCCAGACCAGTCCTCCAGGGAGGACCCAGAGAAGGAAACAAGGAGCCAGCCATGCACGTCGCCATCACCGGAGCATCCTCGGGAATCGGAGCGTCCCTCGCGCGCGAGCTCGCCCGCCATGGGCACTCGCTCACGCTCGTCGCGCGCAGGCAGGATCGGCTCCGCGCCGTCGCAGACGAGATCGCGCCCGCGGCCTCGGGCGCGAAGGTGCGCGTCGTACCGTGGGACCTGTCGGACGTGAAGGCCGCGGCCGGGTGGGTCGACGCAGCGGAGGACGCGCTCGGGCCGATCGACGTGCTCGTCAACAACGCCGGCGTGCAGATCGTGGCGCCGACGTCGACGGTCGATCCCGACGAGGCCGACACGCTCTTCGGGGTGGACCTCCTCGCGCCGCTCAGGCTCACGCGCGCGGTGCTGCCGCGGATGATCGCCCGGCGGAGCGGCACGATCGTCGACGTGGCGTCGATGGCCGCGCTGGCGCCCACGCCCGGGATGACGCACTACAACGCGGCGAAGGCCGGCCTCGCGGCCGCGTCCGAGTCGCTCCGCGGCGAGCTGCGAGGGACGGGCGTGCACGTCGTGACGGTCTACCCCGGGATCATCGCCTCGACGGAGATGGCGCAGGCGGCGATGGAGAAGTTCGTCGAGTCGAAGCTCCTGGAGTCGTTCCCGCGAGGGACGGAGGAGGAGCTCTCGCGTCTCGTCCGCGTCGCGATCGAGCGGAAGCACGCGCGCGTCATCTACCCGCGCTCCGGCGCCCTCAGCCGCTGGTTCCCCGCGACGACGCGGTGGCTGATGGACAGGTTCACGCCGGCGCTGAAGGCGCTGCCGGCTTCCACCGCCAGCTGACGAAGACAGCCGACAGCGACCCACGGAGACCGACGATGACCTTCGAGAAGACCCCCTTCGGCCGCACCGGCCTGCTCGTGAGCCGGATCGGCCTCGGCTCCTCGTACGGCCTCTCCGGCCGTGACGTCGAGCGCGCCCACGACCAGGGCATCAACTTCTTCTTCTGGGGCCTGCGACGCCGCGGCGACTTCGGCGGCGGGCTCCGGCGCCTGGCCGCGCGCGATCGCGACAAGGTCGTCATCGCGATCCAGAGCTACACGCGCCTCGGCCTCCTCATGGCCCCCTCCGTGTGGCTCGCGCTCCGCACGCTCGGGACCGATCACGTCGACGTCCTGAGCCTCGGGTGGTGGAACGGCATGCCGCCCCGGCGCATCCTCGACGCGGCCCGCGACCTCAAGGAGAAGGGGCGCGTCCGCAAGATCATCATCTCCTCGCACGAGCGGACGCTCCTCCCGCGCATGGCCGAGCTCGAGGGCGTCGATGGCATCATGGTCCGCTACAACGCCGCCCACACGGGGGCGGAGCGCGAGGTCTTTCCCCAGATCGAGGGGAACGAGAGGGAGCCCGGCGTCCTCGCCTTCACAGCCACGCGCTGGGGCTCGCTGTTGAACCGCGGCCTGATCCCGGAGGGCGAGCGTGTGCCGCGGGCAAGCGATTGCTACCGCTTCGCGCTGTCCGATCCCCACGTCCACGCCACGCTCGCCGGGCCGCGCGACGGCGCCGAGCTCGACGAGGCGATGCTCGCCCTCACGAGGGGCCCGCTCGACGCCGAGGAGACCGCCTGGATGCGCCGCGTCGGGGCGAAGGTGCGCTCGGACACGCAGGCGCCCCGCGCGATCGGCACGATCGACCGCGTGCGAAAGCGGCTGGTCGGCGCGGTGGCATGAGCGACGGTCGGCGGTCGGCGCTTCGGCCGTCGGCCGTCGGCTGTCCACTGTCCGCTCTCTTGGTTTTTGCGTGACCTTTCTGCTAGGAAGGCGGTGGGGGGTTGCCTTTCTTCCGACGGTACCGATGGCCAACAAACGCGTGCAGATGATCGTCCGAGGGCGCGTGCAGGGTGTGTTCTTCCGGGCGGCGGCGCAGCGCGAGGCGCGGCGGCTCGGGATCACGGGGTGGGTCAAGAACCGCGCGGACGGCTCCGTGGAGGTGATGGCCGAGGGGGACGAGGAGTCCATCCGGGAGCTGTCCTTGTGGGCCAACCACGGGCCCTCGGCGGCCCGGGTCGACAACGTGGACATCCGGTGGCGCGGGTACACGGGCGAGTGGCCCGAGTTCAGCATCATCGAATAGAGTCACCGCCGGTGGCGTTGCTCCTGGGAGAGATGACGGCGATCGATCGGAGCCTCGCGCGGACGCTCGGAGTCCTCGTGTGTTGCGCGCTGCTCGTCGGCGCGACCCGCGCGCGCGCGGAGCCCGCCGACGCGGCCTCGGGCGCGATCCAGCTGAAGGCTCCATCCGCTGCGGCAGCCGAGGGGGCGACGAGCGCCGATCTCGAACACATGCTCGCCGAGATCGACGGAGAGCCCGCGCCGCGCCGCGCCGCCGCGAAGGCCGTGACCGAGCTCGGGCTCGACGCGCTCCCCGCGATCACGAAGGCCCTCGAGGCCCTCCGGAAGCAGGCCACACCGCCCGTGCAGGCGGCCATGAAGCCCATCAGGGACGGCCAGGCGAAGGACAACCCCTCCTTCGACCTCCTCGAGAAGCTCCTCGACTCGAAGAAGGACGGGCCGGGAACCAGGACCGCCATCCACACGGTCGTCCTCGCGCGGGCGCTCGCGCACATCGCGACCACCGCGGCGCTCAAGGAGATGATCCTCGTGGCCGCCGATCACGAGAAGGTGTTCCGGCCCGAGATCGCCCGACTCGTCAAGGCCTCGGGCGACCGGGCGGTGCCCGCGCTGATCGAGACCCGCAAGGCCGAGAACCGCGAGCTCCGGGGGTGGTCGTCGGTGCAGCTCGAGGGCCTGGGCAAGCGCATCCCGGGCGACGCCGTGCAGACGAAGAACAACCAGGTGCTCTCCGACGTGCTCCGCGCGTACGGGACGGTGCACGATCCGGACGCGATCCCGATCATCCTGTCGTTCGTCAACTCCGATCGCGCGCAGGTGCGGACGGCGGCGCGCGAGGCGATCAGCGCCTATGGCCAGGACGCCGTGTGGAAGCTGAAGGAGGCGTACGCGAACCTCACGGGGAAGAGCGCGCAGGAGGGCTGGAGCGCCGCGGACGTCGCGAAGGAGCTGTTCCTCGCGTACGACAAGTTTCGCCTCCAGGAGGTGTACCAGCTGCTCGAGGACGGCAAGGTCCGGGAGAAGGAGGGCAAGCTCGCCGAGGCCACCCTCCTGTACGACAAGGCGCTGGCCCGGCAGCCGCTGCTGGACCGTCGCGGCGAGATGGTTGCGGGCTACTTCGCCCACGCGCGCTCGCTCGAGGACGCCGACGCGGAGCGCGCGCTGGCGATGTTCCGGAAGGCCCTCAGGCTGGATCCCGAGGGGCCTCGCGCGAAGCCGATCGAGGCGGAGATCGCCTACCTCGAGGGGCGCGCGCTCGTGCGCTCCGGGATCTCGGACGTCGAGCCGTTCCGGCGCGCGCTGGCCCTCGATCCGGGGCACGCGAAGGCGCGCCACGAGCTCGACCGGCTCGAGAACACCGCCGAGGAACGGCGGAGCCGGACGCACCGTTACGTTGCGGCCGGCGCGCTGCTCGCCGTGGCGATCGGGGCCATCGTCCTGTTCGGCGGGCGCCGGCGGCGGCGGGCAGGCCCCGCGAGCCCAGCCTGACATTTCCGCCCGCCCCCCTTCCTACCTCTTCCCTTGGGCGCCTCATGTTGGCACCATGAGCGCATGCGGAGGTGCCCTTGAGCCTGTTCTCCAGGTTTTTCGGGGGGCGTCCGCCCGGCGGCGGCGATGCAGACGACAAGGACAAGGGAGACGACGCCATGAGCCAGGGCGCCGCCGATCCAGCCACAGCCGCCAGCGATGACACGCGTGGCGACGGAGAGGACGAGGAGATCTCCGTCATGCACGATCACGAAGAGGTCAACGCGCGCTTCGCGGAGTGGAACGCCGAGGAGGGCGCGAACGCCACGGCCGAGAGCGAGCCACCGCCGCCCGTGATCATCGCGCGTGTCGTGACCGTCGACCGGACGTCGAGCCCGACGGTCGACCCCGGCCACGAGGTCGCCGGGCCCCCGCCGAACACGACGTCGGGCGAGAAGCCGCAGCCGGATTCGACCTGGGGGCACGCCGAGACGAAGCGCGAGCCCGTGCGCGTCCCCGGCCGGCCGGACATCGCGCGCAAGGCCGCCGAGCGCAAGGTGAAGGACTCACCGTCGGCCGCGCCCCCCACCACCCGCGAGCCCATGCAGACGCTGGTGGACACACCGGACGGGATCGCCACGGGCACCATCCGCGAGTCGACGGAGTGGGAGCTCACGCCGATGATCCCGAGCGTGGGGTCCGACGCCGTGACGCCGCTCGTGCCCGACACCATCGATCGCGTGCCATCGACGCGATCCCCTCGCTCCGGCTCCGTGCCCCCGCCCGTCAGCGCCGCCGGCGGGTCGTCGCGGACGACGCCCGACGCGCCTACGTCGACGCCCGGCCCGACGCGCGACTGGCCCCCCGAGGAGGCGGGCACCGAGGCGTCGGCGCCGGCCTCGGAGGAGCCGGCGTCGAGCGAGCCGTGGAGTGAAGACTCGGTGGACGATCTCATGGCCGACCTCGACGAGGGCTTCGGCGCCATCCTCGCGGGCAGGAAGCGGCAGTCCGCACCGCCGACACCGGGCTCGCCGTCGTTCGACGAGGCGCTCCGGCTGTTCGGCGCGATGGTGTCCTCGCACATGCGCCACGTGCGCGACTTCATCCTGGACCTCACGTACGGGCCCGCGACGGCGGACTGGCTCTCGCTGTGCCTCCCGGCGTCCCGATCGCTGAGGGCAGGCGCGCACCAGTTCGAGTTGCGGGAGCTCGCGGCGGGGATCGAGGCGTTCGTCGGCGCGCTCGAGGCATGCGTGGCCAGCGGATCGCCCTCGGTCGAGGGAGCGCTCCGCGACGAGATCCTCGCCAGCTGGTCGAGGATGGCGGCCGCCATGCCCGAGGCGTTCAAGCTCGATCACGAGCGGCAGCAGCGCGAGGGCATCATCGTCAAGTCGCTGCTGGAGCAGGTCGAGGGCGTGCAGAAGGTCCAGCAGGACCGGCTCTTCGCCGCAGGCCTGATGGCCCTCGATGTGCTGTTCACGGCGCGCGCGCGGGACATCGCCGACACCACAGGCCTCCCGCTCGAGCTGACGACGCGTATCGTGCAGCGCTTCGCACGTTACAGGGAGGAAATCGCCCGGATCGAGGTCGACGAGACACGGCGTGGCGAATACGCCCGCCTGCGGGAGTCCCTCCAGGACCTCACCGTCTACCACGAGACGTACGAGCAGGCCTCCGAGCGTGGCCAGCTCCGCGAGAAGAAGGCCGCGCGCAAGCACCGTGAAATCGCCGTTCTCGACCTCAAGGTCATGCTCGCGCGGCTCGGGGAAGCCCACGCGCTCTACGCCATCGAGCGCGCCCCCTTCGCGGGCAAGATCGCCCACGTGAGCGAGCTCCTCGTCGAGAAAGAGCGACAGCTCGCCGAGAAGGTCTGATAGAGTTCACGTTCCCCGAAGCACGACACCCCGCTCGTAGGAAAGGATCCGGAGCGCGACATGGCACTGTCCCCCGAAGTCATCGTCGAGAAGGTCGCGAAGGGCGAAAAGCTCGACGGTGAGGAGCTGCCTGGCGTCATCCTCACGAAGGCGATCCTCGAGGGCGCGAGCTTCCGGCGCTGCGACCTCGAGGGAGCGAACCTCGAGGGTGCCCGCCTCGCGCGCGCGAACCTGAAGGGCGCGAGCCTGAAGGAGGCGTACCTCGCGGGCGCCGACCTCCGCGACGCCAACCTGGAGAACGCCGATCTAGAGGGCGCCAACCTCGAGCGGGCCAACCTCGTCGGCGCGAACTTCTCGCGGGCGAGCCTCGAAGGTGCCAAGCTCACGGGGGCGAACCTCACGCGCGCGAAGGGGACGCACGCGCATCTGGACTCGGCGAACCTGGGCGGGGCGGATCTCTCGGGCGCGTCGCTGGCGAACGCGGACCTCGTGGAGTGCTACCTCGGAAGCGCCAAGCTCCTGGCGACGGACCTCTCCGGAGCGTCGCTGTCGTCGGCCAACCTCGAGGAGGCGGACTTCACGGACGCGAACCTCACCAGCGCGAACCTCGAGGATGTGCGCGCCGAGCGTACGAAGTTCCTCTCGACGCAGCTCCGCAAGGTCGACTTCCGCGCGGCGAACCTGTCTGGCGCGCATTTCAACGGCGCCGATCTCCGCGGCGCCTCGCTCGAGGGCTCGCGCCTCGACGCGGCCGTGTTCCACGGCGCGAAGGTCGCGGGCCTCGTCGGCACGGGCGAGAAGGCCGAGGGGCTCAGCTGCGAGTGGCTCGACACCTCCCCGGAGGGTGACGGCTCGGGGCGCCTCATGGGCGCGGCGGCCCACGCGCTCCTCCTCGGGCAGGAGTACCAGAAGCCCGCCGAGACGCGGTACTTCGGCAAGGGCGACATCCTGCGTAACGCCGCGCTCGAGTTCGGCGCCGACGCAACGGTCGAGGTCGACAGCCGCTTCGAGGACTGCACGATCACCATCCACGAGGGTACCCGGCTGGTGATCGGGCACGTGGGCGCCTTGATCGGATGTCGGGTTTCCGGGCCCGGCGACATCACGATCCACGGGCAGTTCTACGAGACGAAGGGCCCTGGCATCTCGGGCGCCCACAAGATCGTCGTGACCAGCGGCGGCGTGCTGGTGGGGTCGGTCCACCAGTTCGAGGACAAGACGCACTTCGGCTTCGAGGTCGGATCGAAGCTCCGGTGCAAGATTACCAGGGCGCGGTGAGGGCTAGGAGGAAAAGATGAGCGACGTGAAGAGCGACAAGAAGACGTTCGTGGAGGAAGGCACCCAGTTCAAGGGGACGATGACCTCCAGCTGCGCCGTCGTGGTCCGTGGCGTGGTGGAGGGCGACCTCTCCGCGCCGTCGCTCGTCATCAGCGACACCGGCGCGGTGCGCGGGAAGGTGAAGGCCCAGGAGCTCACGAGCCTGGGCGAGATCGCCGGCGAGTTCGACGCCGACGTGGTCAACCTCTCCGGCCGCGTGAAGGACAACACCATCATCCGCGCCAAGACGCTCGAGGTCCGCCTCTCCCAGGACGAAGGCAAGATGCAGGTCGTCTTCGGCGACGCCCACCTCGACGTCGGCGACGCCCCCAAGGATCCGCAGCACCGCGGCAAGAAGGGCGACGCCGAGAAGCCGCGCTGATCCGCCGGGCCTCCACGGGCGCGTCGGCCGGTTCCGTGGTAGTTTCCACTGCTTCCCGCGGTACGTCCCGATGCGTCGCTTCGTCTTCTCCTCCCTCCTCGTCGCGGCGGCCGCCGGGTGCACCTCGAGCTCGGGCGTACCGCCGCCGCCTCCGGAAGCGGGGGCCCCGGACGACGGGCCGATCTTCCCGTGCGCGCTGGGGTTCCTCGGCGAGAAGACGAAGCCGGTCGAGATCAAGCTCATCGCGCGCGGGGCGGACGAGAAGTCCGTCGACCTCGCCGACGGCGACAAGGTCGCGCTGATCCTCCCGCCGCAAGGCGGACGCGTGATCTTCGTGGGTGTGAAGGCCACGAACATCAGCCCGTGCACCGTCAAGGTCACCGGCTCCTTCCGGGACGCCACGAGCAAGCAGGTGCGCGTCGACGCCCGCACGCTCAACCTCGTCGCAGCAGGCGACGGGTGGGGCGCGGCGACGGACTCGGACATCTCCACGTTCTCGAACGTGCCCATGTGCCCGAACCAGTGGGCGACGACCGACATCTTCGACAACGTGTTCGAGCTCACGGTCGCCGTGGAGGATCCGAACGGGCGGAAGGCCTCGAAGACCATCAAGGCGACGCCGACGTGCGCCGAGCCCGCGTACCGGGCGGAGTGCCTGTGCCAGTGCAAGAAGGGGTATGTCCTCGGCCATCCGTGCTGAAGCCGCGATACAGGAGTTCGACATGAAGACGGTGCCTCGAATCCGTGCTCGCCACCTCGTGCTCCTCGCGCTCGGCGTGACGGCGTCCGCGTGCAGTTCCAAGACGGAGACGCCCGCGGCGCCGACGAAGGCCGACGCCGGCCGGACGGGCGACGACGCGGCGGCCGCCTGCATCGACACGGGCGAGCACCCCGCGGCGCGCGACGAGGTCATGGGCGTGGTCGATCCGAAGCGGGGCAAGGTGCTGTTCTTCGGGGGCAACACCGGGGTCCCGAAGCAGTGCAACCCGGCCCCCGTCCCCAACGGCGATCTCTGGTCGTACGACATGGCGTGCAAGAGCTTCAAGAAGATCGCCTTCCCGGACGGCCCCGGGATTCGCACACGAGGTGCCGCCGTGCTGGACGTGGCGGGCGATCGGATGATCGTGTTCGGCGGGCGATTCCGCGCGGGGACGAGCGGCGCGTACACGCTCTACAACGAGACGTGGGCGCTCGATCTCGCGACGCTGAGCTGGCAGAAGCTCGACACCACCGGCACGCCGCCCGCTGGACGGACGAGCCTCGCCGCGGTCTACCGGGCAGACACGAACGAGATGTTGATCTTCGGGGGGAACTCGAGCACGAACGGCCTCGCGTTCACCCCCCTCGCGGACGTCTGGGCCCTCGATCTGAAGACCAGGGCGTGGCGGCAGATCCCGACGACGGGCACGCCGCCCGCCGCCCGGCTGTTCCACTCGGCCGCGCTCGACCCGGGCAAGAAGCGGCTGTACGTGTACGGGGGCGGCGACGCGAACGCGTTCACCGGGCCGTTCCTCGGGGACCTCTGGTCGCTCGACCTCGGGGCCGGAGCGTGGAACCTCGAGGCCTCCGCGGGCGCGGGCGCTCCCGCCGCACGCATCAACGCGTCGATGACGTTCGACGCGAAGGCTGGACGGCTCGTCCTCTTCGGCGGCCACGACGACGGGGTGGTCGGCAACAACAACGACACGTGGGCCTTCGACCCTGCGTCCCGCAAGTGGACGGCGATCGTCCCCCCCGAGAAGATGGTCAAGCCATCACCCGCGTTCTGCGTCTTTCCCCCCGACTTCACGACCACCAACCTCGCAGCTCCGGATCGACGCTCCGCCCACCTCGCGGCGGTCGACACCGCGCACGACGCCTGGATCGTCTTCGGCGGGACGACCGACTGCGGGCTCATCGACGACGTGTGGTCCTTCGATCTCGGCACGAGCGGGTGGACGCGCGCGACGAAGGCACGTGTCGGCGAGGCGTGCCTGCGCGGCGACAACAAGGCGCAGTGCAGCACCCTCTGTCAGTGAGCGACCGAGAGGAGGGCGTGGTCCTACTTTCCCACGTTCGGGTGCAGCCGCGTCGCGCCGTCGAGCTTCAGGTTGAGGAGCAGGAGCGCGGAGAGCGCGTTCGCGAGGTACAGCGCGTCGTGATCGGGGAGATCCTTCAGGATCCACACACGCGGGGCCTCGCCGAGCTGGATCGCGCCGAGCGGACCGGTCTCGTTTCCGATCTCGTAGCCGAGACCCCGGGTGCCCTGCTCACCGGCCGCGGTGCGGGTCTTCATCTGGAGCTGGGCCTTCCGCACCGAACCGTCCGCGCGCGGTAGCTCGATCTCGCCAGCGGTCGCCATGTTGCCCTCGTCGAGGCGAATGGTGAAGCGCGTCTGCGGCGTCACGCAGGCGAAGCGGCGTTTCTCCGTGTAGACGATCTCGCACTCCGTCGATACGGCGAGCGTCCCGGGGGTATCGATCTTGTACGAGTAGACTCGACCTCGCGAACCTGCCGGATCCTCCATGTCGATCGAGTGCACCCGGTAGTCCCCGAAGCGGACCATGTCGGGCATGTACTGCCAGTAGCTGACGACGACGGGCATCGGCCTGGTGCTCGAGAGGCCGGTCGACACCTCCATCTGCGCGGGAGAGGGGCAGGCCGCGAGCCACGCACCGAGCAGAAGGGAAAGCGGGACACCCAGCAAGGGACGGAGCGAGGATCTCACGAGAGCCTTCCTCGGATCTTCTCGAGCACGGCCACGTCGGCGGGCGGGAAGCGGGACGGATCGAGATCGCGGACCGGGACCCATGCGACCTCCGCAACGTCGATCGGTTCGGGGGCGGGCGAGGCCGCCGCGAGCGCGGCCTCGAAGAAGAGGAGGAGGACCGCCTTCCCAGCGTCGTCGTAGCGGTGGAACGTCACCTCCACGACCTCGCCCGCCGTGGCGAGCACGCCGAGCTCCTCACGGAGCTCGCGGGCGAGCGCCTCGCGAGGATCCTCGCCCGGCTCGACCTTGCCGCCGGGGACCTCCCAGAGGCCCGCGAGGTGGGATCCCTCCTTGCGTCGCGAGACGAGCACCCGGCCCTCCTCGACGATGATCGCCGCGGCGACGAGGAGCGTGCGCATGTCACCGCCGCCGCTTCGGAAGGACGCGCTCCGCTTCGCGACCTCGGGCCTCGGGCGCGCGGGCGCCCGTGGGCCGGGGAAGCGTCGTCGGCGGGCCCCTGCGGGCCCCGTCCGCCTGGGCGACCCCACGCCTGTGCCCCGTCGGCGCCGTGTCCTCGTCCACGTCGCCGTGCTGCAGGCGGGCCGCCGTGAGCTCGTTCGTCCTCGCGTCGGGGAGGTCCTCCTCCAGGGTGTCGAAGGCCGGGGGACGCGCCATGCGCTCGGTGCGGAACCCGCGCTGGGTCGTGTTCGTATCCGGCCGGCGGCGGATGTCGGCGACGACCTCCTCGAAGCGATCGAGCGGAGCGGTCTTCACGAGCGCGACGCGCCCCTCGTCGACGCGCGCGAACAGGAGGAACGCGCCCGGAACGGGCATCTCCACCAGGCCGCCTTCGGACGACATGTCGAGCGAGGCGACGTACTGCGCGCCGAGGCAACGCTTGGCGATCGACGACTCCTTCGCGGACTGCGAGCGCGTGAGCACGCGGCGGCACATCCCGTCCGCGTCCAGGAGGAACGTGCACGACGAGGTGTGCGCGGCGTAGACGATCTCGGGCAGGGACACGAGAGCTCAGCGTAACACGGGCCCTCCCGGCCTCGCGCCCGGAAGCGGCGCGTACACGCGCCTACATGACCGACTTCAGCCAGCCGCCGATCGGCCGTTCCGGTGAGCAGGAAGGAACCTCCATGCGCAGACTCCACGATGACGACACGGACGCGCTCGCCCTGGTCGCGCACGAACTCCGGGTCCCGCTCGTCTCGCTGCTGGCGTTCATGGAGCAGCTCGCGAGCGAAGAGGAAGTCCCGAGCGAGGCCCGCGTCGCGTATGCACGCGGGGCGGCAGCCCTCGGACGGAAGATGTTGCAGAGGCTGGGCGAGCTGCAGGCGGTCGTGCGGGCCGAGACGGGACACGTCGACGTGGCGCGGAAGCCGTGCACGCTCGGCACGGCCCTCGGGGAGGCGATGGAGGATCTCGGACCGGGAGCCTGGAGCGACATCCCGGTCGACGGTGACGCGATCGCGTTCGGCGACGCGGAGCTCATGCGGCAGGCGCTCGCGGCGCTCGTCGCGGCGATGTCCAGCGATCCAGGAGGGGTCGCGACGATCGACACGCGGGTGGAGCACGACAAGGCCGTGATGACGATCTCGCGGGCCCGGCCGATCCCGGCGAGTGAGCTGGATCGCATGCTCTTGCCGTTCGGACCGCTCGGGGTCGCCCGGTGGCTCGTCGAGGCGCAAGACGGAGAGATGGACATCCACTCGTCACCTGCGACGGGTACACGCGTGAAGCTCCGCATGCCGCTTGCCTTCCAGGCCAACCCACTCCTGTCGCTGTCGGTGCGCCCAGGGCGCCTCGTGCTGGCGGTCGACGACGACGACGCGGCGTTCGATCTCTACGAGCGCGCGCTGTCGCCGCAGGGGTTCCGTGTCGTGGGCACCACCCGGAGCCACCTCGCCGCCGCGCTCGAGGAGGCTCGCCCGGACGTCATGGTGCTGGCGGGGATGTCCTTCGATCCGAGCTTCCACCCGAGCATCCCCGCCGTTGCCATCGACAGGGCCCGATCACATCCGAGCTTCGGCGCCGAGCTCGGCGAAGCGCTCACCGCTGCGTTCCCGACACGCGTACCCACGACGAAGCGCGGCGGCGCCGACTGAGCGCCCGCTCCGCGACGGCCGGCCGAGATCCGCTCCCGTGACACGCCCGAGCTGCGGGCGAGCTCACCGGTCGGCTCGTCGACCGCTCCGACGGCGACGTGAAGGTCCCCGGCTATCGTACGTGCTCCGGACGCCGGAGGCTTCTATCGGTCAGGTCAGGAGCTTCGCCAGCCAGTCTGGATGGAACGACAGGCCGGCGAACCCGGCGACGCCGAGGGCCGTCCCGAACAGCGCGAAGACCGAGGCGACGACGAATAGCCACCTCTTCTGCGTGAGCGCCGTCACGCCGAGGAGCGCGATGGATATCGAGATCGTCGCCTCCGCCATGTCGAACTGGTCGTCGCGGACGTTCATGCGGTCGTACTCCTGCTCCAGGCCCTCCGCGCCGCGCTTGATGTCCTCCTTCTCCTTCTCGTAGCGGGCCGTCCGCTCCCGGTACGTCTGTATCCTCGCGTCGATCGCGGGCCTCGCCTCGGCGGGCGCGAGGTCGCGTTGCGCGCCGAGGGTCTCGATCATGGACTCGGCGACCACCTGCTTCGTGCTCTTCGCCTGGTAGTACGCCCACTGGTCCACCGCCTTGGCCTGGGTCTGCGCCATGCCCTGGACGATGTTTCCGTCCTTGACGTTGCACAGGGCCATGAAGGTGGCGGCGACGGCGACCACGAGCGCGACGGCCGTGTTGAGCTTCGACTTCGCCTCCTCGGCTCGCTCCACGGCCTCGCCGACTGCCTCCGAGACATCGCTCATCGTGTCCTCCTGACGCGAGATTCGCAGGACCATGAAAGGTCCGCCACAAGATTTCTCCGGCGCGTGATGGAGGCGTCAGACCCCGGGCACCTGGGTCGCCGCCGCCGCTGACGCCGCCGGACGGACCGCCGCCCTCGACACCTCGCGCTCGCGTACGAAGACCGGCACCCCACCGCGCGGCGCGTGGGTGAAGCCACGGAGAACCGTGCGCGCGGGTCGCCGGTCCTCGGGCTCGAGCTCGACCCTGGCGAGGATCGCCGAGAGCACGACGCGCATCTCGAAGAGCGCGAAGGCCATCCCGATGCAGCGGCGGATCCCGCCGCCGAAGGGGAGGAATGCGTAGGGATCGGGCTTCTTGCCGAGGAAGCGCTCGGGGCGGAACTCGTCCGGATCGGGGTAGAGGTCGGGCTGGCGGTGGGTGAGCCACACCGCCGGGACGAGGAGCGTCCCCGCCTCGACGCGGTGGCCGGCGACGACCGTGTCCCTCTTCAGGCGGCGCGCGACGGCGGGGACGACCGGATGGAGGCGCAGGGCCTCCTTGATCGTGGCGTCGACGTACGGCAGGCGGTCGCGATCGACGGCGCCGTCGATCTCGGCCCGTAGCCGGTGGAGGACGCGTGGGTTGCGGAGGATCACGTCGAAGGTCCACGACAGCTCCGTCGCCGTGGTCTCGTGGCCCGCGGCGAGGAGCGTCATGAGCTCGTCGCGCAGCTCCGCATCCGTCATGGGTTGGCCATCCTCGTCGCGCGCGTCGAGGAGCAGCGACATCACGTCCTCGCGGCGGGCGCCTTCCCTGCGCCGGCGCGCGATCTCGTCGTAGATCACGGCGTCGACGCACCTTCGGGCGGCGTCGAAGCGCGCCCAGGGCGACAGCCCGAGGAGATCGTGCTGAAACGCCGGCAGGGAGGCGAACATGCTGAAGGGCTTCGCGACTTGCTCGAGGAGCCCGAGCATCGCGGCGCGCAGCTCGTCGAGGCGCTCGCCCTCCTCGACGCCGAACACGGCGCGCAGGATGACCTCCAGGGTGATCTTCTGCATCTCGGCGTGGAGGACGATGCGCCTCGCCCCGCGGGGAGCCCGAGGCGGCCTCCCGGCCCCCTCGCGACCTGGCGCGGCCCGGAGCCAGCCGTCGATCGCGCGCTCCGTGATCTCGCGCATCACGCGGCCGTACGCGGTCATGCGCTCGCCGTGGAAGGGCGGGGTGAGGAGGCGCCGCTGCCGGAGGTGCTCGGCGCCGTCGAGGAGAAGCACGCTGCGCGAGCCGACGAGCGGACCGAGCGCGACGTTGGCCTCGCCGGCGCGGAGGTCGTCCGGGTCGCCCGTGAAGACGCGCTTGATCTCCTCGGGGCGGACCACGCACACCTCGGGACCGAACACGACCGTGGTGAGCTTGAAGACGTCGCCGTGACGGCGGTGGCAGTCGGCGAGGTACCCCTCCGGCCTGGCGAGGTAGAGCAGCGTCTGCACGATCGCGGGCGAGCGAGGACCGGGGACGCGGCTCATGGCCCCGATTGTACCACCTCGGTCGTGCGGCGCCCGGGATCGAAGCGGAGCGATACGCTCGTGTCCGCGCTCGTGACGACGCTGCCGACCATGGCTAGCGATGTCGCGCGAACCACGTACGCGTGCGCGCCGGCGGGGAGCGTCACGAGGACGGCCCTGCCCGGGCGCAGGTCGGTCCGAGCGACGGCGGTCCCGGTCGACACGTACAGCGACGCGGGCTCGGTCGTCTGGGCGAGGATCGCGCCGAGCGGATCGTCCTCCTCGGTGCGGGGGCGCCGCACGCGGTCGACGACACCCGCCTCGCAGGGCTCCGGCAGGAGGAGGATCGCCTGCGCGTCGCCTGTCGGGAGCAGAACGGGCTCCCTCGCGACGAGCGCCGTGGCGGCCCGATCCGCGTCGGCGCGCTGTCCCACGACGTGCACGGTCACGACGCGCGCGTCCTCGGGGAGCACGGCCGCCAGAGCCCCGGGCTCGAGATGGGCCTGCCCCCACGCGAGCGCGACGCGCGCGGGCGCCGTCCGGCGGGAGAGCGCCTGGCGCATGACCATGCCGCAGTGGAGCTCGCGCGCCCGCAGCTTGGCGTCCTCGGGGAGGTGGCTCTTGTCGAGGAGGGCTCGCGGCGCGTCGCAGCCGCGAAGCGTGATCGTGCGCGCGCGCGCGGCGGCGGCGACGGCAAGGACACCGTCGACGTAGCCGAACTTCCACGCGGCGTAGTCGTGCAGCTCCTGGGCCGCCTCGAGCGCGGCGAAGTCGCGGGCGGAGCCGGTGTCGAGCCAGCGTGCGAGGGCCGCGTCGTCGCCCGCCTGGTCCGCGGGCGGCGCGCCGTCCCAGCGGCCGCCGCCCCGCATCTGCTCGAGGAACACGTGCGTCAGGCCGGGGACGCCTCCCGGTCCGATCAGGCGGCGGACCGCGTCCATCTGACCTGCGGAGTCGTGGTGGACTCCGAACAGGAGGTAGCTCCCCTTCCCTCCCCCTCCGCCGAGGGCGCGATCCAGCCACGCCGCGATCTGCGGCCAGCCCACCGCGATCGCCCCGTGGCCGCGGAGGCCGGGGTGCGAGCGGATCGCCGCGGCGTCGAGCTCCGGAGCGCGCGACACCGAGGGAGCTCGCCGGGAGAGACGTGAGCGGGCGAGGCTCACCTCCGCGGCGTTCGCGGGGAAGGCCCCCCAGCCCTCGCCGCGCGGAGGAGGCGCCGGGCGCGCGCAACCGATGACGACCACGGCGCCCAGCACGAGCATGGGCAGCCGCGGCTGAAGCGCTTCAGCCCGGTGTGCGCGGCGACGCCGGAACGGGGGTAGGAGCATCGGTATTACCGGTTCGTCCACTCCGCCGTGATCACGCCGTAGAACGGGAAGGGCTGGGCGTCGTCGACGCGCACGGACTGCCCCGCCGGCGTCGCCGTGACCGGCGGGCCGGACAGCGCGTCGGCGCACGCGGCCTCGGGATCCAGCGCGAGACGGGCCTTGCCGGCGTCCGTGGAGAGATTGTCGCCGATGAGCTTGCGAAGATCGATCGGCTTGCCCACGGACGCCGCGAGGATCTCGTTCACCGACTTCCACGGCAAGGAGCAGCTCCGGATCGCCACGTCGACCGGGCGGTACGCGCCGGGCGCGGCGTGGACACGGGCGCAGCCGGTCGTGGCGTCCGGCGTGATGGTGACCTCCGCGCCGCGACGGACCACGACGTCGTGCCGCACCTCGAGGGTCTTCTCCTTCGGCCCCGGGGCGCACACCACGAAGTCCGCGGGGGCGGCGCGCGCCGCGTCGACCAGCTCGAGCGAACGCAGGCGGTCGACCGCGCCGGTGTCGAGGCCGATCACCTGCTGCACGAGGACCCGCGGGAACGGCCTCACGGTGCCGAGCCGCGCCTGATCGTCGACGAGCCCGAGCTTCGTCGCGTCGAGGGCGAACAGCTCGGTGTCGCGGTAGGGGTTGTAGAACATCCGCGTGGTGGCGCGGGAGCCTTCGGTGTGCGTCCACGCGAGGAAGGTCGTCGTGTGGATCTCGGTGCCATGATCCGCGTGGCGACAGTCCACGACGAAGCGCCCCATCGCGAGCACACGATCGCCCGGCTGCGGTTCGTCGAAGCCCGGCTGGAACCCCGCGTGGTCCAGCGCGCGATCGGCGGACGCGCGGTACAGCTCGCCCGTCGGGGGGCCCGGCGCCCGCGGCAAGTGCGGCACGAGGCCGCTCGAGAGGCCCGCGCGGACCTGGCCGTCCGCGAGCTCGCCCGCATCGGCGCCGAGGCGACGCGCGAGCGGCGCGAACGGTGGATCGAGATCGACGACCATCCCGAGGTCGTCCCCGAACACGTGGTTCATGGGGAGGCTGCCGGCGACCCGCCCGGCGGACGCCACGGCGCCGCTCGCCATGATCGACTTGCCTCCCTCCACCGTGTCGCCCCACTCCTTCATCACCCTGGCCGCGAGCGGGGACGTGTCGGCGAGCTCCGCGAGGTAGAGCGCCGTGTCGGATCCGCACGTCACGACGAGGTCGATGTCGAGTGCCGGCCCGTTCGCCGCCTCCGCCGCTCCCTTCACCCAGGCGATCGACGGCGGGGGCGCGGAGGATGCAGAGGCGGGCACGACGCTCGAGCACGCCACCGGTAGACCGGCGAGCAGGACGGCGAAGGCACGAGGGAGCGCGCGAGCGCACGAGCGCGGCATGGCCCCACGCCATACCGCGACCGCCAGCCGGTTGCGAGCGGAACCGCCCCGGGGAGCGCCAGGGCGCTCGCGGCCCGTCGCACACGCGGGCGATCACATGTCGCGGATGATCGGCAGGAGATCCATCGCGGAGATCACGCCGATCATCTTCCCCTTCCGGGTGACGAACACACGGTGGATCCGGCCCGTGATCATCGCCTCGGCGACCTCCTGGACCGGGGCGTCCTCCTCGACGCTGAACACGACGGGCGTCATGAGATCCTGGACCGTGGTCTCGGCGGGCGCGTCGACGTGGAAGGCGCGCATCTCCTCGCGGGCCATGGTGCGGTCGAGCCCGGCTCGATAGTAGGCGGGGACCTCCCGGGAGGCGGGCAGAGCGCCGTTACGGGCGACGTCCGTCAGGGATACGACGCCGACCGGCCGATGGTCGTCGGCGACGACGGGCGCGCCGGAGATGGAGTGGTCGACGAGGAAATCGAGGAGCCGCTCCATCGGCCAGTCGAGGCCCACGGAGAGGACGTCACGGGTCATCACCTGCGATGCGGTCAGTTTCACGGTGTCACCTCACGGCTGCCTTCATGCAAGGAGCGGCCCGAGTGCCCGACGGCGCGCCGACCGTTCGCGCGCCGGCCGCTCGCACGCACGGATCGTCGTCGCCCGGCTGGCGAGCCGCGGACGGTGCGCGCGCACGCAAGGGTTGCACACGGGCGGAGCCCGGGGATATGACGCGAGAGCGATGTCCGACGAGACGAAGCCCGCGGCCGGCGAGCCGCACGTCGACCGCGAGCTTCTCCTGACCGAGCTGCGCGAGGGCCGCATGGACACGCGGATCTTCTTCCAGCTGGTGGTGGGGTGGTTCACGTTCTTCCTGTCCGTGATGCTCGCCGCCATCGCATGGACCGCCAGGGCCGCGAGCGAGAACCTCAAGAACCACCAGACGATCGTCGTCGTGTCGACGTTCTTCGTGGCGCAGATCGTGCTCGGCCTGGTCGTCTGCGTCGTCGTGCGCCGGTATCTGACGCGCGCGACAGCGGCGCGCGCGCGCATCGAGGCCGCGATCACCAGCCCGACGCCGACCCGCGTCACGCCGGCGGACCTCGACGTGTCGAACAGCTTCATGCGGCACGTGCTCGTGGTCATGATGGTCACGCTCGCGGTCTACGCGGTGGCGTGGCTGGTGTTGCCGCACGTCGTGTAGTCAGAGCGTCTTCAGGTACTCGAGCACGCTCGCGCGATCCTCGTCGCCCAGCCTGTCGCCGAAGGTGTGGCCGGCGTTGCCGTAGCCGGGGCGCGTCGTGTCGTACAGCTCGGCCTTCTTCTTCCCGTCGGACTCGCCGTCCTTGCCGTGATCCACGACCGTGAAGTTCCACCCGATACCCACCTGGTCGAGGTCGCTGGAGTCGAAGGTTCGCGTCCAGTAACGGGGCCGCTTGGTGCTGTCGAGGAGGGCGGCGATCGTGGGTACGCTCCCGTTGTGGAGGAACGGCGCCGTCGCCCAGATCCCGTCGAGCGGGGGCGCGACGTAGCCCTGCTGGGGCTCGAGGCGCGCGGTCTGGCCGAAGAAGCTCTGGTTGTGCCACTCCACGAACGGCCCCGCGAACTGGGCGGTCCCCGACGCGAGGAGGCCGTCGGTGCCGATCTCGGGGAGCGAGATCAGCCGGTTGGGGTACGAGCCGCCCGCGCCGTGCGTGCCGTGGCAACGCGAGCACGTCGCGTCGAACACGGTCTTGCCACGGGCGGCCTTGGCCTGGTCGATCGGGAACGGGTACTTCGGCGGCGCGAGGCTCGCGATGTACGCGCGCACGTCGCCGAACCACGCGTCGATCGCCTCGGCCTCGGCCACCGACGAGATGCAGAGGATGGACGCCGTCATCATGTGGCGCGCATGGTCGCCGCGGCCGGCGGACACGTAGAACATCGTGTTCTTCTTCGCCATGCGCCACCAGGGCGGCACGTCGACGGGGAGATCCTGGGGCGGAGGGACGGGGAGCGCGGGCTGGGTGAGCCATGCGAGCGTCTTCCGATCGTGGTGCGCGAAAAGGGTCGCAGTGAACGCGTCGGCCGGGTTCGGGCCGCGCGTGTCGAGGTGGTTGTAGGGTGCGACCACCGTCACCCTCTCCTTCCATTTCTGCCACTCGGCGATCTCCTTGGGATCGGTGAGCAGGAGCCCGACGGCCTCGAAGATCTGCTTCTGCTGGGCCACGGGCGAGGTGAAGTCGCCAGCCGCGTCGCCGAGGCCCACGACGAGCTTCCCCTGCAGGCGACCCGCGTGGCAGGAGAGGCAGTTGGACGTGACGAGCGCCACGCCCTCCTTG
>SXGS01193371.1_pt1 | contig 24539 bp, 21 predicted proteins | sample 3174681 | NCBI WGS metagenome assembly SXGS01 (sample SAMN11356861, study PRJNA531348) | freshwater metagenome | isolation source: freshwater sample F1-80 | place: China: Fuxian Lake, Yuxi | collected 2017-12-25 | reverse complement strand
TAACCCACTTCTGAGCCCCCAAGGAAAGATGTCTCAGGGCTGATTTCAACATCAGTCCATCGACCCCCGCCACGACGGGCTCCGATGAGATGTGACTAAGAGACAGCCTTGCGCAGCGAGGAGGGGGACAGGGGGTGGAGTGTGGGGGTGGAGTGCGAGGAGCCTGGGGCGATCAGCTGCCCCGGTAGGTGGAGTAGCCGAAGGGGCTCAAGAGCAGCGGCACGTGGAAGTGCGCGTCGGGGCTCATGATTTCGAAGACGACCTGGACGATCGGGTAGAAGCCCTCCAGGCGCTGGGCCTGGAACCAGGCCCCCGTCTCGAAGCTCATCCGGTAGATCCCCACCGACAGGCCCGCAGAGGCGTCCACCAGGGTGCGGACGCGGCCGTCGTTGTCGGTGACGCCGCCGCCGATCCCAACCCAGTCCTCGCCATCGCGGCGCTCAAGGCGCAGCGCGAGGCCCTCGGCGGGGCGTCCCCTGGCGGTGTCCAGGACGTGGGTGCTGATGGTGCTCATGAGAACATCCTCTCAAGCCGCAGCCTCGTGATGCGGTGTTGTTCGGCTGCGGCGATGCGGATTTCTTGCGGGTGGGCGTTGGGCAGGCGTTGGCGCAGCGCCTCGAGCATCGCCTCGGGCCCCAGCCCGGAGGCGCAGAGCAGGAAGATGAAGCCAAAGCGCTCCTCGTAGGCGCGGTTGGCCTCGGCGAGCGCCTGGCGGGCCGCGTCGTCGGCCGCGTCCAGCCCGGACTGCTCCTGTTGGGACCATCGGCGGGTCTGGGCGCTGAGGTCGGCGGCGGCCTTGCGCTCGCCGAGGCGCGGGTGGGCGTCAAAGGCCGCCCGCCAGTCGGGCTCCTGGGCGAGCGCCCAGGCCTCGTCGGCGGCCTTGAGCAGGGCTTCGAGGCTGTCGAAGGGCCGTTGGTCGGCGACCTGCCCGGCCCAGCGCGGGGCGGCGCAGCAGCGCAAGAGGGCGGCGGCGGCCTGGGGCGCGGCCAGGGCGTTGAAGTGGCGCAGGCGGGCCGCGCGCCGCCCCGCGCCGGTGGGGTGTCCGAAGAGGCGCAGGCGGCTGACGCCGCCGTCGGGGTGGATCTTGAGCCGGACGTGCGTGAGGGGGTCGAGGTCCGGTGCCAGGGCGAAGGTGTGAAGGGTGTGGGGTTGCAGGGCGGAGCGCTCAAGGAGGGGCCGCCAGTCGATCTCGGCCTCAGGCGACCAGGGCTCGGACAGGTTGGCGCCCTCGATCTCGCAGCTGCCCGGGGCATTGCCCTTGAAGTGCCAGGTGTCGACCACGGCCCGGGCGAGGGTGGCCTGGGTGGCCAGCTCGATGACGGCCCAGTCGTGTCCGGGCCCTCGTCGTCGGCGAGTCTCCCAGCCGTCGCCCATGTTGATGCCGCGGCCGGGCAGGAGCATGCTGGACGCCGCGCCGAAGAAGGCGTCGCTCCAGCCCAGCGCCCGGCCGCCCATCTCCAGGGCCGCCAGATCCAGCTCGCCGCCTCGATCGAGGATCTCGGGCTCCAGAAGCACCTGGCCGTAGACGCGAAGGCGCGCCACGCCGCCGTCCGGGAAGATGTTCAGGCGCAGGTGGGTGACGCGGCGGGGGTCCTGGAGGTCGAAGACATTGCGGTGGTCGCCCTGCAGGAGGCTGCGATCGAGCAGCGGCGCCCAGGGGGCCTGCTCAAGGGCCGCGGGCGTGGGGGTGCCCTCCAGGGCGCAGGCCTCCACGGAGCAGGCTTCGGGGAAGTTGCCGCGGAAGAAGGCCGTGTCGACGACGAGCTGGTGGACGATCCCGGGCAGGCCCAGGCGCAGGATGCACCAGTCGTGGCCCGGCGTCCGACGGCGGCGAGACTCCCAGCCGTCCATCCACTTGCCGCGCTCGGTGTAGAGCCCCTCCTGCCAGATGGGGTCGGTGTCGCGCACCAGGTTCTCCATGGGCGCGAAGAACTCGTCGTTGGTCACCAGCGCCGCGCCGCCGAGGCGCTCGTTGGCCAGATCGATCAACCCTGCCGGGGCGATCTCTCGTCGCTTGCCGCTCATGCTCTGCCTCGTCGAAGGACGGCGCCGCAGGCGAGGTGCTGGCCTGCGGGGGGGGCGCCGTCGAGTGGGTTGTGGGGATCGCGGTCGAAGACGCACGCCCCGCGCACCCAGGTCGCCCGGACGACCCCGTCAAGGCGCAGGCCGGCGTAGGGGGTCGTCGCGTGTCGGTGGGCCAGGGCGGCAGGATCGACCGTGAAGCTCGCCTCGGGATCCCAGACGACCAGATCGGCGTCCATGCCGGGGGCAAGGCGCCCCTTGCGGCCGTCGAGCCCGGCCAGCGCTGCGGGCGCGGCGCTGAGCCAGCGCGAGAGGGTCGGCAGGGTCACGGCCCGGGCACGGGCCTGGGTCCAGACGGCCGGCAGCAGCAGCTGCAGGGAGGCGATGCCGCCCCAGGCCTCTGAGAAGTCCCCGGTGGCGAGGCACTTGAGCTCCGGCGGGCTCGGGGAGTGATCGGTGGCGATGAGATCCAGATCGCCGGCCTGGAGCGCGTCCCAGAGGGCCTCGCGGTGGAAGCGCTGGCGGATCGGCGGCGCGCACTTGAAGGCGGTGGCGCCGTCGGGGATCTCCTCGGCGCAGAAGGTCAGGTAGTGCGGGCAGGTCTCGGCGGTGAGGGCCACCCCACGGGCGCGGGCCTGACGCAGCAGGGCCACCGTGCCCTGATCCGCGACGTGGACGACGTGGATGTGGGCGCCGAAGCGCTCGGCCAGCGCAATGAGGTGGGCCACGGCCTGCTGCTCGGCCTCGGGCGGGCGGCAGGCGAGCCACGCCGCATGTCGCCTCGGGTCGCCCCCTGGCCAGGGCTCAAGGGCCGGGGGCCACTCGGCGTGGACGAGCAAGGGCGCCTTCAGGGCGGCCAGGATCGGCAGGGCCTCCTCGATGTCCTCAAGCGAGACGTGGCTGAACTCGTCGACCCCGGAGGGAGACATGAAGCACTTGAAGCCCCAGGCGCCGGCCTCGAAGAGCGCCGACAGGTCGGCGGCATTGCCGGGCACGAGGCCGCCCCAGAAGCCCACGTCCACGCGGCACTTGCCGGTGGCCTCGGCGATCTTGATCTCCAGCGCCTCGGCGCTGGTGGTGGCGGGGATGCTGTTGAGCGGCATCTCCACCAGGGTCGTGACCCCTCCGGCGGCGGCGGCGGCGGTGGCGGTCTCAAAGCCCTCCCAGTGGGTCCGCCCGGGCGCGTTGATGTGGACGTGGGTGTCGACGAGCCCCGCCATCAACACCCCGTCGCCCAGATCGACGATCCTGGCGTCGCCTTGAGGCGAAGGGGAGCCATCTCCCACGCGCGCGATCGACTCGCCGTGCACATGGACCCAGCCCGGCCCCACCTTCCCCTCGGCCACCAGGCGCGTCGTCTTGAGGATGAATTCACCCGTGTGCATGTGCGGGTATTTCCTTGAGATTTCCAGCGTCGCCGCCTGCCTCGGGCGCCGGTCGGCTTGACACGGGCGCGCTGAAGGAGTCCATAGGTCAGGCGGGAGCATAGGCGCAAGCGGCCCCGAATGCCAGCGCCGCGTGCGCTGACGGCGCCGGCCCTGGCGGCCGGCCAGCACAGGGAGGCCCGTCGGTGAAGAAGATCAAGATCCTTGGAGTCCCGCTGGACATGGGCGCGGGCAGGCGCGGGGTGGACATGGGGGTCAGCGCCTTGCGGCTTGCGGGCCTGGCCGAGTCGCTCGAGAGCCTGGGTCACAGCGTCGAGGACTGCGGCAATGTGGAGGTCCCGGTGGTGGAGACCGTCCGGGACGACGAGTTCCTGCGCTACGGCGGGCTCATCGCCAAGACCTGCCAGCGGACCTACGACTGGTGCCGCGGCATCTCCCCGGATGACTTCGCCATCGTCCTGGGCGGCGATCACTCCTTGTCGATGGGGTCGATCTCGGGCCTGGCCCAGCACGGCCGCACGGGGGTCATCTGGATCGACGCCCACACGGACATCAACACCCCGGACTCGAGCCCCTCGGGCAACCTGCACGGCATGCCGCTGTCGCACCTGCTGGGCTACGGCGATGAGCGGCTGACGGGGATCTGGGGCGGCGGCGCGGTGCTGCGCCCCGAGGATCTGGTCTACATCGGGGTGCGCAGCGTGGACGGCCGGGAGCGGCGGCTGGTCAGCGATCTGAACATCCGCGCCTTCACCATGAAGGAGATCGACGAGAAGGGGATCGCCTACGCCGCCCGGGACGCCATCGCCCGGCTCTCGCACCTGGACAGGATCCACGTCTCCTTCGACGTCGACGTCCTGGACCCGTCCATTGCGCCAGGCGTCGGGACCCCGGTTCGAGGGGGCCTGACCTATCGGGAGGCGCACCTGCTCATGGAGCTGCTCAGCGAGCCCGGCTTCGTCACCAGCCTCGACATCGTGGAGGTCAACCCCATCCTCGATCACAAGAACATCACCGCGGCCATCGCCGTCGAGATGGTCACCAGCCTGCTCGGCAAGGCGATCATCTGAGGTCCCTGCGCGCCCCTCACCCCGGGTGGGAGAGCAGCCACAGGCGGTTGGGCAGGCCCGCTCGGCGCTCCGCCCTCAGGAGGTCGATCTGCTGGCCGGCCTCCAGATCGGCGTGCAGGGCCTTGATGGCCTCGGTGTCGTCGGCGTCCACGAAGCGGTCCCCGCCCTCGTCCCGGCGCCGCCAGCTCGCCTTCAGAGGGGCGGCGACGCGCTCGGGATCGACGTCGATGCGGTAGACGAGGGTCTCGGGGTGCGTGTGGGCGGGGGTGTAGGCGCCAAGGAGCCTCATCCTCCCCAGGCCCAGGTGGATGTTGAGGCTGGCCGAGGCCCACTGGGTGGCGCCGTATTGCCGCTCGGCGCGCGCGGCCAGGAGCCCGAAGGCCTTGGTCAGCGTCGCGAGGCCGTCGAGCGGCTCTGCGCGGGCCACGAGGTTGGCCGAGGCGAGGTTGTGGCCAAACCACGCGCCCTGCTCGGCGCACCGAATGGCGATCCACATCGACAGGGGGATGAAGTCCTCATCGTGGCGGCGGCCTTCGACCTTGTAGGCGCGCCGCACATCCACGGGCAGGTCGCGCGCCGGTCGGCCGAAGCCAAAGATGAGGCCGGGGAACTCCCCGCAGTCGAAGAGCACCCAGCGCGGCATCAGCATGGCCTGATCGCCGAAGGAGAAGGCGTCCATCGCGTGCAGGGCCTCGATCACCGGGCCGCTGCTCAGGCGCGTCGGGTCGAAGATTCGATCCTCGCGGATCGCGAGGCCGAAGGGGGCCAGGTTCAGCGCGCCGAGGTTGGATCGGGCGGTCATCAGGTAGGGCTGGCAGGTGTCGATGAGGTGTCGGTGGCGCGCCGACAGGGCGGCGGTGTCCAGATGATCCATCGGGGTCTCTCCGGGCTCGGGCGAGGCGCTCGCCAGAGTGCGCCGCGGCGCCGCTCGGGGCAAGCCCCGACGGGTTGCCGAGCGCCCATGATTCGAGCGTAATTTCTTTCAAGGGCTTGATGATCCAAGTCAGGATGCACTAAACAGATTGACAAGCTGCACGGGTGTGCGGCATGTTCTGCGAAGAAGAGGCCCAATTTTCTGGGCCGCAGGCGACCAGCCTGGAGGTTGGCGGCGCTGGGCCGTCGTAGCGCCGAGGTCGAGGACGACGGCGCGGCTTACATGGCGGCTTGAGGCCGCCGATAAACCATCTGTTCTTTGGAGAGGAACATCATGGCCATTCACATTGCTGAGACAAACACCCACAACAACTTCGCCAAAGGTCGGATCAGGGTTCAGGTCATCTCCAACCACGGCGTCGTGCTGTGCTACTGCGACGGCGAGGAGGCGGACACCGAGGCGCTCTACCAGATGGCGGACGATGAGGGCGCCGAGGGCCTGGAGATCAAGAAGAAGTCCCTCAAGAGCGGGCAGGAGATCTGGACGGTGAGCTCCCAGAACGGCGCCGCGATCGACGAGGCGGTCTGATCGCAGACCAGGGCTGCTGACCGCTCATCGGGGCAGCAGCTTGAGGAGCCGCGGCGTGGCGCGGCTCAGATCGCCGGTCTGGCCAAAAGTCTCCAGGAGCCCTTCGGCGCCTGGCCTCACCTCGCCGGAGAAGATCTCGACCTCGTTGAGCACGACCCGGACAGGGCGCGCGGGGTCGATGAGGCCCGGCGGCGGGGCGATCTCCAGGAGCCTCGGGGGGTTCTGGGTCTTGATCGTGATCAGGGTGTGGTCGGGGGCGTCGGCGATCTCGGCTTCTAAGGTCCCGGTGCCCTGGGCCCGGACCCAGTAGATCCACTCCGGGGCGTCGGCGTGGTCGGGGTGGAAGAGGAAGCTGCGGCGCTGGACGCGCTGCAAGGTCAGCATCCACCCGACGATCTCGGGGTTGAGGTGCGAGAAGAAGTCGTGGCCGCCCCCCTCAATCTCGATGTAGCGCGGGGGGTTTCCGACCTCGGTCAGCAGCGCGACCATCTGTCGGGCGTGGTCGACGCCGATGTTCCCGTCGCGCGTGCCGTGGGTGATGAAGATGGGCATGTGGGGGATGTTCTGGCGCAGCTTGACGCGCTCGATCATCGCGCCGCTGCGAGGGGTGAGCCCGGCCCACATCCACGGCATCCTTGCGCCGAAGTGCCACGTCCCGATGCCGCCGTTGGAAAAACCGCCGAGGATCACCCTGTCCGGATCCACGCTGTAATCGCGCAAGAGCTGCCGCACGAGGCCCTCGACGGCGGCCTTGCCCTGGTCCGTGTGCCAGACGCCGCCCGGGAGATCCGGGCAGGCGATCAACATCCCGGCCTGGGGCTCCTGCCACTTGAGCCGGCACATCCCCGGCCCATTGCCCCCCTTGCCGTGCAGGCTGACGTGGAGCGGCAGGGGGCGCGCGGGGTCGTAACCGTCCGGGACGAAGATGGCGTATTGGAGCTGGGCGCCGTCGGCCAGCGTCATCGTCGCCATGTGCTTGCCCGAGGCCCTGGGGGGCGCGGCGTAGGCCCGGCGCAAGAGCGCCTGCAGGCCGTCGAGGCCGAGGGACTCCTCAAGCGCGGCGGCGGCGGCGGTGCGCTCTGCCTTAGTCTTGATCTTATAGTAATCTCGGACACTTAGCGCGAGATCGTCCGCGGCGTTGGGGACGAGCCAGGGGGGGATCTCGGGGGGCTCGGGGCGAGGCGCCTCGTCGTCGAGTTGCGCGTCTTGAGCGGCCCTGTCGAGGTCCTGACTGGGGCGGCGCGAGGCCAGGAGGCGCCCGCCCTGGCGCCGGACGAAGAAGCGCCCCTTGCGGCCCTGGTAGATCAGCGCGACGAGGGTCTTTCGGGCGTCGAGGGTGATCTCCAGGGTGTCGCCGGGCCGGGCGTGCCTGGACAGGTCGATCAGGGGCGCCAGGGCGCGATCAAGCTCAAGGCGCTGGCCGCCGGGGACGCCGAGGCTGCCCAGGAGCGCGTTGACGCTCTGGTCGGCCTTGAGGGTGCGGCGGTGGGTTCGCTCGCCGCGCTGCTGGGCCGAGGCGGCTGGAGGGTGGATCGTCAGCGCGCCGACGGCGCCGACGAGCAGCGCGAGGATCACCGCCGCGCGGGCCGTCGCGGGCCGCGCCTTCGAGGCCGCCTTCTGGCTGGGGTCGTGGGGCAATCGCCGCTCCTGGTCGGGTGCTGCGGGCCGCCGCGCAGGTCGCGCTGGCGATGACTCCACCCCTACCACCTCAAGGTCCGCGAGGCCAAGATCGCGAGCGCGTTGTTCACGGAGGGTCGCGGTCAGCCTCTCGCCTGCCACATCAAGGTCCGCGAGGCCAAGATCGCGAGGTGGCGGGGCCGCGTATCGACTTGGACCGGCAATGGGGGTTAAATGGGTCTCTTCGTGTCGAGGTGGTCGAGGAAAGTCGAAGGAGAGCGCGCATGTCCACGTCAGCGGGCCTGGGGCAGCGGTTGAGGGGGATGTCTTCGGATCAGGCCACTCGGCTGGCGCTGCTCTTCGGGGTGATCTACTTCGTCCAGGGTATCGGCGAGCCGACGACGGGGTTGATCTCGCAGCCGACCAAGTCGCTGCTGCGCAGCTGGGGTCTCGGGGCCGAGGAGATCGCCGGCTTCATGCTGGTGGTGGGCTTCCCCTGGTACATCAAGCCCTTCTTCGGGCTGTTTACGGACTTCATGCCGATCCTGGGGTCGAGGCGCAAGAGCTACCTGCTCTTGTCGACGATGGTGGCGGCCCTGGGGTTGATCCTGGCCGGAGTGATGGATCTGCCCCACGGCTCGACCACGTTGCTGATGATCCTGCTGCTGCTGCCTTGCGCGGGGGTGGCCTTCACGGACGTGGTCGCCGACGCGCTGATGGTCGAGAAGGGGCAGCCGCTGGGGCTGACGGGCCGGCTGCAGTCGGTGCAGTGGGGGGCCTTGTACACGGCGGGCATCCTGACGGGGGTCATCGGCGGCTTTTTGAGCGAGCACAAGCTGCAGCAGCTCGGCTTCATCATCTGCGGGGCCTTGACGCTGGTGACCTTCACGATCGCCTTGTTGGTCGTCAAGGAGGATCGCACGGCGAAGATCGACGCGGCCAGCGCCAAGGCGACCCTGCGGGTGACCTGGTCGACGATCCGCAATGGCTACATCGTCCCGGTGGCGATCTTCTTGTTCTTGCTCAACTTCAACCCCTTCTCCAGCGACGTGCTCTACGTCCACATGACCGAGGCGATGGGCTTGAGCGAGCAGTTCGTGGGCAACACCTACTCGGTCGGCAGCGTCGCCTCGATCCTGGGCTGCGTCGTCTACGGCGCCGTGGCGCCGCGCATCAAGCTGCGGCCGCTGATCCACATCTCGCTGGTGACCATGGTGCTGTGCAGCCTGGGCTACTGGGGCCTGTCGGGGGAGGTCTCGGCGATGGTGATCGCCGCGCTCGTCGGCTTCTTCTACATGATCACGACCCTGGTGCAGCTCGACATGGCGGCGCGCTATTGCCCGCCTGAGTCGGCCGGGACGGTCTTCGCGCTCTTGATGTCGCTCAGCAACCTGAGCGTGTCGCTGTCGAGCCGGGTCGGGGGCGGCTGGTACGAGGGCTGGAAGGCCGATTGGGGCGCCGAGCGGACCTTTGACGTCCTGGTGGCCATCGGGGCTGGCTTCACGGCCGCCTGCTGGCTGATGCTCCTGATCCTGCCCAAGGACAAGGAGGGCGACGATGGCGCCAGCGGCGACGCCAAGGGCGACGAGGGATCGCCAGCCCCGGAGGCCGACGCGGCCTGATCCCCGGCGTAGCCCTCGACAGGATCGCAGCGCCGCACGGCATCTCTTCGGGATCGCAGCGCCACACGACTGATCTTCGAGGGTCGCAGCGCCACGCGGCCTCTCTTCAGGATCACAGCGCCACGCGACCGATCTTCGAGGATCGCAGCGCCACGCGACCGATCTTCAGGATCACAGCGCCACACGACTGATCTTCGAGGGTCGCAGCGCCGCACGACCGATCTTCGAGGATCGCGCAGGAATCTCACGCCCGGAGGCTGCGCTCAGTTCTTGACGGTCCTGCAGCCGAGCTCGACCTCGACGATGTCGGCTTCCATGGCGCAGATCTCGGGGCACAGGTGGATGAGGGTGGGGCGCACGGGGTTGTCGTAATACCAGCCGGCCGTCCTCGGGCAGTCCTCGGCGCTGTCGATCTGGGGGATGAGCGTTCGCTCGCTTCGATCGCTGGAGAAGAAGACGACGTTGACCTCTTCGGGGTTGACCTGCCGGCCTCCGCCGGGGTTCGGGATGCGGAAGGTGCAGGGCAGCTCGGTCCCCTCGCGCACGCGCTCCTCCAGGGCCAGGAAGATGGCGTCCCAGTTCTCCTGACAGACGGACTCGACCAGGCCGCCGGTGCGCTCGCTCAGGTCGATGTAGGTCTGCCCGCGCTCCTCGCCGCAAGAGCACTCCTCATCGTCAAAGACCCCGCAGCCGGGCTGGTAGCCGACCAGATCGACGATGCTGTGGAAGCGCGCGGAGGCCAGCGGCTCGCCCTGGCGCGCCATGAAGGCGGCGAAGTCGTCGGCGTCGGCCCCGAAGCCGGAGTTGTCGTCGGTGACCATGATGAAGTGGGCCTGCGCGCCCGTCCTCAAGAATCCAAGCCACTGGTTGGCCGTGGCGATGGCGACGTCGAGGCCGTCGCGGCTGTGGACGCCCTGGCGGACGTGCAGGTAGCGCTCGCTGTCAAGGTCGGGGCAGACGGCCTCGGCGCTCAAGGGCGGCGGCGCGCAGATGGGCAGGAAGCACTGGGCCTCGCCGCAATAGGCCTGGTCGCTGCCGATGATGACGACCCGATAGTCGAGCGTCGAGGCGCCGATGCGCTCGGCGAAGCGGTCGATGTTTTGCTCGATCAGCGCGATCTCCTCCCCCATGCTCGGCGAGGCGTCGATGATCCAGAGGATGTCGACGGGCTTCAGGGCGCTCTCGGCAAGGACATTGAAGGCCACGCAGGCCTCGTCGGCGTCCGACAGCCGGACATCCTCCGGGGTGCCCTGGTCGGCCTCCTGGCCGGCGTCTTCGGCCAGGGGCTCGGGCTCCGGCGAGCCCTCCGGGGATGGCTCCGGGTCGCGGGCGTCGAGCCCCGCGCCCGCGTCCCGGTCTCCGGCGGCGTCTGGCGTGGAGTCGGCCGCTCCGGGGGACGAGGCGGTGTCTGCACAGGAGGGCGCTATCAAGATCAGGGGGGCGGCGAGCAGGGCCAGGAAGGTGCGGTCGCTCATCGGATCTCCAGAGATGGCAGACTGAGGGCTGGCATCGCGCTCCTTGAGGCGCGCCTGGAGTCTAACACGCCTTGGGCGATCGTCCCACCGAGCGCGGCAGGTTGGCTCAGGGAAGGCTCCAAGCCCCTTCGACGCCCCACGCCCGACGAACGCCCCACGCACGATGAACGCCCCACGCACGATGAACGCCCCACGCTCGACGCTCACCCCCACGCACGACGAACGCCCCACGCTCCTCGCACCGCCCGTTGGGCGGGCTCGTCGGGTGGGGCTTGGATGCGCGGGTGGGCTGCGCCCTGTCGGTCGCAGGCCTGCGCAAGGCCCAGGTCGACACCAGGTGCGGTGAAAACCCAATCCGTAGGCCCACTTAGGCGCGATGATCCGGCCCTTCGATCCTCCCTCACCCGCCCGCCGGCCTGCGCCCAACGGGCGCAGCCCCCCCGCGCACCCAAGCCCCACCCGACGAGCCCGTCCCCGGAGGGGGCGGTGCGAGGAGCGTGGGGCGTTCGGGGCGGTTCGATCGTGACCTCGTCGAGCGAACCTGAGGACGCGGGGGATCAGATCGCCGCAGTCTCGGTGGCGTGGTTGGCCACGGTGGGCGGCAGGACCTCGCCGCGGGCCTGGAGGGCCAGCGCCTCGGGGTGGCGCCCGTAGTGGGCGCGCACGACCTGGGCGAGCGCCGCGCGGACGGCTAGCGTCAGGACGCTGGGGGAGTCGTCGGGCAGGGCCTCGACGATCTGGGTCAGGAGCTCGTCCTGGGGGGGGGTCAGGCGAGGGATCCATGAGTCCAGGAGGTCGCGGTCGACCCGGTTGGGGAGCGAGCCCATGATGCCGACGTCGTTTTGATCGTGGATGAGCAGGCCTGAGCTGGTGCCGCGATCGAGGGTCAGGACCTGGAGGAGGTAGACCGAGTGGTAGTGGAGCTGGTCGGCGATCTGGTCGTCGGTCGGCGGCGCGGCGGCCTGGAGGGCGCCGTCGACGATCGCGAGGTAGGCGTCGATGACGGACTCGGTGAAGCGCGCCACGAGGGCCTCGTCGGCGGCCTCGTCCCCGGAGCTCCATTGCTCCAGGTAGGCGTGCGCCACCCCGCGGTGGCGGCTCAGCGGCGGGATCTCGAAGTACCTGTCGCCCTGGGCGAGCGCCTCCTCCAGCGTGCCCGGCGAGGCGCCGTCGAGGCCGCACCGGAGGGCCTCGATGAAGCGGCTGCGGTCGGCGTCAGCGGGGATGGCGGGGTTGAGGTCTGCCATCAGGCGCCAGCCGCCGCCGCCGCCGCGCATCGCCGTCCAGGAGACGTGCATGTGCATCGAGGGGGCCAGCGGGTGGGCCGGGTGGACGATGCAGGACAGCGCCGTGGCCGAGGACAGGCGCTTGTCGGGCATGTCGTCGTAGTGGATCGCCGAGACGTTCAGGGAGGCGCGGTTGAGCAGCGCCGTCCCGGTCGCCTCCAGGCGGTGGCCGCCGCCGTGGATTCCGCCGTCGCGGAGCCACTGGGCGGGCTGCAGGGTCTCGCCCGCGCCGTGGCGGCGCGACAGCTCGTCGAGGCCCTCGGCGAAGCGGGCCTGGAGCCGGTCGAGCTGCTCGCACACCCGGCGGGCCTTGTCCGATGCGGGGAGGGTCAAGGGCATGATCTTGCTCACCTTCTTGGGCGCTCGTCCCGAGCGCGCGGCCAGGGCCTATTGTCTCCGCAAGGACAGCCCGTGGCAACAGCAAGCCGGTCGAGTCAACAAGGCCCAGTTCAAGAGCAAAGTGGCTGTTGAGGAGGCGAGAGATTGCTGGGGGGCGTTTTGTTGAAGGCTTTGATTTGATTTGTTTTTGTTGTGTTTGGTGAGAGTGACAGGATCGCAATCGGGCTGGTTCGGGCTCAAGGGCGGCTCTGGTCAGTCACCAGCTGTTTGAAGAGCGCCAGCGGATCCAGGGGAAAGGAGAGCGCGCCTGAAATCCTCCGTCGGAGCAAGGCGCGTGTGGCGGCGGTGTACTGGGCCTGAGGCGTGGTGAGTCTGGCGAGCTGTCGGCTGGCTTCTTTGGCCAGATCGATGTGTCGGCGGTCGTGATCGCGGTGGGTGCCGTCGAGGATGTTCAGGAGCGTCTGGACGAGGCTCAGGTGTTCCCTGCGCACCTCGTCGAGTTCGCCTCGGTCGAGCCCGAGCGCCTGGATGGTGATGCGAGCCCGCCTGTTGTCGCCGCGCGCGAAGGGAAAGCCAAAGCGGAAGTCGATGAGGGCTTCCGGGTCTTCGTTGTCGGGCTTGATGAAGACGGGCTGCTCGCGGCGGAGTCGGGCTGCGTTTCGGTGGGAGGTCACGCGATCCGAGGGGTTGAGGAGGGGGAAGAGGCTCGCTTTGTGGCGGCGGTTGCACAACTCACAGGCCAACATGAGGTTGTCCCAATCGTAAGCGAGCCAGTAGTAACCGGGATAGGTGAGCGCAGCGGTGCCGTCGTCTCGCACGGCGGCCTTGGGCCGGAAGTGTTCGACGTCGCCGGAGGTGATGTGGGTGAGCTTGGACTCACAGAAGCAGCACTTTTTGTGCTGAGCGTCGATAAGAGCCTGTTTGACAGATTCGTGGCCGTAGATCTCGCGATCAAAGGTAAACTTACGACGATCGCGGGTGGTCTTGCGGAAGTCGGCTTCGTGGTAGTGGAAATCGACGCTGTGTTGTCCGCGCCGCCGAGGCCCCTCCATGCTCAGGATGTCGGGCCGGTGTGGTTTGTGGATACGGATCATGGCTCAGAGGGTTGGAGACTTCTTGAGGTGCTTCGCGAAGCGCTTGATCAGGTCGCGCGCCTCGATCTCATCGCTGTCCACGCCATAAGGCAGGCTCTCGAGCTCTTCGGTGATCGCCTCCAGGCGGGCTTCGTCCTCGGCTGAAAGCTCGTCCTGGGTTGCGAGCCGGCGGCGTTCTTCGAGGAGCGCGTCGAGTTGAGGGGGTCTTGCGCTGTCGAGCCCGAAGAGATCGCTGGTCAAGAGTTGGTCCACGCGCCAGCCACGGACGGATCTGGGGTTGTTGTCGATCACGACGTGATCGCCTTCGCGCCGCAGCACCGCGAGGTTGGCATCCGCGGCGGCCTGGACGATGAGAGGGCTGTGGGCGGTGGCGATGAACTGCACGTTGGGAAAGCGCTCCGAGAGGTAGCTCATCAGCTTGCGCTGCCAGGAGGGGTGCAGGTGCAGGTCGATCTCGTCGATCAGGACAAGGGCGGGTGTGTGGAGGGGGTTGTCGTGCCCCCACAAGTCGGCGCTGTCCAGGTGGCTGCCCAGATGGACCATCCAAGCAATCAGAGTGCGGTATCCAAGGCTCAAGCCCCGCACAGGAACCCAGCCAAAGGGCGTCATGGCCTCGACGGCGGGTTTGAGGCGCCGCCCATCCAGCCCGATGATGCGAAAATCTTCAACACCAGGCAGGAGATCTATCAATAACGCCTTGGTCCGTTCAAATCTGTCTGTCTTATTGACTCTGTCTGCGTAATCGGCCCTGACCAGCCATTCTTCTGCGTTGAAGAGCGGAGTATCGTCCTGGAAGAGGCTCAGAGTGAGGTCGTCTGACTCCGATTCAGTCATGTCTCCCTTGCCCATCCGGCGAGACGCACCGTAGCCCAGACAGAAGATGGTGGGTGTGATTGTGGGCAACATCCAGGCGAGGTGATCTTCAGGGAGTTTGTCGATGTCAACGCCTTTACAGTGCTCAGATCTTGCGAAGTTTTCTTTGGTGTCGCCGTTTTGTTTGTACGCAGGGTTGACCCGCAACTCAAGAGGGATGGTGTCTCGCTGTGGATTGATGTTGTCGAACGTGCTGCCCAGGGCGATCGTGGCAGTGAGTCGAAAGGCCCCTCCATCGCGCGATAGCCCCGCCAGCTCGTCGCTGTGGGGATGCTCATCTCCATGGGAGAAGTGAGTCGCAACGACGCCTGCCAGATGGGCAATGCATTGGAGCAGAGTCGTCTTCCCGACCCCGTTTTCACCCAGGATGATGGTCCAACGGGCCGGGCTGCCTTGTTCGTTGAACAGTTCGAGCACTTCTCGTTTCTTGAAGCACCGCACGTTCTCCAAACCAACCGAGAGGAGATAGGCTGGGACGTCGTGGGTCATCGATCACTCCTTCCAGATGATCTTCCAGGGGCGGCGCTTGAGCTCGCGGAGCATCTCCTTGAGGTCGTCGTAGAGCTCCTCGTCGGTGACGAGCCCTCCGACGGAGCCCTTGCCGGCCTTGATGTCGGCGACCATGGCGCGCACGTCGCCGGAGGAGGCGGCGAAGTCCTCGGTGGTGGTGTAGATGTTGTCGATGGCGCCCTCGATCTGGGGGCGCTTGGTGGCCGTGATCTGGTCGACGGTGGTGGCTGCGGACTCGACGCGGTCCAGCGTCGAGAGGGTCTTGTCCATGACGGGATCGACGCCGCGGTCGAGCTTGCCGGTCAGGCTGCGGGTGCTGGCCAGCGCGGCGCGGACGTCGTCGCCGCCGCCGAGGCCGACCTTCAGGGCGCCGGTGATGTCGGTGGCGTCCTGGGAGACGACCTCGGTGTTGCTGAGGATGTTGCGCACGGTGGTCTTGTTCTCGACCAGGATCTCGTCGCCGTGCTTGACGAGGCTGTTGGTGTTGCGGATCAGGTCGCCGATGGGGATGTCGTCGCGGCCGATGAGGTCGGCGACGTCGTTGAGGACCTCGGCGGCGCGGGCCAGCAGGATCTCCATGCGGGGCGGGTCGATGCCGCGCAGCTTGGCGCCCTTGGCCACGGGCGGCTTGCTCAGGCCCGGCGAGATGATCTCGATGAACTTCTCGCCCAGGACGCCCTGGGTGGTGATGTAGAACTGGCTGTCCTGGCGTACGGCGTCGGCCATCTCCTTGTCGAGCACGACGTGGACCCGGACCATGACCTCGCGGCCGACGTCCTCGTCGTACTTGCCGCCGAGGAACTCCAGCTTCTGGACCTGTCCGGCCTTGATGCCGCTGATGGCCACGTCCGCGCCGGGCTTGAGGCCCCCCGCGTGGCCGTAGTCGACGTAGATGACGTGGCCCTTGTCGAAGGTGAAGTCGCCCAGGATGATGATGAAGGCCACCAGCAGCGCGATGCTGAAGAGCACAAGCGCGCCGACCTTGACCTCGATGGCCGTCTCTTTCTTCTGCATGACGCCCTCTAGTCCTCCATGGGGCCCTCGGGCTGCCCCTGGATGAACTGCTGGATGATGGGGTTGTCCGTGGACTTGAAGTCCGCAGGGGTGCCATCGAGCATGAACTCCCCTTGATAGATCATCGCGATGCGGTCGGCCACCCCGAAGATCGACCGCAGGTCGTGGCTGATGACGATGCTCGTGACCCCGTACTCGTCCGAGAGCCGCCGGATGAGCTTGTCGATCATGTTGGCGCTGATCGGGTCGATGCCCGTCGTCGGCTCATCGAAGATGACGAAGTCCGGATCGAGCGTCAACGCCCGCGCGATGGCCACCTTCTTGCGCATCCCGTCGCCGAAGTCCGCCGGGTAGCGCTCGGCCTCGCCCTGCATGCCCACCAGCGCCAGCTTGTCGATGGCCAGCTCCCTGGCCTTTCGAACCGACACATTGCGGTGCTTGCGGATCGGCAGCGCGACGTTGTCGAGCAAGGTCATCGAGTCAAAGAGGGTCGCGTTCTGGAAGACCATCGCGCAGCGCTTGCGGATCGGGTAGAAGTCCTTCTCCTTGAGCGCCGTGATCTCCACGCCATCCAGGATGATCCGCCCCGAGTCCGGCTGAAGCAGCCCGATGAGGTGCTTGACCAGCACCGACTTGCCCGCCCCCGACGCCCCGATGATGAAGAAGATCTCGCCCTTGTGGACCGTCAGGCTGACGCCCTTGAGGACCTGCTTGCTCCCGAAGCTCTTGTGGATGTCGATGAACTCGATCATGACCCCCCTTATAGCATGAACCGGCGCGTTGCACTCTCGCCCTGGCTCCTCTAGATTCTCGCCGTCCGCAGCAACACCCGAGGATCGGCGCGCGATGACCCATCAACCCCTCGCCAGTGTCTTTTTTGTTGTTATTTCAATGCTTTGCGCCGCTTCGTCGCCCGCCGCCGCCCAGGCCGGGGCCGATGGGGAGGGCGGCGACGCCCCCCAGGGTGGGGGCGCTCCAGCCGGCGGCGCCGAGGTCGATCCGGTCAACGACGCCGCCGGGCAGGGCGGCGATCCCTCGTCGGGCGAGGTCGATGGGGTCGTCGATCCCGTCGAGCCGGGCGCGGAGGGCGAGGAGAGCCCGACGGAGGCCGAGGCCGCCGCGGGGCGGGCGCGCGACGAGGCGCTCGGCAAGGTCGACCGGGCGCGCAAGCTGGCCCGCGTTCAGGAGTGGGACGAGGCGATCGCGCTGCTCAAGGCGGCCTACCTCACGCTGGACGACCCCGAGCTGCTCAGGATGCTCGGCGAGCTCCACGCCGCTCGGGGGGACGCGGCGCGCTCGGACGCCGAGGCGGCGGTGCGCTTCTTCGACGACTACCTCCAGGACCCCGACGTCGGGGAGATGTCCAAGGCGCCGGTTCGGGAGCGGCGCGACGCGCTGGCCGAGGAGATCGGGCAGGCCAGCGCCAAGGTCGTCGAGGGAGAGTCGGGCTTCTTCGACTTCGACGACTGGGAGTTCGAGTCGGGCGGCGCGCTGGCGGGCCGCCCCGGTCACCTGTACCTGACGGCCGGCGCGCGGATCTCCTACAACGAGGGCGCGGAGTTCTCGGCCCGTCGCGGCGGCGGCGGCCCCGAGCCCGACGCGCGGGTCGAGGATCAGTGGATCCACGGCGGCGTCGGAGGGGAGGTGGAGGTGGGCGGCTTCATGAGCGAGCGGATGTCGCTGGGGCTGGCGGTGGGGCTCGACGGGATGTCCTGGAAGAGCCGGGCGGCGCAGGAGGAGTTCGAGACCGAGTCGATCAGCGGGCTCAGGCCGAGCCTGTACGGCAACCTGCGCCTGCACATCGGCTGGGGCCTGCACGTCGGCGCGTCGATGGGCGGGGATCTGATGGTCGTGACGCAGAGCAGCGATCCGATCTGCGATCCGGCCACGGGGGTGTGCCCGGACTTCAAGGTCGACGCGGGGATCGAGGGTTTTCGCTTTGTCTACGGGGGTTTGCTGGGGTACAGGGCGGAGCTTTCGGAGGCGTGGTCGGCGGGCGTGGACGTGGCGGTGAGGTTCCTGCCGGTCTTCGGGACCTTCGAGGGGTCCAGCGTCGGCGTCCTGCCGGCTTATCTGGAAGACTCCTGGATGCTCAACGTCGCGGTCGTGCTAAACTGGAACCTCTAGCGGGCGTCGTCCATCTCGGGCGCTGGCAAGGAGATCGGATGCTCCGATGGGCAGAGCTGGGGGGGCGAGGATGGGGTCGCGCCGTCGGGGGCGGCCCGTGGGGGCGCAGCGCGGTCGGCGCAGCGGCGCGCGCGGGGCTGGGCTGGGCGCTGGCGTGCGCGGCGCTGTGGTGGCTGTCGGGGTGCGGTTATGCGGTGGAGGAGCACCGTTGGGATCGGCGCTACGTCGAGCTTGAGCGGCTGATGGATCACGGCCAGATCCTGGAGGCGCGGGCGGGCTTCGAGGCGCTCCAGCACCAGACGACGCGGCCTGCGGATCGGCGCATGATCGAGTACAGGCTGGCGGTGCTGCTGGAGCGCGAGGGTCGCTGGCGCGAGGCGGTCAGGGCCTACGAGTTGCTCTGGAACGAGGGCGAGCGGGACGAGATCTCGGGCCACGCGGTCTTTCGTGCGGCGCAGGTGATGTACGCGCACCTTGGGGCGCCCGAGGAGGGGCTGCGGCTGTGGGAGGGGCTGCTCAAGGCGCTGCCGGAGGTGGTGGCGGCCGACAGGGCGCTGCAGGCGATCTTGGCCCACTGGGAGGGGCAGGGCGACACGCAGATGGCGCTCAGGGTGATCGACAGGCTCTACAGGAGCTTGCGGGAGACGAGGATCGGAGACAACCTGCTCTTCTCGCGGGCGGCGATCTCGCGGCGGCGGGGTGAGGGTTCGGTGGCGATCGTGGCCTACGAGCGGCTCCTGGAGCGCTACCCGACGAGCGGCCTTCGGGACGACGCGCGCTGGCTGATGGCCGAGATCCACCGCGAGGCGGGGCGCCACGAGGCGGCGTTGATCCAGCTCAAGCTGCTGGCCGAGGATCGGGAGGTGAGCTGGCAGCTGGGCAGCTACGACTCGGAGCTGACCGACGACGCGCGCTTCAGGCGCGGGGTGATCTACCTCGACGATCTGCGCGATCCGACGGGGGCCGAGGTGGAGTTCGCGCGCTTCGTGCGCGAGTTCCCCGAGAGCCTGCTTCGGGACGACGCGCGCTGGAACATCGTCCAGGCGAGGTTGCGGCGGGGGGATGGGGCGGCGGCGGCCCGTGGGTGCGAGGCGCTGGTGCGCGAGGAGCCGCGGTCGCGTTGGGTGGACGACTGCCACCGGGTGGTCGAGGCGCTCGGGCAGGGGGCCTCGGCCAGCTCGATGTCAGGGCGTGCGGTGGTGGAGTAGGGGCGAGCGGCGTGACGACGATCCGGGTGGAGAACATTACGAAGTACTACCTCGGCCGCAAGGTGCTCGACGACCTGACGCTGGAGATCCCCCACGGGACGAACCTGGGGTTGATCGGGCCAGGGGGGGCCGGCAAGAGCCTCTTGTTGAAGATCATCACGCGGCTGGTGGAGCCGGACAGAGGGAGGGTGTTCTTCGGGGAGGAGGACGTGACGGCGATGGACGAGCAGGCGCTGGTCAAGCTGCGCTTCGGCGTCGGGATGCTCTTTCAGAACTACGCGCTCTTTGACTTCATGAACGTGGCCGACAACATCGCCTTCCCTCTGCGGCAGAAGGGCAAGCTGTCCGAGGCCGAGATCCAGGCCAAGGTCCAGGAGCAGCTGGAGCTGGTGGGGTTGCCGGGCATCGGGCACCTCTTCGCCAACGAGATCTCGGGCGGGATGAAGAAGCGGGTGAGTTTTTGCAGGGCGGTGATCTCGGCGCCGAAGATCATCTTCTATGATGATCCGACGGCGGGGCTTGATCCGGTGACCAGTTCGAAGATCTTCATCCACCTGCGGCGGATGCAGCAGCAGGGCGGGGTGACCTCGATCACGATCAGCCATGATATTGGCGGGATCCGGGACATCTGCGACGACTTCGCGATGCTTGAGGGGGGCCGCCTGATCTTCCACGGCACGAGGGCGGCGATCGAGGCCAGCGAGGTGCGGCTGGTGCGTCAGTTCTGGGAAGGGAGCAGCGATGATTAGGGCGCTGGGCAGGCCGCTGGGCTACATCGGCGAGTGGTTCATGTCGCTGGCCTTCGACGTCGGCGGCGCGTGCCTGATGATGGGTCGGATCATGCGGGCGCTGATGCCGCCGCGGATCGACGCCCCGGAGATGTGGAAGAGCCTCTATCAAGTGGGGGTCAAGTCCTTCCCGATCGTGGTGGTCACGGCCATCTTCACCGGGGCGATCATGGTGATCCAGTCCGGGATCTACGTGAAGCAGTATGGCGCCGAGGGGCTGCTGGGGTGGGGCGCGGGCTTCAGCGTGCTGCGCGAGGTGGGGCCGATCCTGATCGGGCTGATGTTCTCGGGTCGGGTGGGGGCCAACAACACGGCCGAGCTGGGAACGATGATGGTCACCGAGCAGATCGACGCGCTGCGTGCGCTGGCGATCGATCCGATCCAGTACCTCGTGGTGCCGCGCTTCATCTCGATGGTGGTGATGATGTTCCTGCTGGTCGTCGTCGGGGATCTGACGGCGCTGGTCGGTGGGGCCTTCACGAGCCAGTACCTGCTGGGGGTGGACGTGGAGCTCTTCTACTGGTCGCTGGTGACCTATGTGGAGCTGATGGATTTCCTGTCGGGGGTCATCAAGGCGCTGGCCTTCGGGCTGGCCATCGGGGTGATCTCCTGTCACTTTGGCATGACGGTGCGCGGGGGTGCGGTCGGGGTCGGCCGCGCGGTCAACGACTCGGTGGTGGCCTCGGCCATTGCCATCTTCGTCCTGGATTACTTCTTGACCTACTTGATGAAATGAGCGCCAACGAGCCCGCCATGAGCCCCCTGCACCGGGCGCTGGCCTCCGTCGGCGAGCCGGTCGTCTTCGTCGTCGGGCAGCTGAGGGCGATCATCGCGCTCTTCGGCCAGACTCTGCATTACACCTTCCGCAGCCCGATCCGCTGGAAGGAGGTGATGGTGCAGGCGCACGACATCGGCAACCGCTCGGTGGTCTTCGTGGCCTTCACGCTGGGCTTTCTGGGGATGATCCTGGTCTTCCAGGCCGGCTTCCAGGCGCAGAAGATCACGGGCGATCTGCAGCTGCTCGGGGCGCTCTTCATGCAGCTGCTGCTGCGCGAGTTCGCCCCTACGATCACGGCCCTGATGCTGGCCACGCGGGTCGGCACGGGGATCGCGGCCCAGATCGGCTCGATGGTCGTCACCGAGCAGGTCGACGCCATGCGGATGAACGCGGCCCCGCCCGTCCAGTACCTCGTCGTGCCGCGCTTTCTGGCCTGCACGGTGATGACCGTCGTGCTGGTGATCTTCGCCGTCCTGGTGTGCTACCTGGCCGGGATGTTCACCGCGCAGTACGCCTTCAACGTCAACCCGCGCACCTTCGTCAACCTGAGCTTCGTGAGCATCGCCGACGTGGTCATCTGTCTGGTCAAGGCCTTCGCGTACGGGATGACGATCCCGGTGGTGGCCTCGCAGATGGGCCTGAGCGCCCACGGCGGCTCGGCGGGCGTCGGCTGGGCCACGACCCAGTCGGTGGTGAGCTGCTCGTTGAGCGTCGTCATCCTCGACTTCTTCCTCTCTGGCCTGAGCTACCCCATCCTGGCGCTGCTGTGAGGCGCCCCCTCATGCCCGATCGCCGCGCGCTCCCGATCGCCCTGCTTGCGGTCGCCACGCTCACCTCCTCGGCGGCCCTGGCCCAGGACCGCGAGCGGCGCTTCGAGGTCGTCTACACCCTCGTCGGCCGCCAGTTCCTCACCTTCGGCGGCCACGGTGATCTCTGGATCGGCTCAGGGACCATCGACACGCTGGCGAGCGGGGGTGTCGAGGCCAGGCGGGTCGGGTCCTTCACCGACAGGGCCTGGAGCGCGGGCCTGACGGTCGGGCTCGCGCAGGTCGTGTCGCCCTCGGTCATCTTCGAGGTCAGGCTCGGGGCCGGGGCGATCCTGTTCGAGGACGATCGGCTCGTCAGCGGCGACCTCGACGGCCGGGGAGAGCCCCACCTCGGGCACAAGATCGAGGCGGAGATCATCGGCCGCTGGTTCTCCACCCAGGGGCCCACGGCGGGGCTCGGCGCCAACCTGGCCAGCCTCGGCCTCCCCGACAAGAGCAGCACCTCGATGAGCCTCTCGCCTCGCCTTGGCTGGATCTGGTGGGGCGAGCGATTCGAGGACTTCGTGCAGGTGGAGCTGGGGTATCAGTTTCCCTTCGTCAACGGGTTCATCCCGGACATCGAGGGAGCCCAGCGCCCGCCGCCTGTCCAGACCACCTGGCACGGGCTCAACGTCGCCCTCCAGTGGGGCTTCTGAGGCCGCGATCGGCGACCGCCTGCGGCGTCAGCGCTCGTCAGGGCCGCTTCGAGGCGCAGGCGAGCCGACGGGGCGAGGCGCCTCCGTGGAAGGCGCGCCTCGGTGAGGGTGACTTTTTTCAAGGAGCGCGCTAGGGTGATGGGGTGTGGTTCCCAAGCGTGTGTGTTGTCATTCTGTTGAGGTCCAGCGGACCCTCCAGGAGCGCTGAAGCGTTGATAGAGGCAAGACGTCCTGCATCACCACGCGCATCCATCCTCGTCGTCGACGACGAGGCCCAGATGCGAGAGATGCTCTCGTTTGAGTTGACGGCGTCGGGATACGCGGTGGCCGTCGTCGACGACGGGCGCAGCGCGCTGGGGCTGCTCGCCGAGCGGCCCTTCGATCTGGTGATCGTCGATCTGAACATGCCCGACCTGGGCGGTGTCGAGCTGGTCCGGGAGTTCAAGGCGTGCGCGCCCGAGGTGGAGATCGTCGTGGTGTCGGGCGCCGCGACGGTCGAGGCGGTGATCGCGAGCCTCAAGGCGGGCGCCCTCGATTTCATACAAAAACCATTTGATATCAACGAGTTGAGATTGTCCGTCGGGCGCGCTCTGGAGCGCGCCCGGCTCCGCGGCGCCGCAGCGCTCTACGACGCCTGCCAGGAGCTCCTGAAGCTCGACGACGGCGACGGCCTGGCGTTGCGCGCCGTGGAGCTGGCGCGGCGCGCTCTGGGCTGCGATCAGTGTGGGCTGCTGGTGGGGTCTCCTGAGCGCTCGACCTTGACGGTCTCGATGGACGCCTCGGCCGAGCGCGCCCTGATCGAGCGCCTGGGGTCAGCGGCCATCGGGGCGTCGTCGCCGATCTTCCACGGCGCCGAGGCGCTCAAGGAGGGCGCGTGGTCTTCGGCGGCGGTGTACCCGCTCGCGGTCGCGGAACGGGCCATCGGGGCGCTGGTGATGTTGCGGGCCTCGGCCCTGCCGGGTTTTGACGAGCGGGAGCGGAGCGCGGCGGCGATCTTCTCGACCCAGCTCTCGCTGGCGCTGGACAACGCGCGGCTGGCCGTCGAGCTCAAGGGGCGCCTCGCGGCGCTTGAGGAGGCCCGGTCGAGGCTGGCGATCTCCGAGCGGCTGGCCGCGATAGGGCAAGTGGCCGCCGGCGTCGTCCACGAGGTCAACAACCCCGCGTCCTACATCCTGACCAACCTGGTCTTCATCAAGGAGGGGGTCGCGGCGCTCAGGGAGGTCGGTGAGGCCATCGAGCGCGGCGAGTCGGCCGCCGAGATCGCTGGCCTGTGGGCCAGGGAGGGCGGCGCGGCCTCCCTTCAAGAGCTCGCCGAGGCCGTCTCCGACGCCTACGACGGGTCGTTGCGGATCAAGGACATCGTGCGCGACATGCGCTCGCTGGCAAGCAGCGGCGAGGGCGTCGACAGCACCTACGACCTCAGGGAGGTGCTGCGCACGTCCTTGCGGGTCGTTGGCCCGCAGCTTGTGGGGGTGGCCCAGGTCACCATGGATCTGGTGGGCAGCGTGGAGGTCAGGGGCAATGCCTCCCGGATGATCCAGGTCTTCATCAACTTGCTCGTCAACGCCGCTCAGGCCATCGAGCAGTGCCCCAGGAGCGAGCCGCGCATTGCGGTCACAGGTCGACGCCAGAGCGGCAGGGTCGAGATCCGGGTGGCGGACAACGGGCCGGGGATGAGCCCGGAGGTCCAGGCGCGCGCCTTCGAGGCCTTCTTCACGACCAAGGGCGCGGGCAAGGGCACCGGCCTGGGCCTGGCGATCACCCGGGAGATCGTCGAGGCTCAAGGCGGGCAGCTCTCCGTCGAGTCCACCTCGCCGGAAGGGACGGTCTTTCTGGTGAGCCTGCCGTCGGCCTCGCTGACGTCCAACATCACGGGGGACTTTAGCGGGCTTCAGGCCGGCGTGTCCCGGCTCCGGCCCCATGTCCTGTTCATCGACGAGGATCCGGTGATGCAGCGGACCTTCGCGCGGACCTTCGCCAGCCGCTTCAAGCCCTTGAGCGCCGTGAGCGGCGAGGCTGCGCTGCGCGCGATCGACGAGGACGCGCCGGACGCGATCGTGTGCGCGATGCCGATGCCAGGGCTGGACACCCCCGAGCTGATGCGGTGCGTCAGCGGCAAGGGGCGCGGCCTGATCGCGCGGGTGATCTTCGTGGCGGACTCGACCTCCTGGGAGCCGCGGCTGGCGTCGGGTCACCTGCTGGAGAACCCGGTGCTTCCGAGGCCGCTGGACATCGAGCAGCTTCGGGTGTTGCTCTTGTCGATGACCTAGAACGCTGATTGGTTTGGTCGATGTCGTGGTAGAGGGCATCGGCCATCAGCACCACACCTGAATTTGGGCTGCTCTCGGTCGAATGAGAGTCAAAACGCCCTACTTCGTCACTGCCGATCCCGATAGGGACGGGATCC
>SXGS01686144.1_pt1 | contig 24544 bp, 17 predicted proteins | sample 3174681 | NCBI WGS metagenome assembly SXGS01 (sample SAMN11356861, study PRJNA531348) | freshwater metagenome | isolation source: freshwater sample F1-80 | place: China: Fuxian Lake, Yuxi | collected 2017-12-25 | reverse complement strand
GCTCGCGGTTCGCGCACATCGCCTCTCCACTGGAGCGCCCGATCTCTTGCAATACGCATAGAGACGACCGCGGTTCCAAGGGAATAACATCCATTTCGACTCAACTTATAGCCAGTTACCCATCACTTGAATCGCACCCGAACGGCAGTCGATCAATCTCGGTGAATGGGCTGTTGAGCAGGGGCTCCCAGCCCAGAAGGTGTGGCTTGCCTTCGAGGAGTTGGCACACCATGGCTACCTGGAGGCGGTGGCCGTCGGGGGGGAGGTCGAAATCAAGGGTCGGGGCATTCTACTGGTCGAGCAGTATGGCCTCGCTGATCCTGACCGTGTGGCGGCAGACGGCGAGATGCGTACGAACATTCTCGAGGCCGTCGCAAAGGCGCGAGATGAGCATGGCCGTGGTTCCTTTATCCCCTTCGATGTGACCCGACCGGAGGAACCATTCGACGAGAAGCAGCGGGACTTCAACGTGGCGGTGCTGATCGACGCGGGCCTGCTCTCACACGGATGGGCGATTGGTTCGATCGATATTACCGACTACGGCCTTGAGGTCATCAATGAGTGGCGGAAGCGAGCCTCCATACTGCGGAGATTCGAGGATGTCGAACATCTCAGCGTCGAGGAGCGGGCGGAGCGAGTCACGTCCGCCATCGAGGACATCCTTCAGCTCCAGGAGTGGACTGTCGTCAGCCGCCACGAGAGCGGGGTCCTCGCGCAGCGGTTCGGTCAGTTCTACCGCTTTCGCTGCCGTTGGGAAGATGAACCGCTGGGCACTGGCGAGGTGGGCGATTTTCTTCGAGCCATTCTCGCCCAACCGACCGTGCGTGGCGTCGTTGTGTCCTGGAGCGGCTTCACCGACGCAGCGAAGAGTTATGCCGTGACCGCGTCAGCGCAGAGGCCAATTGTCCTTGTGGACAAGAGCCAAGTTGAACGAATCCTCGCCACTGAGACAAGCCTCGATGACCTGGTCGATGCGAGTTTGAGTGCCATCATCCACTACCACGAGGCACACCCCATGGGGAGCCTGCGAGCCATGTCACCAGACGAGCCTGAAGACCTTGTCCCTTTTCTGCGCAGGTTTCGGGGAGACCATCCAGATCCGAGCAAGTGCGCCTTCATCATGATGCGTTTCGGTGAGACGGAAGCGCATACCCGGATTACCAAAGCCATCAAGGAGACACTTCAGCGATGCGGGCTGGAAGGCGTTCGAGCGGACGACCGAACCTACGCCGAGGACATCTTCCCCAATATCCGCACCTACTTGCACGGATGCGGATTTGGAATCGCGGTGTTCGAGCGCCTCACGTCGGACGACTTCAACCCGAACGTGTCGCTGGAAGTCGGCTACATGTTCGGGATGGGAAAGCCTGTCTGCTTGCTCAAAGACTCCACCCTGCGGAGTCTCCACACTGACCTGGTGGGAAGGCTGTACACCAACTTCGATCCCCAGCGCATTGAGGACACGCTTCCAGGTAGGCTCGAAGGATGGTTGCGGGATAGAGGCATTGTGGCTCCGGCTGCCCCCAACACCGATACCGGGTAGGTCATCGAGACAGTCCGGGTCGAGAAAAGCCCCTGACGAGGCGAGCAGTGGACGTGGTGGTCGTTTGACTTCTGATCTGAAGGTCCGATGCGATGTCCCAGAGCGACGGTATGGTTGATTCCCCAATAACCGAACGGTTCTGGTGCCCTGCCGTCCATGCCTGGGTGCGCCTGGTGGAGCGGCGGACCCTCTTCGGCAGGGACGTGGCGCGCGTAGTTGTCGAGGGCGGGCAGTCGGTCCACACCGTCCCGTTCGACCTCCTGCGGCCGGATCATCCGTTCGACCTGGCTACCGCGCTGGCGACGGTAGCTGGCGCGCGGGTCTGGTCGGCCCTCGGCTCCGACCTTTTTCTTTCCCCCCTCGTCAGCAAGGTCATTCCCCTCCCGCACCAGTTCCGGGTGCTCCGCAGGGCCATGTCCAGTTTCCCGGTCCGGGTCCTCTGCGCTGATGAAGTCGGCATGGGCAAGACCATCGAGGCGGGACTGCTCCTGAAGGAGTTGAAGCTCAAGGGCGTAGTAGAACGTATCCTCATCCTGGCTCCGAAGAGCCTGCTGCTCCAGTGGATTGTGGAGATGGAGTCGCTCTTCGAGGAACGGTTCGACCTGGTGCTCCCGGCCTCATGGAGCGCCGACGTGGGGCTGCGGGAGGAGAACGCCTGGAAGCGCTACACGCAGGTCATCACCTCCGTCGACTCGGTGAAGCCGAAGGAGTCCCAGCGCGGGTGGTCAGCGGATAAGGTCGCCCGGTACAACGTGGAGCGTTTCCACGACCTGGTGGGAGCCGGTTGGGACCTGGCGATTGTGGACGAGGCGCACCTGGTCGCGGGCGCGTCCGATGAGGTCTCCCGGTTCGAGCTGGCAAAGGGGCTGGCGCAGGCGGTGCCTCATTTGATTCTTCTCACGGCCACTCCGCATTCCGGGAAGTCCGACGCCTTCCGCCGCCTGCTCTCCCTGGTTGACCCGGCCATTGCCGACGCAGGAGCGCTGACACGGGAGCGGGTCCGGTCCGTGGTCATCCGGTCGGAGAAGCGGACGGCCACCGACGCGGACGGGAAGCCGCTTTTCGCGCCCCGCACCACCACGCTGCTCCCCGTGCCCTTCACGGCCCGTCACGCCGCTCAACGGCACCTCTATGAGGAGGTGAGCCAGTATGTGATCGCCGGCTACAACAAGGCGCTCCGCACGGGAGACAGGGGGTCTCGCCTCCTGTTGATCCTTATCCAACGGCTCGTCAGCAGTTCCACGCGGGCCATCCGGCGATTCCTGGAACGGCGGGCCGAGGTGCTGGGGTCCGGTCAGGCCACGGAGCGGGTGCTGACCGACGCGCTCCCCTCCGACGAGGACCTGAACGACCTGGCCGAAGGCGTCCTCTTCTCCGTTCCCGCCAACACCACGGAGCGGGAGGACGTGGAGCGGCTGCTCGCCCACACCCGGCGGGTGGAAGCATCCGGGCCGGATGCCCGCGCCGAGGCGCTCTACGACACCATGATGCGCCTGGCGCAGCAGGACGCGGAGCCAAGCAAGAAGTTCCTGGTGTTCACGGAGTTCACCGCCACCCAGGAAATGCTCAAGGAGTACCTGGAGCAGCGGGGCTACCCCGTCGCTATTCTCAACGGCGGCATGAGCATCACAGAGCGCCGGCAGGCCCTGGAGGAGTTCCGCACGGACGCGCAGGTGCTGGTCTCCACGGACGCGGGCGGCGTGGGCCTCAACATGCAGTTCGCCCACGTGGTCCTGAATTACGACCTGCCGTTTGCGGTGATGCGGGTGGAGCAGCGGATTGGGCGGGTAGACCGCATCGGTCAGACCCGGCCCGTCACCGCCGTGAACCTGGTCACCGAGAACTCCGTGGAGCAGCGTCTCTACGAAATCTGGCAGGTAAAGTTGGCGACCATCCTGGCCGAGTTCGGGGTGGACAAGACCGCCGACGTGCTGGACTCCTCGGCGGTGGACGCTGAGTTCGAGAAGCTCGCTCGGACCGCCCTCTTTCAGCCGGAAGCCTTTGACCATGAGCTGGACCGGGTGGTGGTGGAGGTCAGGAAGGCCGCACAGCAGGCGCACGACACTGAGCAGCTCTATACCGGGCAGGTGGAGCAGGCCGACCAACCGCCTGCGGCGCCGCTCCATGAGTGGCTCGCCACGATGCGCGGAGCCGAGCGCTCGGTGGACCGGGATGGCGCCGTGGCCGTGTCCGAGCAGATGATCCAGCAGATCAATGACCTGACCCCCTTTTTCGCGCCCGGAGTTCCGGCTCCGCACCTGGACATCTCGGGCCTCGGCTTCCCGCTGGACGGCTGGATCGGCATCTGGAAAGTCGGAATTGCGGACGGCCACTGGCGGCAGCAGCACGTCTTCCCGCTCTACACGACCGACGACGGCGACTCCTATCCGAAGTCGGCCCAGCGTCTCTGGGATGAACTGGCCGCGCGTCGAGTGAGTGTGACGGTTCGGGAGGAAACCGGCTCCTACGACCTCCCGGCCTTGACGCAGATCGCCGAGGGTGAGGCCGAGGAGTTGTTCCTGGCGGTGGTCGAGCAGACCCGAGAGCGCGCCCGCCGCCGCATGAGCGCCCTGGAGTTGAGCTACCTGGCCCGCCGCTCCGCCCTGGCTCGGATCGAGCAGGAGTCGACCCGAGAAGCGCGCCGGCTGGAGCTGCAGCGGGAGTACCAGCAGCGGCGGGCTGAGACGACCCTTACCGCCGAGGCACTGCCGGATCTGGTCTGCCTCTTCCTGGCGCGGGTGACGGCGGCATGAGGCCGACACCTCGGTGGGTGGAGTACCTGCTGCAGCAACTCGTCCCGGCCTTCGGCGGGCTTCCCACGTTCTGCGAAGACCCGGACGCCCTGCTTGACCTGCCTGAAGCGCGGGAAGCGCTGCGAACCGCCGGCATGACCATCGGAGACTGGGACGGCCTGCCCGCGTCGCTGATTCCCTTCAAGAACCTGGGCGACGATCAGATGCCCCTCCTGGTGGTTGAGCCGGGAGCGCCGAGGCATGTCGTGGAAGCCTGTCTCCATCACCACCGCTGGGAAGCTGTGAGCATTGGTGAGATGCTCCCTAACTTCACCCAGGAGGTGGTGCGGGAGGTGCCTCCCGCGTTCTGGGACCGACTACTCTCCCTTCACGATGGGGTGCAGTCCCCGCGCTCTACCCAGGAAACTGCGCTGTTGATCGCTCGCGGCGTGTACGGCGCCGACCCGGAGTTCCTGCAGCACGGGAACGGGTGGCTCCACACTTTGATCCGGATCGCACTGGGGGACGAGCCGCTGCCCCCAAAGATCGCGCGAGCGGTGACGGCCCGGGCGCCCGTTCCGACTCCTTTCAGCGCTGACCCCCAGGAAGAAGCCCTGACCGCCACCACTGCTGCCCGCTCCATACTGATGCGGGCGCTTCAGCGGCATGCCGATTTGTGGGAAGAGGCGTCTCCTTCCGACCGGCTGTTGCTACTCCACATGGAGCAAGCGATTCCGGCTCCTCGACCTGTGGGCAATGGTCCTGACCTCATCCCCCTTTGGGAAGAAGCCCAGGGCAGTGCGCAGGCCGTCTTTGCTTTTGGGCTGCGATACGCGGAGGCGCTGGCGACAGAGCGAGTCAGCACCGACACCCGCGCGGAGTTGGACACGCGATTCTCGGAGTGGCTGGCGTCGAACTACGGTGTCATCCAGAGTTCGCCCAACCCGGCCCTGCTTCGCTTGCCGACCCTGGTGCAAAGACTGGATGAGGAAAGCGAAGGAGGCAAGCTGTTACTGGTGATCGTGGACGCGCTCGGGCTGGAAGCCTGGCATGCGGTTCGGAGTCGCTGGACGGCGGATGGCGTCATCGGCGATGCGGAGACACGGGTAGCACTGGCGGTGCTGCCTACAGTGACATCCCTCTCCAGGCGTGCCATCTTTGAGGGGAAGCCGCCTGCCCAGTTCGGCAAGGAGAAACACTCCCAGCGGCTAGAGCGCAAACTGTGGGCCGCGCGCTTCGACCCGAACAGCGGATACTTCACCGTAGATGAGGGAATTGGGTTCAGAGATGCCCTGGCAAAGGGCCTGTCGAGGATCTGTTTGTTGGACGTAACGTGGGATACACGCGGACACTCCATCGACCCCCGCACGGACTCCATCGCCGACGCCGCGAGGGTGTGGGCCGGGAAGACCCCGCTGCGCCCTCTGGTCCAGTCCGCCCTGGCGGACGGCTACCGGGTCGTCATCACTGCCGACCACGGGCAGGTGGCCTGCGTGGGGATGGAGCGGCTCCAGGTGGGTGTTCTGGCCGAGGAGAGATCGAAGCGGGTGCTGCTTTTTAACGACAAGACCGTGGTGCAGCATTATGAGATGCCGTGGGCCCGGTTCTTCAAGCCCGCTGGTACCGCCGCCGACTGCTTCCCCCTGTTTGCACGAGGCTTCGGCAGCTTCGACTCCCCCGGAGTCCCCAGCGTCAGCCATGGTGGGATGACGCTGGAAGAGGCGTTCGTGCCGGTCGCGGAGGTGCGAGCTTGAACGAGCGGATTCCAATCCTCTTCGACCGGGCGCTGCGGCCTGAGTGGATCGACTTTGCCCTCGAGAAGCGCTTCCAGGTGGACGGCGAATCGGCGTTCCGCCGGGCGGTCCGAGACCACCTGGCGCGCCAGATGAACGGCGCGGAAGCCGTGCGGAAGACGGTTTCCCAGCTCCAGCGCACCGTCGGGTTCCGCACGCCGATCCCGGAAGAGCGTCTGCGAGCGAGCCTGGAGCAGATGCACAAGTTGTCGCCCGACGCACGGACGCCGGTCCGCCTGGCGCTTCTCATGCAGAGCCAACCCTTTTTCGCCGACTGCGTGAGAGCCATGCGGAAACTGCACGCGCTGGGCATCCATGGCGTTACCTACCAGCAAATGTACGAGCGGATCTCGGGCAAGTACGGGGAGCGCGGGACGGTCCCGCGCTCCTTGGGGCGGGTTCTTCAGACCCTCGCCTTTCTGGGGTTGGCCCGAAACGAGGCCAAATGCTGGTATCTGCAAGACGGTGCGACAATGCCCGTTCAGTAGTGGGAAGTACGGTGTAGCGCTCTCGGGATTCTCGGCTCCAATCGTCGACCACGAGGGGAAAGACGCGCCGGCAGAAGCGCAGCAAGGCATGCAGCGAGCGGATCCCCGGAGACAATCTGCAGTGAGCTCGCTTCCATGCCCGACCCGGCGATGTCGTGCTGGCGGACCCTCTAACCCGCTAGTATTCTTAAGGTTCTATCAGAATTTGCAGCGAGCTCAGTGCGCCGCTCGACGACCTGTCGGATGAGAGGATGGCGCGCGGGAGGAGCCAGGAATAGTCAGGACGAAGCCTGAGAACGGTCAGAGCACGACAGTACCAACCGGCGATCGCGGTGGCCCCTTGCGAACAACGGGCTCAAAGGAGCGATGGAGTCGATGAATGCAGAATTGAGTGACCGTATCAGTCAGTTGGAGATGCGACTGGACGGCATTGAAAGCATGTTTGAAGGCTTTGCCGCTCGACTCGCCGAGATCGATTCTGGACAGGGCGTGCTTGACCGCCTCGATGGCACCCTCTCTGAATTGCGAGGGGAGATCACAGACTTGGACTCCCGCCTCTGGGAACTCGATAGTCGGACAGGCGGACTCGATTCTCAGCTCGACACGCTCAGAGAGTCGACCACCTCCCTTGCGGCCAAGCAAGACACCGTTAATGACGATATACGGACCGGTTTCGAAGCCGTCATGGAGCGGGATTGGGAACTGGCCCGGATTCTCCTGGCACTACACCGAAAACTGGGCAGGGGCGAATCGTTTGTGCAGTTGGTGGAAACGACCTTACTCGACAATGCTGACCTTGCAAATTACACCGCAGAGATGGAGTCCGAACTGAGACGGTGTGCGCTTGCCTACGGCGCGGGAGAGCCCTGGCACCGTAATACATTTCTCAATGTTTATCACATCTTGTTCCCTGAGCTAAGTCGGGAACTCGACTTGTAAATGTATTCTTCCGCCTGCAGGCAGGTTGGGATCACACTTCCAGACGAGACGCTGCAAGTGAGGACAGCTCATCTCCGCCCCTCCGACCCGCCGTGTTTCTCCGCCCTTTGAGGACTGACTTCGCATCGAACCCTTGTCACGGTCAGGCGAACTGGCGACGAGAGAAACCACTCCGGGGGCGTGGACGTCCTTTACCGAGCGCTTGGGCCCTTACCCACCAGCGCCTATTCTGTCGGGGACAGCGGCGAGAACACGATTGTGTGTCGCCCTCTCACGGACTCGAAGTAGCGCCTATCGAAATCTGTTCGGCTGTACCGGCGAAACCGGTTAGAAGGGCATCCACGCGCCCGCCTGACACCTGCATCCTCTCACTACAGCAATCGAAGTTCGTGCCGAGCCTGGACCAGTCGCTGTTGGGCGAGTTCGATTTCGGGGTGCAGCGCGTCGCGGGCGGACTGGATCTCGGCGGTGATCTGGCGGAGTTGGTCCGGGCCGGCGCGGAGGGCGGCGGCGAGGCGGGCCTGCTCGGCGGCCATCTCGGTATCGAGAGCCGCGAAGTCAGCCGGGGATAGCTCCCGGTTGGGATCGAACCGGAAGCGACGCTCCAATTCCGTGCGCCAGTCGACCAGCGCCTGCGCCCGAACGGGTCCGAAGCCGCTCACCTGACCGCAAATGCGGTTGTAGTTCACATCGGCGGCGGTTTCGATGCCGGCGGAGAGGAGCTGAGCCGCGAGCCCGGGACCGATCCCCGTGATGCGGCCGTCTGCAATGCGGTAGCCATCCAGGAAGCGCAGGAGTTCCCGCTCCCGCCGGGTGCGGACAAGCTCCTCCAGGCGGCGCGCCCGAAGTCCCGGGAGATCTCCGAGCGCCGTCTTCACACGATCCAGCTCCAGAAGCGCCTGATCGAACCGTTGCTCGCTGGCAAGCTGTTTCCAGCGATACCGGGCTGCATCCAGGGCGGCCTCGGCGGACCGTATCCCCTGTTCCAGCTCCCTCACCAATGCGGGCGGCGGCGTCGAGCCGATGCGGTACCCGAGCAGCATGGGCAGCACCAGGAACACCGCCGTGACCAGCCAATCCGCGCCGCTGGACCGGAACACCGTCGCGACCAACCAATCCGCGCCGCTGGAGGCGAGCCAGGCCACCAGAAGCAGCGTCGCCGACGACGATGCTCCCACAGCGCCGATCCACCGCTGGGTTCGCTTCACCGCTCTCTGCCGGATTTCCGGGGTGGTCTGAGGCGTCCACATCCGGAGTACCGGGAGTTGGGGCGCCGGCGCGGGACGAGGGACCGCCTCGATCGCCGCCCACAGAGCCGCCACATCGACCGGCTGCGCGGGGCGCGCGCGGCCGATAACGACGCCGAAGAACCGGACGCCCGATCGCCCTTCGAGCTCACACCACGGGCAATCGCTCAAATCCTGAAGATACGCATGAGAGGGGTTCGCGGAGCACGGCTGCAGCCGCTCGGACAGCCGAGACAGGGGCTCGATCCAATCCCGCGCCGGCGGCCGGCCCTGGTGTGCGGACTGAGCCGAGAACGCCCGCTCGAACAGGAGCACGAGCGGTTCCGACACCGCCTCCAACGGAAGCGTATTCGGCGGCGGCTGCATCCCCCGCTCTCCGGCGCGGGGGCCATACGCAAATCGACACTCCCGAATGGCTTCCTCGAGCGTAAGGTCCTTCCCCCCGATGAAGCGCCCCGAAAATGGGTGGCGCCCCATGAAGAGGATCTGAAACAGCAGCACGGCCAGTCCGAACGAGTCGTGGTTGGAGGTGCGGGTCACGCCTCGAAACGACATCCCCTGAAGCTCCGGCGGCGTGTGGGTGGAGATCCCCACTTCGCACGGATAGAGGCGGCCATTCGCCGAGATCTGGAAGCTGTCGCAATCGATCAGCGTCACGGTGGCCTGCGACGACACCAGCAAGTTGCCGTGATTTACATCGCCGACGACATGCCCATGATCATGTACCGTCTGAAATGCAGCGGCGATGTTCCGCGCGGTATGCACCAGAAACGGCCAGGAGGCCTGCGGGAACTCGATCTGCCGGCTCTTCGGACTGTAGAGAAAGTGCGCCGGCTTGTGATCCACAATCCGCGGCATCACCAGACCGCTCGCCGCGCCGCCGCTCTTCCATATGGTGTCCAACGGCCAGGCGGCCAGCGTCAGGAGGGACGCCGAGGGTGATCTCGCCATCGCGACGAGCTTCTCCACCTTCTCCGCAGATGGAGGCGCCTCGTAGACTTTGGCCACCCGGTTCGGATGGTCCAGGAGCTCGTAGACTTTGCCCTCTCCGCCCCGCCCGATCTCCCTACCGAGTCGGAGGGGCCGGCCCTGGCTATCAACGAGCTCCATCCATGGCTCCCAGGTAGATCGCGCTAAGCGTAGAACGGGATCCGATCTGTCCAACAAGAACTCATCGCGAATCTCAGTGGCGTCCGGCTCTGCACGCTTCACCTCGAAAGGCTGCCATCCTCGGAACGACTCGCGCCCACCTGGATACACAGACTCGTCCGAGTGAACCGTGGAGCTACGGGTCCCCAGTTCTGGGGAGAGCATACTTTGAGCAGGCTGGCGCCTGAAAGCGTCACGACCGGGAGATCAGCCCCCTGGCTCCGCCCGAACCGAAGTCAGGTTCAACTCCACCGTCTATTTGGCCTTTCCATCTCACAGAAGGGGGGATTCGCCGACGGGCGGGCCGCTCTGGGCTGCGATCCTCCGTGAGAGAGTGGGCCGATATGTGCTGTAACGCCGGGGCGGATCCCCAGGGGTGAAGTATTCTGGAGCCAGTCATCCCAACGGATGAAGACGATTGGTTCAGTTGGGTTGAGATGTCGACCATAATTCACTCGAAGGTGAGCCGATTTTCAGGCGATCGAGCGTGGTCCGGTAGGGCCGGGCCTGCAGCGTGACGCTGAGTAATTCTGCCTACTCGAACACATCCGGCCCTCTCCTCCCGGATGCAGATCTCTTGTTCACGGCAAGAGTTGCCCGGTGCTTGTCGCCGGCTGTCGACGCAGCGATGTTTCCCATCACGGAAGCTGATTTGCAGCCACCGGACGGCGAACATCACGAGGGGCCAAAAATGAAAACGCAGGTTAGGTGGGGCATGAGTGCTCTGGTGGTTGCGCTCGCCGCTCTCGGCGTGCTGCTCTCACCGGAGGATGCCGGCGTGCGCGCCCAGGCGCCTGGGCTTGACTACGTGCCAAATGAGGTACTCGTGCGATTCCGTGCGGGCACTACCGACGCTGTCCGTCGGCAGACGCTGTCTCGAGCGGTGGCCAGTGAGAAGGAGACCGTCGAACTTCCGGCCGCCGCCGAGGGGAGAGGCGGTCTGGTGCTCGCTGCCACGGGTATGAGCGTTCCGGGAGCGATTGCAAGGCTGACAACCGACCCGGCGGTGGAATACGCCGAACCAAACTGGATCTACCAGCACCAGGCCACCTCCAACGACACCTACTTTACCAACGGTAGCCTGTGGGGCATGTACGGCTCGACGAGCACGCCATCCAACAGTTTCGGCAGCCACGCGGCACTGGCGTGGCAGGTAGGCAACACCGGAAGCCGCTCGGTCTACATCGGCGTGATCGACGAAGGGATCCAGATTGCCCACCCGGACCTGGCCGCCAACATCTGGACCAACCCCTTCGACCCGAAGGACGGCATTGACAATGACGGCAATGGCTACATCGACGATGTCAACGGGGGGGACTTTGACGGAAACAACAATTCCGTCTATGACGGCGGCAAGTCCGGATCATCCGACTCGCACGGCACTCACGTGGCGGGAACCATCGGCGCGATCGGCGGGAACGGGGCGGGGGTGGCCGGAGTCAACTGGAACGTCACCCTAATCTCAGGCAAGTTCCTGGGTCGCCGCGGCGGCACCACCGCGAACGCCATCAAGGCAGTGGACTGTTTCACCAACCTGAAGGTTCGTCACGGACTGAACATCGTGGCCACCAACAACTCGTGGGGCGGCGGCGGTTTCTCGCAAGGCCTTCTGGATGCAATGACCCGGGCCGCTCAGCAAAACATCCTCTTCATCGCAGCTGCGGGCAACGGCGGCAGCGATGGCGTGGGAGACAACAACGACACCATCCCGAACTACCCCTCGAACTACAACACTTCGAGCGGAGCCGGCTATGACAGTGTGATCGCGGTCGCGGCGTTGACGAACACCGGCGCTCGCGCGTCGTACTCGAACTATGGCGCGCTCACCGTGGACATCGGGGCGCCGGGCTCCAGCATCACATCCACCCTGCCCGTTGGCAAATACGGAACCTACAGCGGAACCAGCATGGCCACGCCGCACGTCAGCGGAGCGGCGGCGCTCTATGCTGCGTCTCACCCGACGGCGGGCGCGCTCGAAATCAAGAACGCGATCTTGTCCTCGGGGACGGCCACGACTTCCCTTCAGGGTGTAACGTCCACGGGCAACCGACTGAACGTGAGCGACTTCTAGCACCTGCGTTAGATCAACCCAAACAGCCCGGAGGCGCTAGGCGGCCAGCTCATCTGGTCCCTTCCGGCTCCGGGCCACTTCCGGGGAGCGCCGGACCCAACGTCGTGGGGCCGTCACTCCCGATGCGCAGATCAGCCGGTCGTATCCAGTGAGCCGCGACGCGTTGCAAGGATCAGGGTCTTGTCGTCATCGGTACGGGCGCAGACGGCCGGCGACTTCAGAAATGCCTCCAGGGCCGACGACAGCGCCTCGCCGTCTTCGGGATGGCTGTCGCGTACCTTGCGGAAGATCGGTCGAAAGAATGGCTGGTGGGCAGCCTGGACCTGAAAGTCCAGGGCCAGACGCTGCAGTCCATCCGTGAACAGCGCCACTTCGTCGATCCGGCCAGGTTGTGCCTCGAAGGCCAGGCGCTCCCCCACCGCCGGGCTGGTGAGGAAGACCGTTTCGTTCGCGTACTCGCCCTGATCCGGCCAGAATTGACAGTTGTATCCATCCGGCTCATCAAGGCGGGATACGACGATGGCGCCGTCTCCCACCTGCACAAAGGCGGTGTAATCCACACCGATCACCGCAGCCAGAAAGGTGCACGCGAACTGGAGCGCCGCCGATCTTTCCTCAACGGCACGGCGCTCTACCTGTGTCAGGAAAAAGGCCAACCAGCGGTCGACAAACGCTCGATCGAGAGCTCGCGCGGAGCCCTTCGTCTCGATGAGCGCTGCAACCTCCTGCACGAAGAGGGCGCACGCCAGCGCAGCGCCATCGCCGCCGGAGGTCACGCTGCCGGCGCCGTCCGCCGCCACGGCCACGAGTACCGGCTCCTCTTCGGACCCCAGCACACAGCAATGGCATGCATCCTGACACGGAAGGTCCTGCGCCACATGGCCGGTCCCCTGCACCGAGGCAAGCGCAAATCGCCAGAGGCTCATCCCACACTCGCCCAGCCGTCCGGCGCGGTGGGGTTCGGGAGCGCCACCTGATCCCCCACCCCCGAGCGAGACACGGAACAGAGCGAGTTGGAGAGCCACGCGAACAGGTCGGAGAAGCGCAAACCATTCAACTTCAGCACCTGGCGCGAGGCGATCTGCTTCAGAATGTCGAAGCGCGCGTCGTCGGTCCCCACCGCAAAGAACGAAAAGCTACGCGCCGCCTCGCCCGCCCGCACCCGATCCGCCGCGCGGCGCCACCCGTCGGTGGGGCCACCATCCGTTATGAGGAAGATCCACGGACGGTAGTAGGAGACGCCGTTCTTGCGGTAGAGCTCCTTGCGCTCCTCGAGCAAATCCAGAGCCTTGTCGATGGCCTCCCCCATCGGCGTCTGGCCGCCCGCCCGAAGGGTGGGCGCCCGGAACTGATCCACCGTCTGAAACGGCTGATCCACCTTCACGGGACCAAACGTGATAATCGCTACTTCCACTCGCTTCGCGGCCATCGGGTCCGCCGAGAGGTCCAGTTCCAAACGCTCCAACCCGGCATTCAGGTCTGCAATTCGCTGGCCGCGCATCGAGCCCGACGTATCCAGAAGCAAGATGCACGGACACCGGGGCTCCGGGTTCTCGGCAAACTCCGCCTCAGCAAAGACGTCCAACGCTGCGCCGGAAAAGGGGACTTGCTGCAGATAATCACTCATGGGCTTGCTCAAACCACGTCCGGCTTCACCCCCGCCAGCCGCACCCAGAATTCCGGCAGGGGCTCCACACTCTCGCTTCTCCGGAATCGTTCAACAACCGATCTCCTCGAACCCTCTTCCCGCACTCCCAAGCCCTGGATTACGCCAGGCTTCGCGCCACCCCCGCGCTTGGGTATCTCCGATGTTTCGACCCGCCCCGTTGAGCGCGGGTCCGCCCCCCGCGACCGCTGCGGGGATGAAGGTGTCGGATATATCGCGCACACAGAAGCACTCAGCCCGAAGCACCACGTCCGACGCGACCAGTCACCATTCAAACATCGTCACCCTCGGGCTTGAACCGAGGATCCCGGAGGGACATCCGCCCGAAGCAGCGCGCTCCGGCTGCCCATCCACCCCAGGAGACACCGTCATCCTCGGGCTTGACCCGAGGATCCAGGACGGTGAGCACCGCAAGCAGTTCTCGTGAAACGCGCCCCAACAAGTCAGCCAGCGCAACGCTCCATGTCCCTGCGAATGGATCCCCGTCCTGCGAAACGAGGCTCCACCCAACGCGACCTCTGCGGGGTTGACTTAACGCGAGGCACATCCGTCCGAAGCAACGCGCTCCGTTTGACCATCCACCCCACGAGCCATCGTCATCCTCGGTCTTGACCCGAGGATCCAGCGGCGTAGGTGCGACACGAAGTCGCTTGGAGAGATTGTCATGCGAAAGGAGAGGCTTCGACATGACCGGGCGTTCCGTCGCACGTACCCTACGGGGGCCTGCGTGCGGGCAACTAAGCGTGGGAAGCCCCCCGGACAACGTATCCCATCCCTCCCCAGGGAGCATCCAAACCGCGAGGCCAGGGTGTGGCTGACAGCATCTGCCGGCCAGGGGCCAGGGTGACCCGCATGGTGAACAACACGCGAATCCTCGTCGTACCGTCGTTACTGGAAAAAGCCCAAGATGCTGATAGGCCTGGGCCAAAAGGCGCCGCAGCGGGCGTCGGGGCTCTACGCTCCTCGACCTCGGAGTACAACGCTGCCGGCGGATAGAGGACGCCTAACCGGGTCGTTTTCTCTCCAGCGAAACGTGGCAAGCCCGTTGTCTCCCTGGATCCCGGTCCGGGAAAGCGAGCCGCAAGGCAAGCCGTTGGGACAGCGGGTAAAGGACGAAGAAGAAAGCGAACGCCACCCTGTAATCGGGTGGATAGGGGCTGCGCCCTTTCGGACAACATCGCCCCCGCGCGCAAGCGAGGAGACTTCCCTCGGGTCTCGCCGACGATCTCTTCCGGCCCTTCGGCCAGGGAACCTTTGCAGATGACGGGCTCTAACCAGCCTGGTGCAGTTCCCCACGACGCTCGGCCCTGGTCGCAGCAACAGCTCAATCAGGCAGACAGCATCGTGCGCCGCCTCCAGCAACGGATCGTCAAGGCTACGCAACAACGGAAGTGGCGCAAGGTTCGCGCCTTGCAACACCCCCTCACCCGCTCTCGCAGCGCCAAAACCCTGGCTGTCGAGCGAGTCGTCACCCACCTGGGCAAGAACACGTCCGGCGTCGACGGAGTGATCTTGAAGTCGCCCAAGCAGCTTCTTGCCGCAGCCCAATCGCTGCGGGCCTGGGGCTATCGCCCCAAACCCCTGCGACGCCTCTACATACCTAAGAAGAACGGAAAGCTCCGGCCGTTGGGGATGCCCACCATCCCGCGGATGCGGGGTGGTGGGAGGGCGTCCGCGAGTTGGGAGCCTCCCCCACGAACGCTAGACCAACTCTTCGATGGGAACGTGTCCGTTGACCGGGTTCTGGGGCCGGCCGACGGTGTCGCTGAGCGGGTTCTTCTCGAAGTTGAGGCCCAGGTTGTGATAGAGGGTTGCGAAGACGTCGCGGTAATGGATCGGGCGCTCGTCGGCCTGCTCGCCGAACTTGTCGGTGGAGCCGATGACCTGCCCGGTGCGCATCCCGCCGCCGGCCAGGAACGCGAAGGCCACCTGAGGCCAATGGTCGCGACCGCCGTCCTTGTTGAAGCGCGGGGTCCGACCGAAGTCTCCCCACACCACCACTGAGCAGTCCTTGTCCATGCCGCGGTCGTGCAGGTCCTGCACCAGGGCGCTGAGGGCGACGTCGAGACGCTTGCCCTGCTCACCCGGCTTCGGATCCCAGAACCCGTGGTAGTCCCAGCCGCCGAACCCGAGGGTCACGCAGCGAACGCCGGCTTCCACCAGGCGGCGCGCCACCAGGAACTGATCATTCCAGTCCGGACCCGCGTCGGTAATGGCAGCGGGCGAGCCCTTGCCGTAGCGCTCCCGCAGCTTCGGATCTTCCTTGGTTACGTCGAGCGCGTTCACCAACCGGTCCGACATCAGAATGTCGAACGCCCGCTCGGTCACGCCGTCGAGCTGCTGGAGCATGGCCACGCCTTCGCCGGCCCGGCGGTAGCGCTCCATGGTGGAGAGCAGCTTCTTGCGATCGCTCAGCCGGTTCAACGAAATCCCACTGAGGACCAGATCGCCCATCCCCTGGCTCGTTGGCCGTACGGAGCCGTGGTTCAGCCCAAGAAAGCCGGGATGCCCCGGGTTGGAGTACGGAGCGTGCTGAGTTTTCGGAATCAACTCCACGAATGGCGGAACCGTCGGGTGAACCGGGCCGTTGACCTTGGAGAGAACGGCGCCGAGCGACGGCCAGAAGTTGTCCCGATTCTCACCAATCGGATAACCGGAGAGGCAGAGGTTCGAGGCATGCTCGTCGCGGGCGCCCACCAGGGAGCGGATGAGGACGAACTTGTCCATCATCTTCGCCATGTGAGGGAACGCCTCACCCAACTGGATGCCGGAAACGTTGGTATCGATCGGCTTGTAGGGTCCGCGAATCTCCACCGGGGCGTCGGGCTTCAGGTCGACCAGGTCGATATGCGGCGGACCGCCCGGGAGGTACACCATGATGACGGACTTGTGGTTGGAGCGAACCCCGGCCTTTTGCTCGGCGGCGAGCACGTCCTGCATCGAGAGCCCGCCCAGAGCCAGACCGCCGATGGTCAGGAATTCGCGCCGATTGATGCCGTCGCAGAAGGGTTGTCGTCTACCAAGAAGGGTGAGCATCGAGAACTCTCGCAGTGCAGACTGGAAACGGTGGGTGAACGCCGTTGAAGACGGCGGATACTGGGGGCGGTAGGCCCGGCACTGCCTGGGTGTTCCGCTGCCCTCATGATAAGCGATGCCGCCGACTTCATGCTATTCGGACATGGAGACACGCATTCCCTGCCGAAGTTGACGACAGGATGTTTGCGGTTCTTGGAGAATCTGAGATGAACCTGAGGCCGGGCGCGGGTGAGCGGACACTGCCTGCTGTCGAGACACACCAATGACATTGTTCAATGCCTTCGGCCTGCTGTGGCTGCTGCCGCTGGTCCCGGTCATCATCCTCTTCTATCTGCTCAAGCTGAAGCGGAAAGAAGTTGTCGTCAGTTCGGTGCTGCTCTGGTCTCATCTGGTGAAGGACGTTCAGGCCAACGCTCCCTTCCAGAAACTGCGGCACAACCTGCTGCTGCTGCTCCAGCTCCTTATCGCCATCCTCGCGATTCTCGCCTTCTCACAGCCTGCCTACTACACCCGAGCCCTCGGCGGCAACCACACGGTGGTCATCCTGGACGGCTCCGCCAGCATGAAGAGCAAAGATGGGCAGGGCGGATCGCGCTTCGAGGAAGCGCGTCGACTGGCGCTGCGAATGGTGGCCGACATGCACGGCGGCGATCGCATGATGGTGCTCCTCGCCACCGGCCGGACCCATCGCCTCACGAATTTCAGTTCCGACGCCAACGAACTCCGTGCAGCGATCAACGCCTCGAAACCTCAGGATACGGATACTCACCTCAGGGATGCCGTGCTCCTAGCCGCATCCGCCGCGGCTACAGGCGCGATGGACGCCAACAACCGGATCTACGTCCTCTCCGACGGCGCCTTCCCTCCGATGTCCGACATCGATCCGCGTGGCTCCGAGGTGCGGTTCGTCAAGGTCGGCTCACGCTCGAACAACGTGGGCATTGTCGCGATGGACGTTCGCCGTTCCTTCAAGGATGGCGGAAAGTATCAGATGTTTGTGGCCGTGCGAAACTACGCGCCGGAACCCCGCTCCACCAACATCGAGTTCTACCGGAACGGCAATCTGGTGGATGCCAGGGAGTTGAAGCTACCCGCAGCTTCACCGGTGGACGGATTCAGTGAACGCGCTGAGATCCTCGAAAACCTCACCGAGGTGAACGGAATCCTGGAAGCTCGGCTCGACCTGAAAGACGACCTGGACAGCGACAACATCGCCTACTCCCAGATTTCGGCGCGACGCGACTTGCAGGTGCTCCTGGTGACCGACGGCAACCTGTACCTCCAGAGGGCTTTGAATCTCGACCCCAACGTGCGCCTCAGCGTGACCACGCCGGACGCCTACATCGGTCAACCGGGCTTCGATGTGGTGGTGTTCGAGAATGTGGGTCCCAAGAAAGTCGGACCGGGCAACCACCTCTACATCAACTGCGGCGGCCCGACCGCGCCGGTGCAGGTGATCGGAAAGATCCAGAACGCGGGCATCGTGGATTGGGAGCGCGGCCACCCCGTCATGCGCTACGTCCGGCTCTCGGCGATGCAGATGCTGGAAGCGCTGAAAGTCACAGACCGTCCGTGGGCGGTGCGACTGGCGGAGCACGAGACCGGCACCGCGATCGCGGTGGGAGAGCATGGCGGCGTGAAAAGCGCGTTCGTGGGTTTCCCCCTTCTGAAGACCGAATTCCCCCTGCGAGTAGCCTTTCCGATCTTCTTCAACAACATGGTGCAGTGGCTGGGCGCGCGACCGGGCAAAACCGAAGGCATGCAACTCCGGACCGGCCAACCCGCATCCATCGACATTCCGGAAGGCGTGAAGGAGGTCACGGTGAAGGCGCCGGACGGCCGCCGCGCCGCCGCCCGCGTGGACGGCCGGACCGCCACCTACTCCGATACCGAGCAACTCGGTGTCTACGAGGCCTCGGGAACCAATCTCAATGCGCGGTTCGCCACCAATCTGCTGAGCCGCGACGAGTCCAACATCCGCCCGCAGGATCGAATTCAGTTCGGAAACCGTCCCGTGCTCGCGGGGACGGGGAGCGTGTGGGCCTGGCGGGAACTCTGGCGTCCGGTGCTGCTGGCTGCACTGCTGATCCTGGCGATTGAGTGGTGGGTCTACCATCGCCGGCTGTAGAAAGATCCCCCGTCAAACGCACTGATTTCCGCGCTGCAGCCGGGCAGGCCGAGGTTGCAGAGCCAGACCCCTGGTAAGGATTCCCCGCCGTGTACCTTCCCGCCGCGTTTCGATGCGAGGTTCCGGAGACGATCCACGAGTTGATCCGCTCCAACCCCTTTGCGGTCCTCGTCTCAACATCCGACACGGGCCTCGAGGCCACCCACCTGCCGCTCCTCCTGGATACAGAAACGGGGGTCCACGGCACACTGCGCGGCCATGTGGCGCGAGCAAATGGACAGTGGGAACGGATGCTGGGGCAGGAGGCGCTCGCGGTGTTCTCCGGCCCGCACGCCTACATTTCACCGGCGTGGTATGCATCACAGCCGTCCGTGCCCACGTGGAACTACGCGGTCGCGCACGCGTACGGCCACCCTCGCATGGTGGAGGAGACCTCCCTGGTCCTCCGGTACCTCGAGAAGCTCACCGCGATGTTCGAGGGAGCTGGGGCCACAGCGTGGAGTGTGTCGTCCGCGCCGGAGGGCTTCATCGAAAAGCTCTCCTACTCGATCGTCGCATTCGAGATCCCCATCGCTCGGTTGGAGGCCAAGTTCAAGCTCGGACAGAATCGATCACGCGTCGACCGTGAAGGAGCCATCGCCGGGCTCCAGACCACTGGAAGCTCCACCGACGTCGCGCTTGGCGAACTCATGCGGAATTGGATCGAGTAAAGCGCGGCACACCCGCATCCTGGGACGACCGGAATGGGCCTGGCGACGTGCCCTTCCCCCCGAGGCCCCGTCGCCAGGCCGTGCTCGGCAGCAACCCGCCGGCTACTCTTCAGTCGGCTCCGGAGCATCGAGCGCCGCCTGAAGGCGCTCGCAGATGGTGCGCAGGATCTTGATGCGGGCCCAGCGTTTGTCGTTGCCCTCCACCAGGGTCCATGGCGCCAGATCGGTGGAGGTGCGTTCAATCGCATCGCAGGCGGCCGCTTCGTAAGCACCCCACTTCTCGCGATTCCGCCAGTCCTCCGACGTCATTTTGTACTGCTTGTGGGGTGTCTCTTCCCGCTGCTTGAAGCGGCGCATCTGCTCATCATCGGTGATCGCCACCCAGAACTTCACCAGCACGATGCCGAACTCGTGAAGTTGCTCCTCGAAGTGGTTGATCTCAAGATAGGCTCGGCGCCAGTCTTCGTGTCGACAGAACCCCTCCAACCGCTCCACCAGCACCCGACCGTACCAGGATCGATCGAAAAGGGTCACCCTCCCGGATCGCGGTAGATGCAGCCAGAAGCGCCAGAGGTAGGGGTAACGCTTTTCCTGTTCGGTGGGCGCCGCGATGGAGATCACCTTGTAGCTCCGAGCATCCATCGCCTCCACGATGCGGCGAATGGCGCCGCCCTTGCCCGCGGCGTCGGGGCCCTCGAACACCAGAATCATACTGCGGTGCTTCTCGGCGAGCCGGCGAGAGTAGCGGTTCAGGAGCGCCTGCAGCCGGGCGAATTCATCGCGATACTCCTCCCGGCTCAAGCTCAAGGACTGGTCCAGGAGGTTGATCAGGTTGTGTTCGGGTGGGACGGGAGAATCGGGCGTTGGGCCGGGCAACTGCTCCTTCTGAACATCCTCCGCAAATCGCTCCACCATGGCATCCCGAAGGATCGTCGCAACCCGAATCATTCGGTAGCGCTCATCCCCGCCGTCCACCACATACCAGAGCGCCTGACCCTGGCTGGTCTTCCGAATCGTGCGCTCTGCGACCACCCGGTAGGCGTCGTACTGCTTGTGGAACTCCCACACCTCATCCGTAACCCGCCAACTCTGGAGGGGGTCGCGGCGGAGGGCTTTCAACCGCTTGCGTTGTTGATCGCGGCTGAGGTGCAGCCAGATCTTGATGATCAGAGCGCCGTCATGCACGAGCATCTGCTCCAGATCGACGATGCGCTGCAGGCTCTGATCGAGTTCGGCTTCACTCACTTCGTTGAGCGTGCGACGTTCCAGCGGGTCGGTGTACCAGGCGCCGAACATGATGCCGATGGAGCCCGCAGGCGGTAGGGCGCGCCAGAAGCGCCAGAACTCCGGACGATCGCGCTCTTCATCGGAGGGTTCGCCGAATGCGTGGGTATCAATGCCTCGCGCGTCGAGCCAGGCAATGAGTTCGTTGACCGTCTCGCTCTTCCCGGCGCCGTCTACGCCCCCCACCAGCAAGATGACAGGGAAGTTCGCCGTTTTTAGCTCCCGCTGCAGGTTCAGGAGATCGGTCCGAAGCGCGGGCGCCTCGCGGTCGTACTCCTCTTTCGAGAGCTTATGTCCGACTTCCGCCAACTCGAACATACCCAGTTGATCCCCGCGCGGCGCCGCGCCCCGTTATCCAGCGATGGATCAAGAGCGCCCCCGCGAAATCCCAAACACGATCGGGCCCGTCTCCCATCCCGAGTGCTACTTCACCTCAGAGGGGGAAAAGCCCTTGTAGCCAGCCTTCAAGCTCAACCGGAATGGCCGGGTCGAGCAGGTTGCACGAGACTCCGCGACGTAACCCTGCTTGGATCAACCCGATCAAGTCCCAATCCAGGAGGATACCTGAAATGCAGACGACTCGCGCGGCCCAGATGGTGGCGCCGAGGCGGATAGAGTGGATCGACTTCCCCTTTCCCGAGCCGGGAGACGGCGAAATCGTGGTGCGTCTGGAGGCCGCCGCGGTTTGCGGCAGCGATCTTCCCTATTTCCTGGGGGAAATGGAGCATCCGGCTCTGGCGAACCATCGTTATCCCCTGCCACCCTTCTACTCGCTCCACGAACTGATCGGCTACGTATCCATGAGCCGCTCGAAGCGCTTCAAGGAGGGTGATCGCGTCCTCTCCGTGCCTCCCCTGCAGAAGGGAATGGGCCTCGACTTCCTTGCGCACGAATCCATGACGGTGCCCATTCCGGCGGGCCCACCGGAGCGTCTGGTGCTTGCCCAGCCGCTCGGAACCGTTGTGCATGCCTGCATGAAGCTGCCGAATTTACTCGGGCAAACCGCCGTCATCATCGGGCAGGGCCCAATCGGCCAGCTCTTCACGGGTCTCCTGAACCGGATGGGCGTGCGAGACCTGATCGCCGTCGACCTGCTGCCGGAGCGTCTTGCGGTTTCCAGGCGGATGGGCGCCACGGCAACACTGCAGGCCGGCGTGGATGACGTGCGGTCGGCGATCCTCGACCGCACGCACGGCCACGGCGCGGATTTGGTGGTGGAGGCTGTCGGGTATCCTGCCACCCTGAACGAGGCGGCCGGGTTGATCCGCCGCAACGGAACCTTGCTCGCGTTCGGCGTACCCCATCAGCCGCGCTACGAGATCTCGTTCCTCGACTTCTTCGTGAAGGAAGGGCGCCTCATCAACAGCCTGGGGCCCGACATTCAGCGGGAGTTCCCCATCGCCGTCGACCTCATCGCATCCGGTCGACTGGATGTGACCCCCATCGTGACTCACCACTTCCCCCTCGAAGAAGCGCAGCGAGCCTTCTCCCTGTTCGCTCAGCGGACAGATGGCGTCTTGAAGGCGATCCTTCACGGTGACGCCCGATCCATCCCGGTGGTCCATGCCACCACGCTCCCGCCGAACGGACCGCACCCGGCTCAATAGAAATGCAACGGCCCGGAGCTAAACAGTTAGCCCGGCTCCGTCGTTCTAAGGATGGCTACGACGAGCAGCTACTTCCGGGCGGTTTCCGGCCCGGCGCCCCATCACTCTCAGCAGCGATGGGGTTCTTTTTTTGCCCGTTCGGATCCGGCCCATCTCAGAGCGTGGCCGGGAAGGAACCGACGCCTTTCGACGGCGAAATCCTCACTATCGACCGGGCCCTCAACCGAGCCTCCCCAGAGCAGAATGCCACCCCTCAACAGCGATTCGGACCCTTCTCTAGCACAGTGGCAGCCCGTCGACCAATCATTCGACCTTGAAGTCGAGGCGCCGGAGACGATCGGGATCCTCATTGCCGAGCCGGACTCGCTTCTACAGCAGTTCCTCGGCGAGATCCTTTCCGCGGAACCGGGATTTCGTGTGGTGGGAAGCGTGCTTCGCGGAGAGCATGTTGCCGCCGAAGTGGAGCGCTCGCGACCGGACGTGCTCTTGCTGGATCTCGGGCTGCCGGATCGAGATGCGCTGCGTGTCATTGAGGAACTGGAGGGCCGCTCGGATCCACCCAAGGTGCTGGTCCTGAGCGGAGACGAACGCGAAGAGACTCAGCTCAAAACGGCGCGCGCGGGAGCCCACGGATTCATCGGGAAATCGGTTGCCAAAGCCTCGCTGACCAAGGCAATTCAGACGATCGCATCCGGCGAAGTCTGGTTCTCGCGGCGGGTGGTCGATCTCATCTTCAACGAGTACCCCACCCTGGTGCGTCGCGCAAAGGCTCAAGAGGGTCCGATTTCGCTGCTCTCGGACCGGGAGCGAGAAGTGCTGCTGCGGGTGGCGAGAGGGCTGACCAACAAGCAGATCGCGGATGAGCTCTACATGTCCATCAGCACGGTAAAGAGCCACATTCGCAGCGTCTTCCAGAAGCTGGATCTCAGCAGCCGCACTGAAGCGGCCATCTTTGCCGTCCGCGAAGGCTTGGAAGAGAAGCTGACCCGCCCTAACGACTAACACATCAGCCTCAATCAGATCTTGAGCCTCCGGCCCACTGCAGGGGAGGACGGTCTCCGGCGGTCCACAACAGGCAGTCAGAGCCGCTTGGAGGCAGCCCTTCCCAGCGTCGCGGAGGGTGCCACGAAGATGCCGAAGGCTCTTGGTGGTCCACCGCAGTGGGGACATCGGATCACCACGCTCTTCAGGCGCGATAGGGGCCTCGAGATCCACTTCGATCCCAGACTGCACGGCGCACACGAGGTTCCCTCCGCCCCCTGGCCTCCGGATCCTGCGTGTGCCGTTGGCATGGCTCCATGGAGCACACTGGAACTGTGCCTGGCCGAACGCGCTGTAGCGAGCTTTGGACGTGACCGTGTCGACCCGTCCCGCTCCGTCGGTGAGCGCCCGCGTGCTGCCGAGCCGGTCGGCGTGGTGGAACCGGTCCGTCCCCGCGGCGCGGAACCCGACGCCGGGCGTGTAGACCGTGTTCCGATTCGTGTCGTGGAGGCCGTAGCTGTTGATGTGGGCGCCGGTGATCGGGTCGCTCTTCGTGATCCGCTCGCCGTCGGCGGTGTAGGTCGCGCTCAGGAGCTGTCGGTTTCCCGCGGAGCGATCTCGCGCTTGTCGCAGCCGGGTCTTGTCGCGGATTTAGGTCACGAGGTCGAACAGGGGCTCGGGATCAGCGTGCTTGGGGTGCTTTGGCAGCCCGCAGCATCGGTACCGGAGGCTAACGGCCCAATCTCAACCCGGCTTCGGACAACACTCCGGGACTCGCGCCGGTGATCCCCCTCCTGATTTCATCCCATCGAAGGCCATCCATCTGGGGTCGAGCGGGGACCGGTGATCCAGCGCAAGGTCTCCCACGGCGCCAAAACGGAGGACGGAGCGTTCGAGCTGAGCGTATTCGCCTCGCTATTTCGGACGATCACGATGCGAGGACTCCTCGATCCCATCGAAGCGGCGTGCGAGTTCCTGAGAACCGGAAAACTGCCGGACGGTCCGGACACAACCGCCGCTCCGGCGGAATGATCCGGGCCCGGCCGAGAAGCCCAACTGCAAGGAACTGACCGGGTGCCCGTCAGATTTTCGCACGGGCGTGTAGAAACTTGACTCGAACCCTCAGTGGCTGTGATTCAACTCTTGTTGGGTGCACGATGATGACAGCGC
>SXGS01346250.1_pt1 | contig 24549 bp, 26 predicted proteins | sample 3174681 | NCBI WGS metagenome assembly SXGS01 (sample SAMN11356861, study PRJNA531348) | freshwater metagenome | isolation source: freshwater sample F1-80 | place: China: Fuxian Lake, Yuxi | collected 2017-12-25 | reverse complement strand
GAGGAGTTTGATGCGGATCACGTTTCACCGCGGACACTTCTCATGGCCGCGGATCCAACGCTTTATCAAAACGAGTCTTTCGGAAACTCGCGCCGTTACTTAACGACGCCTTTGTACATGTAAGCGATGCCGAAGGTGACCGGCTTGTATTCGCATTTCGCGAAACGGCCGGTCGCCATCATCATTTTCGTGAAGTCTTCTTTGCACGGGAACTTCGCCGACGAATTCTGAAGATATTCGTAAGCATTCTTGCGACCCGTGATCCAGCCGCCGATTTTGGGAAGAACACGGCTTGAGTAAAACTCGTAAGCTTCTTTGAAACCTGGCACCGAAGGCTGACCAAACTCGAGCACCATCACGACGCCACCGGGGCGCACGACGCGAGCGAGTTCCGAGAGACCTTTTACGGGATCTTGTACGTTGCGAATACCGAACGAGATGCTCGCGATATCAAATTGGGCATCACCGTAAGGAAGTTGAGTCACGTCAGCTTGTGCGAAGGTAACGTCGACACCTTTTTTCGAAGCTTTTGCGGGAGCATGGCTGAGCATCTCGGCGCAGAAGTCGGTTCCAACAACTTCACCTTCGCGGCCAACAGCATCTTTGAATTCAAGAGCAAGATCACCCGTGCCGGTTGCGCAATCGAGGACTTTTTGTCCAGTGCGCGCGCCCGACCACTTCACAAGGGCTTTGCGCCACACGTGGTGAACGCCTGCCGACATGACGGTGTTTGCGAGATCGTAGCCGCCGGCGATTTCGCCGAACATGCTTCGGATTTTCTCTGCCTCGGGACCTTGAACTCTGACTTCTGTATTCATCACTTCACCAGTTCGCGGCCGAGAGCGGCGGCGACTTTTTTAACGTTGCCCATGATCTCACCGAACTGCGCGAAGCTGAGCGCTTGATGCGCATCCGAGAGGGCCTCGCGAGGACGCGGGTGAACTTCGATGATGAGTCCATCGGCTCCGACCGCAACGGCTGCAAGCGAGAGAGGACCGATCAGCTCCGGCCGACCAGTGCCGTGCGAAGGATCGACGATAACGGGGAACGAAGTGTGAGCCTTCAAGTAAGCAACGGAATTCAAATCCATCGTGTTGCGAGTCGTTGGCTCAAACGTGCGGATCCCGCGTTCGCAAAGAATCACGTTTTCGTTTCCGCCTTTGATCACGTAGTCAGCGGCTTTGATCCATTCGTCGACAGTTGCCGCAAACGCGCGCTTGAGGAGTACGGGCTTCTTCGTCGTGCCCAACTCTTTGAGGAGTTCGTAGTTGTACATGTTGCGCGAACCGACTTGGAACATCTCGACCGCATCGGCGAAATCGGAAAGTTGGCGGGGATCCGTGATCTCGGAGACGAGGGGGAGACCCACTTCCTTTTTCACTTCTTTGATGAAGCCGAATGCGTTTGTACCGAGACCCTGAAAGGAGTCGGCTTGCGTTCGCATCTTGTAGATGCCGCCGCGAAGGAAGCAAGTACCAAGATCCTTTACACCACGAGCCGTTTCGCTCAAGTGTTCGCGTGATTCGATCGAGCAAGGACCTGCGATAACAGCTACCGCGCCTCCGCCGATCTCAATGGTTTTTCCGTGGAACTCAACGCGCACGGGACGAGTCTTGTTTGTCATAACTCAACAACCTTAAAAAATTGCTCTCTGTTCGTCGCGCTAGTATAGCAGACAGCGAGCATTCACACAGTCTCAAAAGGCGCAGCCTCAGGAGAAACTTTCTATACTTCCCATGGCGAACGGTGATCACGTTTTCTTGCAAAGCAACTCGAAATCTTTTGCGAGCTCATCGAGCTCTAGCGATCGCGCTTCGTCTGAAACAAAAGGCGGATCTTCATTCGAGGAGTTCCGTTCGTCTTTTTCCGAATTCCTGAACAGCGGTTGGATGCTCGCTCTCGGTGCGCACAAAATCTTGATCGGGTGGGGAGAGTGGAGCGCGACCGAGCAAGCCTCTCTAGAAGATGGAAGCTGTTCGATTTACGCTCCCGACTTCTACCTTCAAGATAAAAAGCCGTGGAAGTCCACTCGGTCGTGGGCGCTCGTTGATCGGGATCTTTTCGCTAATTCTGTTGTGGGCGCTGTTCACAGCGTTGTCAACGGCAAAGATCAAGGATTCCAATGGGTTGAACCAGAGCTTGCCCAGTTTGAAAGCCGCTTTCGCGAGATTCGCCAAGGCTTTCAAGCACGTGGGCTGAAGAAGGCCGTGCCGGTAGTTTTCGCAACAGCCGACGCTCAGCTCACTTCTTCCTCTCGAGCCGCGCGAATTGCGAGTTTGTTGCGGCAGCCGAAAACTCTTTATCCGTATGGATTCTGGTCCGAAAACGAAGGAATGCTCGGAGCAACGCCGGAGATTCTTTTTTCCCGTGCTCCCGGAAAAGCTTTTGAAACCGTGGCTTTGGCAGGAACTCGCGCAAAAAGCGAAACCACAAACGCAGCTCAGGCTCTGTTGGCGGATCCAAAAGAGCGCTATGAGCACCAGCTAGTGATCGAAGATCTGAAAAGTCAGCTCTCCGGAATCGGCGACGTTGCAATCGGTTCAACGGAGGCGGTGGAGCTTCCGACTCTCTACCATCTGAAGACGCGCATCCAAGCTCGGCCGCGCGGAACACTCTCGTTTGACGATTTTGTAAAGCTCCTTCATCCGACACCGGCTTTGGGAGTTTCTCCGCGTGCGTTCGGCTTTCAAGAGATGTTGAGGTGGGATGACTCGCTCGTTCGTCGTCGCTTCGGGGCTCCGTTCGGAGCAACCTTCGCAACACTCGAAGGGCAGCGTGAACACTGCCTCGTTGCGATCCGGAATATTCAATGGGATTCCAAACGGATTCAATTGGGCTCTGGTTGCGGAGTTGTTCCCGAGAGCGATCTTCAGCGCGAGTGGAGTGAGCTTTCGTTGAAACGTGATTCAGTGAAACGGATGCTGTCGCTATGAACATCGAATGGTCGCAGAAACTTTTCGAAGCTCTTTATAACGAAGGCGTGCGCGATCTTGTTCTGTGTCCTGGCGCCCGCAATAGTCCACTCGTCGCCGTGCTCTCGCGTATGTCGGGTTTCACGCTTCATTCGTTTTTCGAAGAACGCTCTGGTGCTTTCTTTGCGCTTGGACTTTCTCGTCGCACCGGTGCACCCGCCGCGATCGTAACAACTTCGGGGACGGCTGCGGCCGAACTTCTACCCGCCGTTGTAGAGGCTTATCACACAGGTGTCCCGCTGATTGCGATCACGGCGGATCGTCCACGCCGCTTGCGTGGAACGGGCGCTCCGCAAGCCATCGACCAAGTTGGTTTGTTCGGAAAATTCGTCAGTCTTGAATCCGATCTCGAATCGGGTGAAATGCCCTCGTTCGAAAAATGGAATCGCCGAACGCCGGCGCACCTGAACATTTGTTTCGATGAGCCTTTGCTTGATGCTCCACTGCGCGATTTCAGTTTTGCGGGAGGGTCTGCGCACACATCTTTCCTTGGAACTTCGACGTTTCCTTCCAGCGCAGGTGCTGAGTGGGCGAGCTTGCGACTCACAAAGTTTTTGCGTAGCGAAGATCCTCTCGTCGTCGTTGTTGGAACCCTCGAATCGCCTCGCGAGCGAGAGGCCGTCACCGCATTTTTGAAGCGATTCGGTGCGCCGGTTTACCTGGAGGGTACATCGGGTTTGCGTGAGCGCGCGGATCTCCAATCGATTGTCTTGAGATCCGGTGACAAACTTTTAGCGTGGGGATTGAAGCAAGGTTTTATCGCCCGCGTTCTGCGAATTGGTGGTGTGCCGACCGTGCGGATCTGGCGCGACTTGGATGAAGCAACTTCGAAGATCGAAGTGCTCTCGCTCACGAATTTGCCGTTTCAAGGTTTGAGCCGCGGCGAACTCGTTTGCACCGAGATCGCCTCGTGCGTGGAAGCCGTTTCACTTGAGATGAAACCAGATTCAGTTGCGGGTGCGCTCTTGGTGAAGGATCGTGCGGTGGAGAAGGCGCTCTCGCAACTCTACATCGACGAGCCTCTCGCAGAACCTTCGCTTGTGCATGCACTTTCTAAACGGATCACGCCTGATTCCGTTGTCTATGTCGGCAACAGCCTGCCGATTCGCGAGTGGGATCTTGCTGCATCTTACGAGCAAGTTGTGGCCGTAGAGGCGAACCGGGGCGTCAACGGAATCGATGGGCAAGTTGCAACTTTCCTCGGGCTTGCGCGCGAGGGTGTTGAGAACTGGGCAATCATGGGAGACCTCACCGCTATGTACGATCTCGCAGGTCCTTGGGGTCTGCGATCGCGTCCCGACGTGCGCATGAATCTCGTGATCATCAATAACGGCGGCGGAAAGATTTTCTCCCGCATCTTCAAGAATGATCTCTTCGAGAACAAGCATAGCTTCGAGTTTGAAGGCTGGGCGAGGATGTGGCGCCTACCTTACGAGCGGTGGACAACGATTCCCGACTCGTGCGCGCGTGCTGAAAGTGTCGTGATTGAACTTGTTCCGGATAACGAAGCGACTCAGCGTTTTTGGGATCGCTACGACAGTTTTTGGGAGACACGCAAATGATCGCGCTGCACGGATTTCTCGGTCTTCCGCAGGACTGGTCTGACTTTGGTTACGATGCTGTCGATCTTTGGAAGCGTGTTACGCCTTTAGAGGAGTGGGCCAATTCGTTCGTTGCGGAAGTCGAAGGCCAGCCTTGGCTTCTCGGCTATTCGATGGGCGGAAGGCTTGCGATGCACGCAGCACTCGCAAAGCCTGAGGCGTTCGGCGGATTGATTCTCGTTTCGGCGAACCCTGGGATCGTGATGGAGAGCGAGCGTGCGATGCGACTCCGCTCCGACGGAGTTTGGGCTCGTCGGTTCCGCGAAGATCCTTGGGACGAAGTCTTGCGCGATTGGAATGCGCAACCTGTTTTGAAGGGTTCTGCGCTCGAGCGTCCGGAAGACGCGTTTGATCGCGAGGCTCTCGCAAAAGCGATGGATGTTTGGTCGCTGGGTCGTCAGCGCGATCTGCGCAAAGAACTCCTCTCACTCGAGATTCCTGTTTTACATGTGGTGGGCGAAGAGGACGCGAAATTCTCGCAGATGATGTCTGGCTTGGAGCTCCCGCCGACGCAAAGTTTGAACGTCATCGAGAAAGCTGGCCACCGCGTTCCCTGGGATCAGCCCGAGGCTTTCAAGAGCGCGGTCGCCGAATTCCGCGAGTTCTTCGGGTAGGGCGGTACCAGTTTCCTTTTACAGAAGCGGCGCGCTAGTACTCGACTCCGGACCGCGGCGCGAGGGCTGCTCGCCGGACGCGAAGTTCAGTACGAGCTGTTGTGAAGGACGCAGTCGAAATTCGTCATCAGATCGAGTGCTTCGCTGCGTGAGTTCGCGAGGTCTTGGCAGAACACAGTCCCTTTGATCTTCGCGTCTTCTTTCTTCAGCGACACAACGCACGTTCCGTTCCCTTGAGGGGAAAACAGATGGCCGGAGTCGTATTCTTGGAGAACGGCCTCGGCACGAACTTTCGCATTGCTTACGACTTTGTTCTCCGACGGAAGAAGGTCAGCATCAATTTTCAGGAAGGCTCCTTCCTTTGCTCCATAACTCCGCGAGTACACATCGCCGGGCTCGTACATGGAGATGCGATGCTCCGATCCATTTCGTGAAAGCTCGCAGAGCATGCGGGTGTTGTCCCAATTCTCACCGAAGAATCGGGCGCGCTGAGTTGCTTTGAAGAAGTGAACGTTGCCGGTGCCGTGGATGAAACGGGCTTTTTCTTGGCGCTCTCGCTCCTGCTGGTCTTCGCGGTTTTCCTGCGTGCAAGCCATTGAAAAAAGGAGAGGGAGGGCTAGTAACGATGCCAAGGTACGGCGCATGGAATGCTCCTGAATTTGTTTAGGCTTTGGGCTTACAAGAGTTACGCCGGTTTGGGTTGGGAGTGCGGGGCAGGGTTTGCTGCCCCAGTAAACTAGGGGAGCTCGGCGAGGACGCAGGAGAATCTCATGTTGAAGGTGACGGTCTCGCCTCCGGAGTTTTTGAGACCTTCGCAGTCCACTGTGCCAACAAGCCGTTTGCCGTTGTAAGCGATTCCTGAGGAGTCGCAGTGGAGGTTATCGGAAAATTCTGGAGCAAAGAAATGATCCGCTCCGATTTTCTCCTGGAGGACCACCGAAGGCTGCAGCGACGGATACAAGTTTCTGCGACTTTCAACTGCATCAATGACGGTTGGAAGACCATCCTTAACAAGACTCGCGTCGATCTGAAGAAAGACACCGTCTTTCGCTGTCATCTGCCGATCTGTCGGGCCGGTGATCGGTTCGGAAGCCATAACGATGTATTGCGTTTTGTTTTTGTTGAGGAGGCACATGACCTGCGTGTTCGTCCCGTTTTGATAGTCGCGCTCTCGCTCGGCGGCGCCCGTGAACATCACGCTTGCGATTCCTGTGTTCCCCTTGGATTGCGGTTGAGGTTTGCCATTGTCTGCAGGTGTTTGCACTTTCACTGAGCAGGCGGCCAAGAAGCACGTTGCGAGCACGAATCCTAAAGGGCGCATAAAGGTCTCCAATCTTTGTTTAGCTCACCTCGTATAGGAGCTGAGTTTGATTGGAAAGCGGAAAGTGTCGAAGGCGCTCTTTTTCAGGATCATGCTGGGTTCGATGTCATCTTGGATATTGAGCTATGAGAATCAAGGTATAAAACAAAAATTGTTGACCTTGGCTTGCTTCGAAAATAATATGGCCCGCGTGAGAAGAGCGAAACAAACCGACTTTTTTGATCAGCAAAGAGACTTCGCTCCTCGTCGTCACACGCACGGAGGTTCAGCGACGCAAGGTCGTCGCAAACTTCAGCGTCCTCTGGACAGCCGAAAGCCTGTTCACCTCGTACTCAAATCTTCGCACGCTAAGGGCCAACGATCATTTCTAGGATCGCGCAATAAGCTCAAGATCGCTAGCATCTTAAAAGATCGCGCAAAACAGTTCGCGATCACGTTGCACTCGCAGCAAAACGTCGGGAATCACATTCACGTCGTCGCGAGTTTCAAACGACGCGAGGATTTTCAAAACTTCCTTTGTACTATTGCGGCGCTGATCGCGAGGCACGTGACCGGTGCGCGGAAGGGTAAGCCTTTCGGTGTGAAATTTTGGGATTCTCTCGCCTTCACGCGAGTCGTGATGGGTCGTCGCGATCAGTACGGTCTTCTTCGTTACGTCGACAAAAATCGGATCGAGGCAGAGGTCAGCCCTCTCGCAAGGTGCGCCGTCGAAGAGTACGAAGCCGCCGAACGGAAAGCGCGAAGGACCGGTCGTGATATTTGGGATATTCTAAATTCGGGATGAGGGATGGACGAAGATGGTTAGCCATTTTTCGATGAGCTGATTGTGTTCGGGATCTCCGCTCAGAGAAGGTTGCGCCACCTGGCGAATATCGCTCGCGGACGACCGGTGAAGTGATTGTCGATCCCGACTTCTTATCGACGCGGAAAATTTATGAGAAGTAAGCGTCGTTGGCTGATTTTAAGTGCTGCCGTAGTTTTGATGGCTTTTCTGTATGTGAATTGCGGAGAATTCTGGGTCATTGATAGGTCCTTGGATAATGGCGGCTGTTGGGATCACAAAGCCAAAGTCTGCTACCGCGACGAGCCCCATGCGCAGAAACTCTGTGACGACAGCCGAAACTAAAGCTCACTCGTGCGCGGAACCCGCTGCGCACTGCATCCCGGAAAGGTGCCAGGCACCATCCGGAGCTGTCCGTGTATCCCAGCCCTAGGGAATCTCAATCTCGTTGATCGAGCAACGGCCCTGCGCGTGAATCGTGAGAAGTTTGCCATCAACGTTGCGAAGTTGATCGCAGCGTACGTTGAATGAAAGCGAATCACCTTCGATCGAAATTTTGCGCTCGCACGCCGTCTCGTCATTGCCCTGGAATTTGCCGAGCTCTGCGAGATCAATCTTCAAGAAACCAAATGACCACTCTTGTGGCTTATAGATGTCGCGATTAATCGTGAATTCTACGGACTCATGAGCGCGGCCGGTTTCATCCGGGCGGATCATGAGAACAGTCGTTTGCTCACCAAGAATGTCGTAGCGATAGCAGGAAGTATAGGACTCGGCCGTCGTGCCGTACTCACGCTTTGCCGCGAGCGAGCCGGTGTACTCAATCTGCGCCGAACCGGAATTCTTGAACGTGCGGAAGGTCGCCTGACCCTTCGGTTGGGTTTCAGTGCCACAAGCCATCAAGAAAAACGGAACGAGCCAAATGAGCTTCTTCATCCCTCTAATTTAAATTTCGTCGGGGAGCCCGGCAAGGGGCATGTGGAAAATCAGAATTCTTACAGCCGTTACTTGGACAAGCTGTTGATTTCTGCTAGACGCTAAGAGGCAAAAATCCACTGTAACCCGGAAGATGATGAGGTGCGTTAATGGCAGAAGTTGAAAGCCAGAAACACGGGCAGACTCAGGGGCAAATCGTGCGAACGACTTGGACCTCGCTCAAAAAGTACGAAGACATTCGACTCGAAACGACTGGTGATGGGATCGCGAAGATCACGATCAACCGTCCCGAGGTTCGGAACGCTTTCCGTCCGCAGACGGTAAAAGAAATGCTCGATGCGATGGAACTCTGCCGCGACAACGAAGACATTGGCGTAATCATCCTCACGGGTGAAGGCGACATGGCCTTCTGCTCCGGCGGCGATCAGCGAGTTCGCGGTGACGGCGGATACATCGGTAAAGACGGCCTTCCTCGCTTGAACATCCTCGACATGCAAAAAGCCATTCGCTCGATGCCGAAACCCGTAGTCGCCATGGTTGCAGGTTACGCGATCGGTGGCGGCCACGTTCTCCACGTTGTGTGCGATCTCACGATTGCGGCTGACAACGCTCGCTTCGGTCAGACAGGTCCAAAAGTAGGATCGTTCGACGGTGGATTGGGTTCGAGCTATCTCGCCCGCATCGTGGGTCAAAAGAAAGCGCGCGAGATTTGGTATCTCTGCCGTCAGTACGATGCAAAACCAGCGCTCGAGATGGGCCTTGTGAATCACGTGGTTCCGCTTCGTGATCTCGAAGTTGAAACACTTAAGTGGTGCCGCGAGATGCTCGAGCATTCGCCGCTCGCACTTCGTTGCTTGAAGTCGGCACTCAATGCCGATTGCGACGGCCAAATCGGACTTCTCGACTTCGCGGGCAACGCGACTCTTCTGTACTACCTCTCTGAGGAAGCAAAAGAAGGAAAGAACGCCTACATCGAGAAGCGCAAACCTGACTTCAACAAGTTCGGTCGCTTCCCATGAAGGCTGCGGAAGCCCAAGCTTTCGAAGCAGGCGGCATCGCTCCGTGGATCATGGCGCTCCGACCGAAGACGCTGACTGCGGCTTTTGTACCGGTTGTCGTTGCGACGGCGCTGGTGAAAGCCGATGGTCACCCCGTTTTATGGTGGGTCTCGATCTTTGCGCTGTTAAGTTCCGCGTTCATCCAGATCGGTACGAATCTCGTGAACGACGCCGTCGACTTCAAAAAAGGCGCGGACACCGAGAAGAGAATTGGACCTCAGCGCGTGACTCAAAGCGGACTCTTGACCGCGAAGCAAGTCATGGTCGGCGGGATGTTCTGCTTCTTCGTCGCGCTCTGCTTGGGCATTCCTTTGGTCATCCAAGGTGGATGGCCGATCGTTGGGATCGGACTCGTTTCGCTTTTTCTTGGTTATGCGTACACAGGCGGACCATTCCCGCTCGCGTACAAAGGACTCGGTGATCTCTTCGTCATCTTGTTCTTTGGCTTGATCGCCGTGATGGGCACTTACTTCTTGCACACGCAAGTGATCACGATCGGCTCTGCTGTCGCGGGATTGCAAGTTGGATTCCTCGCTACGGTGTTGATCGCGATCAACAACTTGCGAGATGCTCCGCAAGACGCTCTTGTAAACAAAAAGACGTTAGCGGTCCGATTTGGAGTAGGTTTTGCGAGAGCCGAGATTCTTTTCTTGGTCTTTAGTCCATTTTTGCTCGGTCTCTATTGGATTGCCCAGGGTAGACTTTACGCCGCTCTTCTTCCGCTCGGTGCGATCTTTCTCGCGCGACGCGTGGTTGTCGGTGTCTTCCGAAATGCCCCGAGTCCGATCTACAATAAATTTCTAGCGATGGCTGCAGGACTTCAGCTTCTCTTTGGCTTGGTGCTCGCCGTCGCTTTTTGGATCCGGTGACCAGCGTGCGTGTGTGGTTTTCACCTTACACGCTCTTGGCCCGTGCCTCTCTCAATGCAAAATCAATTTCGCGCGCTCGTGAGGGAGCGCTGCTTCGCTTTGAATTTGCGGAAGGGTTCGGCTACGCTGATCTACATCCATGGACAGAGCTTGGAGACGCTCCACTCACCGAGCAGCTGAAGGAGCTCGCAACGGGCCACCCCACTAAGCTTGCTCAAAGGTCCCAAGCCCTAGCGCACGAAGATGCAAAGGCCCGAGCGGGCGGAAAAAGCGCGTTTGCGCGAAGCTCTTTCGACAATCACTATCTCGTTACGGATCTAGACGCGCTTCACGAAGATCTGCCTGCATCCCTCGGTTTCTCGACGTTAAAAATTAAAGTGGGACGAGATCTCAAACGAGAACTGCAGAAGCTCGCGCAGCTAACTTCTTACCGCTTGCGGCTCGACTTCAACGGTACAGCGACGACGTCCTCTTTCGTGACGTTCGTGCAGGCGCTTTCGCCAGCATTGCATGAGGCGATTGAATTCATCGAAGATCCGACATCCTTCGTTCGAGAGTGGAAGGAGCTTCCTCTTCAGGAGAAGTTCGCGCTTGATCGTCCCGGGGATTACGGCCACGAGAATCCCGCACCGTTCACGTACCGCATCTTCAAACCTGCCACTCAGCACTCGCAGGAAGTTCTTGGTCAAAAGCAGAAGATCGTGACGACCAGCTACTTAGATCATCCCGTTGGACAGATGGGTGCGATGCTTGAGGCGAGTCGCCTAAAGGAGCCGGGAGTCTGCGGTCTTGCTTCGCATATCGCGTACGAGGCGAACGCTTATTCGGATCTACTTGTGATGAAGGGAAGCGAGCTTCTCGCGCCGAGCGAGCCGGGCATCGGCTTCACGAAGCTTCTTGAAAAAGAAAATTGGAAAGAACTCAGATGAACCTCGATTGGAGTTCGGACGACAACAGTCTGCTTCTGAATCCGCGTCTACAGCCCGCGACGCGGAAGATGTATGAAGCCGCCTGGGAGAGGTTGGTCACCCCGCACCTGAAATCACACGTCGGTATTGCAACTTCAGGTTCAAGCGGCGCTTTCGGTAAACTCATTCTCCTTTCTAAGAAAGCGCTGCTTACGAGTGCCGCGGCGGTGAATCGTCGTTTCAACTCTAACGTTCAAGACGTGTGGTTGAAGAAGCTGCCTGATTTTCACGTCGGCGGCCTCGGCATTCATGCGCGAGCGTATCTAAGTGGCGCGAAAGTTTTCGACGGCGCCTCGGATCGTTGGTCTGCAGCACAATTTCTAGAGGAATGCTTTGCTTCTGGCGCGACTTTGATTTCGCTCGTACCGACGCAGCTTTTCGACCTTGCACAAATTCAAGCGAAAGCTCCGGCTCAAGTGCGAGCTGTCATCATCGGCGGCGGAAGACTTGAGCCCGAGCTTTACGAACGAGCGACTCAGCTGGGTTGGCCGCTTCATCCTAGCTACGGCATGACGGAATGTTGCTCGCAGATCGCGACGGCGCTTAACCCGAATGATCCGCGTCTGATGCCGCTTGATCACGTTGAAGTGAAACAAGCTGAAGACGGGCGCCTTCTCGTAAAAAGCGACTCGCTCCTCACAGGTCAGATTGTTTTTGAACCATCAGCTCAATGGGTCGATCCAAAATCGTCGAGTTGGTTTGCAACGGAAGATCGCGGTGGAGTTGCGAGCGATGGTTCGCTTCGGATCGAAGGACGGTTGCAAGATTTCGTAAAAATCGGCGGCGAAGGTGTCGTGATGAGTCGCCTTGAGTCGCAACTTGAAAAGCTTCGCGCGCACTCACGATTCAGCGGAGATGCAGCCGTGCTTGCGGCATTTGATGAGCGACTCGGGGCAAGCGTTGCGATGTTAGCGACCGGACCCAGCGATGAAGCCCAGCAACTCTTCGATCAGTTCAACGCTGCCGTCATGCCCTTCGAGCGGGCGCGGTCACTTCACGTCCTCGCGAAGATTCCTCGCTCCGATCTCGGGAAGTTACTACGAAGTGAGGCTCTGCTTTTGGTAGGACTCAAGCCGGCTACGGATCGTTGAAGGAATGTCCATCTTCGCGCGTTTTTGTTTGTCGATGAAGACGTGAACAAGTCGCACTTCGCTGCAAACTCGACCATTCACCATGATCTCGTATTTGGCGCCAAAGGAACTTGTTCCAATGGAATCAAGAGTCACTCGCACTTCGCAGCTCGCCGATGGGAAGAGCGGGATCAAATGTTCACAGGAACTCTGTCGAATCGGAACGGCCCAAGTTTCGTTCGCGAACCACTCTTTCCATTCAAAACCGAGATGGCGAACGAAGTCTTCATAAGCATCGTGCGCAATCGAGTAAGCTTGGCCGAAGAAGGCAATGCCGCCGGGATCCGCTTGGCGAAAACGGATGATGGCGGGAGACGTGAAAACGCTCATGAGGTCATTCCTCTCAGGCTTCATGGGTGATCAATAGGGAGCTGGCTGGTACTTCCAGATTTTGTCTTTGAGCACTTTTGGCGTCAACACGGCGATGACTTTCGCGCTCCGACGTACGCTGGTGTAGCTCTTCATTCCCCAAGGGTAATGACTCAACAGAATTGAATCGTCGAGGACGTTAAAAAAATAATCCAGCACGAAGGCGATGATGACGAGATCATCGAGAAGTCCGATGATCGGGATCCAGTCGGGAATCAGGTCGATCGGAGAAAGCACGAGCGCCAGAAAGGTGAGAATAATCTTCTTATCCCGGGGCGGGATGCGCTCGTCTTCAGCGACGTTGCGGATGAATTGAACCAGTTTCTTGAAAAAACCCATAATTGCATCCTCCGTGTGCGGAGCTTTGCTACTGCGCCCGCCTAGTATGCACACGCGGCGACTTGACTTCAAGTTGCGAGTACCGGATAAACTGAGCGTTTTCCGGTACATAGGCTCTAGTAATCCGATTCGGTTGAAGCTAGCTTCGAGCATCAAGCGAAACTTCAACCGAGACAGCCACTTGAAGGCCATTGAAGAAAAACTGAATAAAGAACGAGCAAATGCGGAACATCAAAGTCTATGACTCCGGAGACTTTCCGGCTTACCTCCCGAAGTTAAATAACCTCTACGACGATTTGTTTTCGGGTGGAAAAGGCTTTCGTTCAGCGCTCGTGCAAAAAGTGTCGGCCCCGTTGAAGCTTGCCGACCGACCGGTTGAGCTTCTTTGTCAAACTATTGAATTCATCCACAACGCTTCACTTCTTCACGACGATCTTGTGGATCGTTCCCATCTCCGCCGGAACAAACCGACAGCTTGGCTGAAGTACACACCAGAATACGCGGTCCTAGCAGGTGATTACCTCCTCGCGCGCGTGATGGTGAACTTGTCCCATCACGGAAACGTGAGACTCATTCAATACACGGCAGAGGTGATCTCTGATCTTCTCGAAGGCGAGTGGATCCAAGACTCTCTCGTTCGCGATTTCGATATCAGCGTTGAGCAATTGGACCGCGTTCATAACTTGAAGACTGGGTCGCTTTTCAAATGGTGTTTGCGAGCGCCGTTCATCGCGGCTGAACTTTACGATAAAGATTTGCACACTCTCCTCGAAGAATGCGGTTCGATCCTTGGTCTCCTTTTCCAGCGAAGCGACGATCTTCTCGACTTTGATATCCGCAACTACGAGAACAAAGCCGTCCTAGGTGACTTGAAGTCGGGATACCTGAATTCGTTTGGTGTGTTCCTGACGAAGGATCTTCCGGAGAACACGCGTCAGGCGGCCTTCAAATCGCAATCTCTTGGTGAACTGAAATCAATCGTTACGGAAAAACATTTTGAGGAACGATTGGCAGAGTTCGACCGTATCAACGTTTCGCTGATCGATCTCTACGCTCATCAAGTGAAGCGTCTCGAAGCTCTTTTAGGCGGGGAGAGAGGGGCCGGCGTCGCCGCCGAACTGCTACCGCTCTCAAAACCGCTCTACTGGCGTAAGAAATGATCGAGCGCTGGAAGACTGTTTCACGAAAAGATCCAGAATTTCTCTCTTACCTTGAGGGTCGTTTCTCAAAAGAGCATCGCGCACTTCCGGTTCGTTCGTTGAACGTAGATTCGGTGATGGAAGAGGTTACCTTCGAAATCAAACCCGTTGCGGAAATCAATCGACCTACTTCATTGATGGTTGCTTGGCAGGCGCTTCGGCCACAAAGTCTCGTCTTCTCAATCGCGCCGCTTTTAACAACTTTTGTTTACTGCTGGGCCCACGATCGTCAGATGAATCCGGTCATCATGGTCAGTTCCTTTGTGGGCGTTCTCTTCTTTCATATGGCCGTCAATCTCTTTAACGATTACGGCGATCACATGAAAGGGCGAGATCGCATTCGCTCCGGGGGCGGAAGCCGGGTCATCCAAAAGGGCTGGCTGCGTGCGGTTGCCGTTAAGAGAGCGGCTTGGATCTTAACTGCGCTCGCGCTTCTTTGCGGTCTACCCGCGATCTTTTTGCACCTTGCACCCGTCGTGATCATTGCCGGTGTTGCGGGTTTGATAGGTCTTGAGTTTGCCTTTCAAAAAGCGCGATTGAAATATCATGGCTGGGCCGAAATCGCGGCGTTTGGCTTGACGGGTCCAATTCTCTGTTGGGCTTTTGCCTGGACTTCAACAGGACAAATCACGCTTGCAGAAGGGGCGCTTGGCTCAATTTTCGGTGCGATCTCCCTGCTGTTCTTCCACTCGGCAAACTTTGAGAACATCATGACCGATTCGCAAGCGGGTGTACGGACGTGGGCCACCCGGACAGGATTCGACGCAAGCAAGAAGTTCTTTTACTTCACGGCGGGTCTTACTTTGATCTCGTCACTCTTCTATATCGCGGCCATTGAGCGGGAGTGGAAATTAGTTCCTGCGCTCCTAACGCAAATCCTTTTCTTGGTTCCTATTTGCTTGCGAGTCGCTGGACTCAAATCACCACTAGCCTCAGGGCTCACAGGTTTACGAGCCGAACCGGTAAAGCTTTCGTGGTTAACGATGATCGCCTTGGTTTCAGGTTACCTCTGGATCATCGCCTCCCGAAGCGGCGGGACGTGAACAATGTTGGATCTTGCGGAGCTTGGATTTCGGCTTGAGAAGATTCCGGCCGATCCGCCAGAAGATTTTCGCCTAGCACTGCGTGATTTGCGAGATGAGAAGAAGGCCCCACTCGTAGTTGATTTTCTCTCGGGTGATAAGGTCCACCGTCTTAAGCACGGTCTCAGCAAAAATCAGCCGATCGCAAAGGCCATCGGTATGAAGTCGGGCCCGCGTTTTGTTCTCGATGCAACCGCAGGCCTAGGCGTCGATGCTTTCTTTATCGCCGCTCTGGGGTGCCGTGTGCGCGCAATTGAGCGATCGCCCGTTGTTTTCGCGCTGCTCGAAGACGGCTACCGGCGGCTGCAGCTAGACTCCGAACTCTCTTTGATTGCGGGACGCCTCTCCTTTGAGCAAGGAAACGCCGCTGAATACTTGCGCAAGCTTCGCCAAAACCATGATCCTGACGCTCATCCCGAAGTCGTCTACCTGGATCCGATGTACCCCGACGAGGGACGAAGTAAAAGCGCGCTTCCGAAAAAAGGCATGCAAATGTTTCGTCGCCTGATCGGTGATGACGACGATGCTAGCGAAGTTTTGGAGCTGGCACTTCACGTAGCGCAAGATCGGGTTGTCGTTAAGCGGCCACTCTCAGCACCGGTCTTGGGATACAAACCGAATCATGTTTTTGAAGGTAAAACCGCTCGTTTTGACATGTATCTTTCCGCCTCGTTCCGCGAGAGGAAGTGACATTCCTTTTCCACCGCGCTTAGATGAAATTATGATTGGCGCTGATTCCGCAAAATCGGACTTCAACAAAGTGATCCAGCCTTCTCAGTTCGCTGACTCGAACATGATTGGGATTTGCACTTTCGATTTCAACGGCCGTGTTCTCGAGGCGAATGAGTACGTGGCGAAACTTTCGGGATATTCGCTTGATGAGATTCGCAAAGGCCATTTGGATTGGATAAAAGCGACGCCTCCTGAACAGCACGGAGTCGTCAGCGCCGCGATCCATGAGCTACGAGAGCGTGGGGTCTGCACGCCCTTCGAAATCGAACACATCAACCGCTCAGGCGTGCGGGTTCCTATTTTGATCGGTGGATCGGTCCTCAACGATGATCGGCAATCAGGTATCTGTTTTGTCGTCGATATCACAGCTCTCCGCGAGGCTCACACCCTGATACGTGAGGGTGAAGAGCGGTTTCGCGCTCTTTCAGAGAATGCCTCGGTTGGGGTGATCGAAGCCAATTTAGACCTTCAAATTCGTTTCGCGAACTTAACGGGTTTAGCTTGGTTCGGCGCAAAAAGTCTTGATGAAGTCATTGGACGGTCGATTACTGATTTCATCTCTCCCGAGAGTCTTCCGCGCGTGCGTGATCAGCTCCGTAAGCGGCTTGCGGGCGAGCCTTCTTCTTATGAGGTCACGCTCGTCAGCAAGGGCGGGCAGGAAAGAAACATCTTGGTTTCTGGTTCGCCGATTCGTGATCAAGATGGAAAAACTAAAAGCATGATCGCAACGTTTCTCGACATCACGCCGATCCGCAATTCGGTGACGGTTTTGGAAACGACGGTCGAGGCCGTGCCTGACGGCATTCTCGTCTTCAACGAAAAAGACGACAATGTGATCGCATACAACCGGAAGTTTCTCGACATTTGGCACGTCCCGGAAGACTTGATCACGAGAAGAAGTCATGAAGCGATCCTTGCTCATTGCATGTCGACGATGTGCGAACCCGAGGTTTTGAAAGAGGCACGTGAGAAGAACTTTTCCCTAGGTGGACTCTCGTTTGAGAAACCTTTTGAACTTAAAGATGGCCGATTCGTCGAGGTCACAAGCCGGGTCGCCAACCTTGGGCCAGCTGAGCAAGTGAAAGTCGTTTGTGTTCGCGACGTCACCGAGAAGAAGAAAGTTGAAGAACGACTTCTTCATGCGGATCGAATGACCGTAGTAGGAACGCTAGCTGCAGGTATCGCCCACGAAATCAATAATCCGCTTACGCATCTTGTCTGTGGCCTAGAGCTGATTTCGAAAGATCTAGAAACGTCAGCGCTCAAAACTGACATCGACGCACTTTTGCGAAGTGCGGGACGCATCGCGGATATCGTCAAGGATCTGAAAGTCTTCTCCCGGTCGTCGACCGAGCAGGTTGATCCCGTTGATATCATCAGTGCGTTTGAAGCTACGCTCCCGATGGTGAACAACGAAATCAAACGGCGCACACGCTTTGAAACCAATTTTTCGCCGGCTCCACTCGTCATGGCGAACGAAGGGCGGCTTGGTCAAATCTTCCTGAATCTCCTAGTTAACTCTTTGCAAGCTCTGCGGTTTGATGATCCAACGGCGAATCTCATCTCTGTCACGACCAGGACCGATGCGCGCGGGTACGCTTGCGTTGAAGTGAGTGACAATGGCCAAGGAATCGCGAAAGAACACCTGCGCCAAGTTTTTGAGCCGTTTTTCACGACGAAGAAAATGGGCAGCGGAACGGGTCTTGGCCTTTCGATTTGTTACACCATTGTTCAAAGATTTCATGGGGAAATCGAAGTCGAAAGTGAACTGGGCGTTGGAACCAAATTTTCTGTTCGTTTTCCGCCTGCGCCTTCCATGATTTTAAAGAGTCATGCGACATCTACGGTTCGAAGCGCACCGAGTCCTCGTCGACGAATCCTCGTCATTGATGACGAGCCTTCGATTGGTGAAGTGATTCACGATGGATTGGAAGATGAGCACGACGTCACTTACTGCGACAACGGAGTTCAAGCCGAAAAGGTTCTTCGCGAGAACCCGCACTTCGACCTAATTCTCTGTGATCTCACGATGCCGATTCTCGATGGGATGGAGCTTTTCAACCGCATTCGCATCTCGAGCCCGCACCTCGTGGAGAAGTTCGTTTTCATGACTGGTGGAGCCGTCACGCCGGCCGCGTGCGCTTTTTTAGAAGCCGTGCAAGATCGCGTGCTCTACAAGCCGTTTACTTTAAGTATGGTTCGATCGATCGTTGAGAAGATCGAATCACACTCAGGCTGAAGCGGCCGAAATCCGCCGGTAAACTTCTTCTATCAAAATTCTGCGTCGGGGCGACCGCGCTCAAGAAGGGCGACAAGTTCATCGTAGAGCTTTGCTAATTCGCTCGGAGAACGATCGCGATCATGAAACGCGTAATATCGTTTCAAATCGGAAAGGGCATGTTTGAAATTACCGAGCCTTCGATGAAGTAAGGCGCGCTCACCTAGTAGCTGAAGATTACTAGGTTGGTATGAGATCAGATTATCTTGAAGCCAGAGATGTTTTTCGGGCTCGTGACCAACGTCGATCGAACTCTTTAAGCAGCGAATATAATCGGCTAAGAAGGTGTCAAAAGAGTAAGTCTCAAGCAAGCTGGCGTTACAAAATGAGGTGAGGCGAAAGCGAGTGTGGAGAGTTTCGATGAGTTCATCACTCGACAGTGTTGAACCGCCGCGAGTGATGTCGACAAAGCGGGAACGGCCGTCTTCCACCCAACGCAAAAAGCACGTCGGTTTCAGATCAACGAAGTCGAGCGAGACGCCGATTTTCTCCGCTAAGTAAGCGTAGATAAGTTCGAGCGCGATCGGGGCACCCCTGCGATCGGAGAGAACACGATTGAGACGATAAGCCTCGCTGGGATCAACGAGCTTCGAAACATCCGTAATGCATTTGAACTTTTTCGTTTCAAAGAAAAACCGATTGAGGAGCCCGAGGCGTTCGGCTTCAGAATGATCGGCATGAATCTCGGATTGAAGCTCGTAAGAAAGAAATTGGACTCGCTTGACCATCCATTCGGCATGGAACTCAGGATCAAGATGCTCGCTGAAGCGACTCACTTCGCGGAGAAGATTGAGCGTTCCTCCGACGGCGCGTTGCACGTCAGCGTGCAAACGCTCTTTCGACCAATGGTGGCTTGGGCGCTCGGAGATTAAATTCGACATCCGTTCTTGATTTATTGGGTTCGGTCCTTCCAGGCAAGGATGAAAAACGACACCTCGGCTTGACAACGGCTAAAGCCGAAGTCGAACCTGGGGAAGTCGGCGGAATTACGCCTAATTGCGGCGCTTATGGAGGCTCGAGCTTCATGTCAGAGAAAGATTCAGCGCTCGTAACGGGTTTGCAACAACGTGTCCGCGAATTAGAGACGGAACTCAGTGACCGCGAAAAAGATCTCGCGGTCTTCCGCGACGAACTCGCGAAGGCAAACTCTCAACTCGAAAGATTTATCCGTCAAATCAGCCAAGAGCTGAAGATGGCGAGTTTGATCCAAAAGGCCCTGGTGCCAACTGAATTCCCGAATATTCCGGGCTTTGAGTTCAGTACCAAATTCACACCGAGTCCAATTTCGGGCGGCGACTACTTCGATATCTTCGAGCACGAGGATAAATTCCGTTTCGGAATCGTGCTCGCGAGTTCATCGGGCTACAGCATGTCAGCTTTGTTCTTGAGCGTTCTTTTGAAGATGACGGGACAGCTCGAAGCGCGCAAAGGGACACCTCCTGATCGCATCCTCGAGATGATGGCTAAAGAACTTGTTCCGACGATTCAGTCCCACGACCAGGCAAATGTCTTCTACGGTGTGATCGATCGTCGTAGCTTCGAATTGACCTATAGCGGCGCAGGCAAAGTGGTTGGTCTCTTATTTAGTTACTCGGCCGGAAAGCTCCAGCGTCTCGAGTGGGAAGCCCAACCTTTTCAGCAGGGCTTTCAATCGGAACTCAAGAGTTCTTCGCTCAGCTTAGGACCACGCGATCGGATCATCCTTTGTTCAGAAGGCGTGATTCGCGCGATGAATTCCAAAGGCGAAGCGTTCGGCGAAGAACGTCTCTATAAGTCGATTCTCGCCGCGCCTCGTCTCGGGGTTCACGATTTGCGTAACGAGATCTTCTACCAGCTCGAGAGATTCACGCAGAGTCGTGACCTCCCGCAGGATGTCACAGTCGTGGTGACAGAGGTGAAAGATCGCGTGATTAAACTCGCAAAGAGTGTTGAATAAAGCGGCAGGCGCGAAAATCACTGTGGTGCTTTTTGTGCCTTTTGCGCGTGTTTTCTTTTGTCTCTCAGTTATATGAAACTCGACCACCGAAAGAGTGCAACTCAAGAGCAAAAACGTTACTTTCAAGAGTGTTGTCAAAGAGTAAGCCGGTTGTTAGACCTCACTCTCGATTGCTACTTTTAGAGGATTTGAAAGGATAAGCCATGGCAGAAGCAGCACCCATCTATGAAGGCGCCCTCGACCGCGGGTTAGAAGGCGTCGTCGCGTGCACGACAAAAATCTCGTTCATCGTCGGCGCGACCTTGAACTACCGTGGTTACACGATTGAAGATTTGGCAGCTCATTCCACGTTCGAAGAAACGATTTTCTTGCTGTGGAACGATCGCCTTCCGAAGCAGGATGAGCTCGATAAACTTCGCAAAGAGCTCGGCGCCGAAATGACGCTCGATGCGCAACTCATCTCGACATTGAAGACGTTGCCCACGAAAGGCGTTCACCCGATGGCTTGGTTGCGTTCGGCAACGAGCGCGATGGGCCTCTACGACAAAGAAGCTCAAGACGATTCAAAAGAAGCGAACTACCGCAAAGCGCTCCGCCTCACCGCGAAGATGGGTATGCTCGTTACGGCGTTCGAGCGTCTCCGCACCGGCAAAGAGATCATCTCGCCCAATCCGTCGAAGTCGATCGCGTGGAACTTCTTCTACACGATGACCGGCAACGAACCGGATGCGGAAATTGTAAAACAGTTCGACGTCTGCTTGATCTTGCACGCCGATCACGAGTTGAACTGCTCGGCATTCGCGGCGCGTGTGACAGCTTCTTCTCTCTCGGATGTTTACTCGGCAGTCGTTTCCGCGATCTCTGCGTTGAAAGGCCCGCTCCACGGCGGTGCCAACGAGCAAGTCATGTTGATGTTGAAAGACATCGGCACGATCGAGAAAGCGAAGTCGTGGATCGAAGACGCTCTCAACAACAAAGCGAAAGTCATGGGCTTCGGTCACCGCGTTTATAAAAACGGCGATCCGCGCGCAAAGATCCTTCGCTCGATGTCGGAGAAGTTGACGGCGAAAATGGGCCAGCCGCACTGGTACCAAATGTCGGACATGATCGACGATGTCATGCAGAACAAAAAAGGTCTGCTCCCGAACGTCGACTTCTACTCGGCGACTGTTTACTACTCGATGGGCATTCCGATCGATCTCTACACTCCGATCTTCGCGGCTTCGCGCGTATCGGGTTGGCTTGCGCACATCTTCGAGCAGTGGACAAACAACCGTATCTACCGTCCTCGCGGAAAGTGGGCGGGCAAAGAAGGTTTGAACTGGGTTCCGCCGGCTCAACGCTAATTGCAAGTCGACATGACTGAGTCTCGCCTTGTATTATTGACGAAGACTCCTCAAGCTCGCGCGGAACTGACGCGCGAGCTTGAAATTCTCAAAGACGAATTTCCCAATCTCGTCATCTCGGGTTTAGATCTTTCCCTTTCGGCCGCCGTTGCCGACAAATCGCCTCAGGCTATCGTTCTTGATCTTGAGGATTGGACTCCTTCTGATGAACTCGTTTTGTTAGAGCTGCGAGGCCACGGTTACGCCGGCCCAATTCTTGTTTTATCTAAGCGTGCGATCTCGGTTGAGACTCCCGATAAAGGAACTCCCGATCGTGACGTCGTTTTGGTAAAGCCATTTGCGCGCATGGAACTTCTCGGGATCGTTCGGCGCATGATCCTAGCTCCGCTCGTGGCGAGTCGTCGGCACACGCGACATCCGACAAATGAAATGGGTGAGCTTCGAATCACCGGTAAACAGGGCTTTCTCCCGTGTCGAGTGCGCAATCTTTCTAAAGGCGGCGCATACATTGAACTGGATCACCCTCTGAGCCTCCGCATTGGTGATGAATTAGTCGTGAAAGTGCGTTTAGCTGCGATGGGCCGCTCTTACGAGATGCGCGCGCGTGTTGCGTGGATGAACGCACGAGGTACGGGTCTCGGCGTTGAGTTCGCGTCGAGCTAGAGGTTCTCGTTTCGAGACGCGCTTAAGAGTTCGACACCGATGTCGTTTTCCTGAGTCGAAGAAGTCTAGTTTTCCTCGTCTTGCCACGCCATTTGCGTGGGTTGCATCGCTTTCTCAAGTTGCGACTTTCTCTGTGTGGGTGTGGCTCCGATAGGCAATGAGTCCGCGCGAGCGAAAGGACGAGCCGCCCATGCAGAACTTCTACGTTTATCTGGCTAGCAAAACCGAACAAGAAAATCAGATTCTAAGCCGCAAGCTGGATGTGCTTGAACCTGAGTTCCCGGGTTTGCGATTCATCAGTCTGCATCCGCAGGGGTTAGCCTCATCGGTCGCGGAAACGATGGCCGTTGTCGTGATCAACGTCCAAGAGTGGAATCGTTCGGAGGCCATCTCGCTCGTGCAGCTTCGCGAAGCCGGTTACCGAGGGCAAGTTCTCGTTATGGCGAAAGCAAACGCGACGGCGGCGGTAAAATCCCTTCAAGCGATGGACGGGGTTGTCTTTCTAGAGAAGCCCTTCGAAGCGAAAGACCTCATCGGAATCGTACGCAAGATGCTGACCGAGCGCGCGGTCGCGCAACGTGTGCACCGTCGCTACAACACCAACGAGTCGGCGGAAGTTGAACTCTACGGTCGTAGCGATCGATTCCTCACGAAGGTTCATAACATGTCAAAGGGTGGCGCTTATCTTGAGTTCCAACAGCCGACCGCTTTGAAGGTCGGCGATATGGTGCGGGTGAAGGTTGAGCTCAAAGACGTCAACCGGATCTATACGATGCCGGCACGAGTGGTTTGGACTTCGCGTGCGGCTTCGGTTCGCGGTGGAATCGGCGCTGGAGTTGAATTCATCGGCACTCCCGATGTAAAAAAGACGATCCTGAAGTCGTTCTGAACTCTTTCGTGAGGTGACGCGATTGTCGTTGATCAAATCAAAGCTTGAGGAGCAAATCCTCACGATCGAATTCGGCGACACCACTTCTCGCAACAGCTTTAGCCTCAAAGCCGCCGAAGAGTTGAAGGCGGTCCTCGATCAGAATCGATCGAAATTCGGTGCGCTTGTTTTCACGGCGCCCGGCCGAGTGTTCTGTTCGGGCGGAAACTTAACTGACTACGCAGCCATGACTAGCCCCGAAGAAGGAAAGCGCGTCAATCGCAAGATCGCGGCGATCCTTGACGAAGTTTCGCGTTTACCGGTTCCGACGGTCTGCGCGGTCACTGGAGATTGCTTCGGCGGCGGTGTGGAAGTTATCAGTGCATTTGATGTCGTGTTGTCGGTGCCGCACGCGATGTTCGCTCTGTGGCAGCGAAAGATTGGTTTGAGCTTCGGGTGGGGCGGTGGCAAGCGCCTCGAGAGTCGACTTGGAATTCATAAATTGCGGCAGCTCGCGCTTTCGGCAAATTCGTTATCGGCACTCGAAGCGATGAAGCTCGGCTTGATCGACGCCGTTTCCATCGATGAGCGTCTTCTGGAAGATGCTCGCGCCTGTGCAGCGGGTATGAGTGCTTTGCCAAAAGCACCCGTGGCTTCGTTGAAATCTTACACGCCTGAAAAAGAAAAAGAGATGTTCGAATCCTTGTGGCTCAACGAGGAGCACGCGAAGGTCTTGGCGGGGAAGAAGAAGTAGTGTGGGCATACTCCGGAACTTGTCGCCTTATAAGCAGACAAGTTCCAGAGCACAGAACTTACTTCTTGAGCGAACGTTCTTCTTTATTGCGCTCGATCGCGAGCTGAATCAGGCGATCAATCAAATCCGAGTAACCGATGCCAGTAGCGCCCATCATCTTCGGGTACATGCTGATTTTCGTGAAGCCCGGGATCGTGTTGATCTCGTTCACCATCAGCTGACCGTTCTTCTTCAAGAAGAAATCCACGCGCGACAAGCCTTCGCACTCGAGAGTGCGGAAGACCTTAACCGCCATCGCCTTCACTTCCGAAACTTGGGCATCTGTCAATTTCGCTGGAATCTCGAGGCGGGCACCATTTTCGTCGAGGTACTTTGCTTCGTACGAGTAAAACTCGTGCTGAGGCATGACTTCGCCAGGCACCGACGCGATGAAGTCTTTGTTGCCGAGAACTGCGCACTCAACTTCGCGCGCTTCGACGAACTCTTCCACCATGATCTTCGTATCGTATTGGAAGGCGTCTTTGATCGCTTTCTTAAAACCTTCTTCGTTGCTCACTTTGTGCACGCCGACCGATGAGCCCATGTTCGCGGGCTTCAAGAAGAAAGGAAGCCCGAGCGCCGCCTTCAACTGATTGAAATCGTGTGAAGCTGTCTCGTGGCGTTTCAGGGCCACGAACTTCGGAATCGGCAAACCTGCTTGCGCGAGCAGACGCTTGGTCACGTCTTTGTCCAT
>SXGS01058510.1_pt1 | contig 24558 bp, 10 predicted proteins | sample 3174681 | NCBI WGS metagenome assembly SXGS01 (sample SAMN11356861, study PRJNA531348) | freshwater metagenome | isolation source: freshwater sample F1-80 | place: China: Fuxian Lake, Yuxi | collected 2017-12-25 | reverse complement strand
AGGGACTCAACAACAAGATTCGAGTGACTACCAGGCGAGCCTATGGATTTCGGACGTTTCGAGCTCTCGAAGTGGCTCTTTACCACGCTCTTGGGAAACTACCAGAGCCGCCTCTCACCCACAGATTCTGCTGAGGAGGCTGATTTACACCGACTTGGTGAACCGGTGGGCCGGGGAACAACATCAGCGATTTGGGTATGAACGTCCCTTTGCCGTGGTGGCGTTGGGAGGGACCGGACGAGGCGAAGTCACACCCTGTTCCGATTTGGATTTTGCCTTTCTATTCGACGACCTCATTGAGGAGAACCCGTTTCTTTTGGAGTTGCAGCGCCAGACGATTCATTCCGGCGAATTTGCTGGAGACCATGGATTTGGATTCGAGGCGTTGCCCTTCAATTTGGAAGATGTCATGGCATTGGATGGAAAGCAGTTGAACAGCTTCCTGGACATGCGGCCGGTGTACGATCCAGGCAATCTTTCGACCCGATTCCGAGATCGGATCCGCGAGACGTTCGATCCATTTGAACATTTTTTACATGTTCAGAATTTTTGGAAAGATCGGTGGGAAAAGGCATCGGCTGAGTGTGAGCGATTGGATCGGTTTGATATCAAGAACGACGGATTGCGTGTGTTTTTGGCGGGCATTTGGACACTGGCTGGAGAGTCGTTTGCGCACAGTCACGAGGTTTATGGACGGTTGGATGATCCCCGGGATTTGGCGGCGTACCACTTCCTGCTGCGCATTCGCAGCTTTGTTCATGCCCGTCACGCGGGGAAGCCTCGCCCGGCTCCCACGGGCAACCATCCTGAGGACGTCTGGGACTTCGATGACTTCGATTCCTTCGGGGAGTTGTTGGGGATTGAAGTGAGCGAGGAGGTTCGATTCGAGTTTGCGGCGACGGTGCGTTCCCGGGTGCTATCGGCGCGCCGTCGGGTGGCGCAGTTCTCGAGCGGTGTGTTTGGACAGGAACTCTCGCGTGGACGCCGCCGTTGTGCCGGCAGCGCGATCGTGTATGGCGGTAGCGGGTTAAGGTACCGATCTGTCAGTCCGGTTCTGACCCACGAGGCTCGCACGCGGGCGGCGTTGAGTCTTTTGTTGGCATCTCAGCGGTATTCCGTGCCGATTGATCGAGCGGAATTGGAGACGACCTTCCGCAATGCCGGTGAGTGGTTGGTGCCAGTGCCTGAATTGAGCGCTCTTTTTTACGAACCGCGAGGCAGTCTGGCTGGCTCATTCGAATTTCTTTCGCGAATTGACGGAGCTGAGGATCGTTTGTTTCCAGGTTATGCGAAGTTTGAGGGATCCTTGGATGACCGAGTATTGACCGAGCGCAAGCTCTTGCGGAGCGCCTTAGAGCGCCAGAAGATGATTGCGTTAGAGCTTTTGGTTCGCGAGGGGCAGCTCGCTCTGCAAGGCGATGTTTCGATGGCCCATGCGCAATCCTCGAAGGCATCGCGGACACTTTCGGTTTCGGTGGAAGCGGCGCTTCTCGATCCAGACCATCTGGCTGCGGTCAAACTGGCATTGAAAACGAAGCGCCTCCCGTTGACCTTTGAGGATGAGCGGTTGCGGGAAGATCCAAGCCGGCCGTTGCATGAGCGATTCTCAACCGGGTTTTCTGGGATTCCTTTGGAGGAGTATTATGCTCGCAGTTTTGAAGGGTGCAGTTTCAGCGCCGAGACACTGGATGTGGCTCGATTCTTGGTCTCGAATCGCCGGGCATTCAAGAAACATGCTGCGGAGGCGTTGAACGATTCAGAGCGTGTGAGAGAGTTGCGGGAATTGTGCGGTAATGAATCGCGGTTACGCGCCTTGTTTGTGTTCAGTTCTGCAGATCGAGCCTTCTGGGAATCTGAAGCCGATGATCCGGCACGCTGGCGCAATACGCGGGAGCTTTATTGGAAGACGATGCAGCAATTTCATCCGGAGCTTGAAGCGCCGAACGTACTGACCACGGCTGGGTACAGCCGTGATGAGCTTCAAATCCTGCGTGACTTTGGAGACGATTTTTTTAGTGGGCTGTACGGGGTCCACGCCAATCGATTTGGAAGTCACCTACTGCGCTTGGCGCAAGAACCGGGGTTGGATGCTCCCAAAGTGACACTACTTCGCGAGGGTGCCTCCACAATTTTGGGAATTGCGACCCGGGATTTCCGAGGTTTGGCTGCTTGTATCAGTGGAACCTTGTGGCACATGGGTATTCCGCTCCGGCAGGCTCATTTATTTTCAGCAGCGTCGCATGGGCTTGCTCTGGACTTTTTCCACCTGGCGCGGATGACCAAGGCGATCGGCCCACATGAATTTCGAGCAATCGAAGAATCAATTAAGGGTCGGCGATACCTTAATGAGTCCACTGATGAACCTCTTCAGGGCAACGCCGAGGCTGTTTCCTTGGAAGAAATCCGCCCCGGATTACATCGACTGACCGCGGAGACGAGCGGTGAAATTGGGGCATTCATCTATTTGATGACTTTGTCGGTATTCCGATATTTGGAGGGGAATGTGTTTGGATTGTCGGTGCAGCCGCCACATGCGGGACACCGCGCCCGTGTCACGGTTTATCATAGTCTTCCAGCGACACGAACGCTTGAGGCTGCGCGTGCCATTTTGGCGGAGCGACTCTGAGCTTTCGTCCATGGGTTTGACCTCAATTTCGAGCTGGCATGGGAACTTTAAAAAGGCCGAATTCCCTAAAGAATTCGGCCTTTTTGGTAAGTGAATCACTCAGAGCTGTGGCTAAGAGCATCCGAGGCTGTTGCCACAGTTCATGCACTTGTAACAGGCGCCGTTCCGGACAGTGATATGGCCACAACGATCGCAACTCGGTGCGTCGCTTTGGTTGGCGAAGGTACTGGTCAACAACCGCGATGGATCGAACCGTGTTCGGTTAGGAGACACAGAATCATGGTTTTCGCCGACTGCACTGACAATGTCCGCCAGAGCGGTTTTGACAAACATGTTGGTGCTATCGCCTTCATCCGACAGCGGCAGATCCGGCACGGGGCGATTTACTTTTTTTTTCAGTTCATCCAGCAATCCGGGAATCTCCAGCTCGGTTTGGGTGCCTTGAGGTGAATGAGCATCGCGATAACCTTCGATGAACTGGTTGCCCATCCAGCGGAAGACGTAGTCGATGATCGACGAGGCGTTTCGGATATCGGGGTTCTTGGTGAAACCACTGGGTTCGAATCGTTGGAAGGCGAATTTCTTGACCAGACTTTCTAAGGGCACGCCGTACTGAAGGGCCATGGAGGTCAGTGCTCCGATGGTGTCCATGAGACCACCGATGGTGCTGCCCTCTTTGGCCATGGTGACGAACAATTCGCCCGGCTTGCCATCATTGAATAGGCCGATGGTCATATAGCCTTCGTGGCCGGCGACATCGAATTTGTGATTGATGGCCATCCGGGTGTCAGGAAGGCGTTTGCGCAACGGTTCTTCCGCCTCGCTGCGCAGTCGCTTGACTTCACTTTCCAGGTCTTTCACCTGGTTTTCTAGCGTGACCGAATCCGACTTCAGTTTCTCGCCGCCATCACTGGTCTTCTTCGTGTTAAGTGGCTGGGAGCGTTTCGAACCATCCCGATAGATCGCAACGCATTTGAGCCCCATTTTCCAGGCATCGATATAGGCCTGGCGGATGTCTGCAGCGGTTGCTTCGTTGGGAAGATTGACGGTCTTGCTGATGGCACCGGAGATGAAAGGTTGGGCGGCAGCCATCATGCCGAGGTGGGCTCGGTAATGAATGCTTCGTCGACCTTTGTGGGCTTTGAAGGCACAGTCGAAGACTGGGAGATGTTCTGGACGGATACCACTTGGGATGAGTTCACCGTTTACGCCTGCCACATCTTCAATGGTGTCATGAACGCTGACATGGTGCTCGATCGCTCGGATTTGCCCTTGCGAATAACCCAGGCGACGGAGCCCTTCCGGCACGGTGCGGTTGACGATCTTGAGGGTGCCACCTCCGGCGAGCACCTTATATTTGACCAGCGCAATGTCCGGTTCCACGCCGGTGGTATCGCAATCCATGAGAAACGCGATGGTTCCTGTTGGGGCGAGGACGGTGACCTGGGCATTGCGATATCCATGCCGTTTGCCGGCGGCCAAGGCGTGGTCCCAACAGGTGCGGGCTTCCTCTTTGAGGTAATGAAATTCCTCATTGGGTTGGATTTCCTCGACGGCATTTCGATGCAGTTGAACAACCCCGAGCATGCTTTCGACATTGTCCTTCTTGGTGGGCTTGGAAACCCCGTTGCAGCGGGAATCGTGATAACCCGGGAACGGTCCTGTGATGGAAGCGATTTCGGCGCTTTGCTCGTAGGCGTGTCCCGTCATGATGGCGGTGATGGCGCCGGCGAGAGCTCGACCACCATCGGAGTCGTAGGGAAGACCGTAGCTCATGATGAGTGAGCCGAGGTTGGCGTAACCCAGACCCAAAGTGCGGAAGATGTGCGAATTTTCCGCAATGGCCTTTGTGGGGTAGCTCGCATTGTCGACGAGGATTTCCTGGGCTGTGATGAAGATTTGAACCGCCGCTTTAAATCGGTCGACTTCGAAGATGCCATCGGCTCGCTTGAATTTCATGAGGTTCAAGGACGCCAAGTTGCAAGCAGTGTTGTTGAGGAAGACGTATTCGCTGCAGGGGTTGGTGCTATGGATGGGTTCGGTACCCTTGCAAGTGTGCCACTTTTGGATAACTCCGTCATACTGCAGGCCGGGATCGCCACAGACCCAGGTGCCTTCGGCAATCAGGTCGAGCAACTTCGAAGCGTCCTTTTTCTCTAGAGGCTGGCCTGAAGTGACGGATCGGGTCGACCATTCGCGCCCGCTGATCGCAGCGTTCATGAACTCGTCGCTCACTCGGACCGACAAGTTTTCGTTTTGATACATGACGGAGCCGTAAGCCTCGCCGTTGAACGAACCGTCATAACCTTGTTCGATGAGGGACCAAGCTTTGCGTTCCTCCTTCATCTTGGCACTAATGAATTCTTCCACGTCGCCATGCCAGTCGCGAATGGTGTTCATCTTGGCGGCTCGGCGGGTTTTTCCACCGGATTTCACGACATTGGCAACTTGATCGTAGACTTTGAGGAAGCTCATGGGGCCGCTGGGGCGCCCGCCGCCGGACAATTTTTCTTTAGAACTGCGGATGGGGCTGAGGTCGGTACCTGTGCCTGACCCGTACTTGAAGAGCATCGCCTCGGAGTAGGCGAGTTCCATGATGCTTTCCATGTTGTCCTCGACGGACTGAATGAAGCACGCGCTGCCCTGGGGATATTCGTACTGAGTCGGGGCGCGTTCGGCTTCGAACTTCTGGGGGTTCCAGTACCAATTGCCACGCCCACTGTTTTTACCGACCCCATACTGAGTATACAGGCCCACATTGAACCACACGGGCGAGTTGAAGGCCCCAAACTGATTGACACAAAGCCAAGTGAGTTCGTCGTAGAATACCTCCCCGTCAGCCTTGGAGAAATACCCATCCTTAATGCCCCAATCCGCGATGGTTCGCGTGACGCGGTGAATGAGTTGTTTAACTGAAAACTCACGTTCGCCAGCTTTTTGGTGATCGCCGTAGAAGTACTTGGAACAGACAACTTTGGTGGCGAGTTGCGACCAATAAGCGGGAACCTCGACGTTTTCTTGTTTGAAGAACGCCTTGCCAGAATCATCGGTAATCTCGGCGGTCCGGCGTTCCCAAGTGATCTGGTCGAAGGGTTTGACCCGGGCATCCGAAAAGGTGCGCGGGATTGTAAGCCCTTTCCGGGACTTGGCGGTCGACTTGACGGTGGTACGCGAACGATTGGAGGCGGTTTTCATACCACGGGTACGGTGCTGAGCAACAGGACTGGCGGTAGCGGCTTCACGGGCATCGATCATGGTTAGGCAAGGTTGATTCTCAAAACGAAAACATTCGGAGTGCGGGTATCAATTATCGCGGATCTGCAAACTGGGCGAGATTTCACGGGTCAATCACGGCGTGTGATTAACGCCGTCGCTCGGCAGTAACAAATCAACAAGTAAATCATACGGTCCGCAGTTTCTAAACCCCATCGGTTGGGGATGGACAGTGACGGTAACACTAGATGGTGTGGTTACAAGATCAATTTCCTGGTATATGACGCTCGTGTTAACGCGATTGATTTACTCAAAAACTCCTGTGTTTCCCAGGTTTTGACGTGCCCTTTCAATCACTAATCTATTGGTGAGAATCCTCCATTTGGATGAGTTCAGGCGATGCGCCGGTTCGCGAGAAATTGGCGATGAGGGTCCATGGGCTTGGCAGGCGACTTGCCTGGCTGCCGTCTTCGATCTTCGTCTTTCGGAGAGCTCCCTGGGGAATTCGCTCGGAATGAACATCCAGCCTAGCGGGGAGTATTCATTGGATACCTGATTGCCCCCACGATTCATTTGGCTCCGATAGGCACACATTCGATGGCAATTCCTTGAGATGCGGGAATTTACAAGCGAAGTCTGAGGAAATCGCTCGCCAATTTTGTGGGAATCCTCTGAGGATTCGTTTTCAATAACTTGATTGGATCTTGGGCCGAGAAGCCTCGCCAATAAGCCGATTCTTTAGGTCGTGTGCGGGGCTCACACGGACTTGTGACCTGGGAATGGGCTGACTCGGGCTTGGGATGGCGAGCTCCTACCACGTTGGATTTATGCTAAGTGAGACTCCTTCCAGTGCTACAGCTGAACACCGGTCGCCACCGGTGGACAGTTCTCGGCCTATGATGAGTGACGAAGAGCGGGAGTTGGTAGTGATGGTTTGGAACAAAACGGGTCGGGAGTATCCGGGTGAAGCGAGTATAGTGGAAGTGTTTGAGGGTGTTGCGGCGACGCGAGGGGAGTGCGTGGCGGTGGTCTGCGAGGGGAAACGATTGACGTATCGGGAGTTGAACGAGAGGGCGGATGAGCTGGCTCGGGAATTGAGGCGGCGTGGGGTTCGGGAAGACACGCTGGTGGGAGTGTGCCTGGAGCGGTCGCTGGAAATGGTAGTGGCGTTGATGGCGGTGCTGAAGGCTGGCGGAGCCTATGTACCACTGGCCCCAGAATACCCTGAGGAACGATTGAAATGGATGGTGGATGATAGTGGTGTTGGGGTGCTGCTGACGCAGAAAGCATTGATGGATCGGTTGCCCACGACGGGTACCCATGTGCTGTGTGTCGATGGAATGTTGGAAACGTCGGTTGAACGACACTTGGAGCGACTAAAGACTTCAGTGAGCGGGGAAAGTCTGGCGTATGTGATGTATACGTCTGGGTCGACAGGGCGACCGAAGGGAACCATGGTCCGGCATCGCGGTGTGGTGCGTTTGGTTAAGAATACCGACTATGCCTCTTTTGGAGTGGACGAAGTGTTCCTTCAATATGCGCCGATCTCGTTTGATGCATCGACACTGGAGATCTGGGGGGCGTTGCTGAATGGAGGGCGCCTGGTATTGATGGCTTCTGGCGGAGGAACGGTGGAGGCGTTGGGAAAGACGATACGAGAGCAGGGTGTAACGACGGTGTGGTTGACGTCTGGGCTGTTCAACGTGGTGGTGGACGAGGGGTTGGAATGTCTGAGGGGATTGAAACAGTTGTTGATTGGAGGAGACGTGCTGTCGGTGGGGCATGTGAGGAAGGCTTACGAAGGATTGGAAGGTTGCCGAATCATCAATGGATATGGACCGACGGAGAATACGACGTTTACGTGTTGCCATACGATTGAGGCCAAGGATTTGGAGGGGGTGGCGATACCGATTGGAAGGCCGATTGCGAACACGAGGATCTATATATTGGATGAGCGTGGGGAACCGGTGCCCGTTGGAGTGGCAGGGGAGTTGTATGCCGGAGGGGATGGAGTGGGTAAAGGGTACTGGAAGCGAGATGAGCTGACGGCGGAGAGGTTCGTGGAGGACCAATTTGAAGGGGACGGGACTGGTAAACTGTATCGAACGGGCGATCTGTGCCGGTATCGGAGAGATGGGGTCGTGGAGTTTTTGGGACGGAAGGATGAGCAAGTGAAGGTGCGAGGCTACCGGATTGAGTTGGGGGAGGTTGAGGGGAGGTTGAGGGAGGTGTCTTACGTGAAGGAGTGCGTGGTGGCAGTGAGCGGGGAACGGAGCGATGGGAAGCGGTTGGTGGCGTGGGTGGTGATTGGGGAGGGAGCGCCGGAGGGCTGGGAAAGAGAGTTGAAGGAAGCACTGAAGGAGCGGTTGCCCGGATATATGGTTCCCGATGTGGTGGTAGGAGTGGAACGACTGCCGTTGACGACGAATGGAAAGGTGGATCGGGAGGCATTAAGGGAGTTGGCAAAAGGGCTTTCAGGTGTGGACGAGTCAAGCGAGGCAGCGGAAAGGACTCGAACCGAAATGGAGATGGAGATGGGAGCGATTTGGGGAGAACTGCTAGGAGTCGAGGGGTTTGGGTTGAGGTCGAATTTTTTTGAATGCGGTGGGCATTCGCTGATGGCGTTGAGGTTGGTCTCGGCAGTGGGCAAACGCTTGGGCGTAAATCTTGAGTTGAGGGATGTGTTCGAGAACCCGGTTTTGGAAGGATTGTCGGCATTGATGGAGCGGCGTCGAGGCGAGCAGAGCCCACAGTTGGTGTTTGAGGTAGAAGGAGAGCGACTGGAGTCTGAACCTGAACGAGACGAAGCACCGTTGTCGTACAGCCAGGAACAATTGTGGTTCTTTGAGCAACTACATCCTGGGACAGCGACGTATAATGTGCCCGATTTTTGGCGTCTGGAGGGACCCCTGGATGTCTCGGCATTGGAAGGTGCCTTGCAGGATTTGGTGCAGCGGCATGCGGCGCTGAGGACGGTCTTTCAGATCGAAAAAGGGGATGTTGTCCAACGGGTGCGATCATCGTCCGCATTTCGGCTGGCCACTGAAATTGTCACGGGCGAGGTGTCCGCTGAGCGCGAGACCAATGCCATTCGATTGGCGGCGTCCGAGGCTCAGCGGCCATTTGAGGTTTTGGGTCAACCGCTTTTCCGAGCGCGATTGTTGCAGTTGAACCTTACAGAGCACTGGTTGTTGCTGTGCATGCATCACGCCATTACCGATGGGTGGTCGGTCAGTGTCATCCAACGCGATTTGTGCGAACATTACCGAGCGCGGCTCGCGGGCGAAAATCCTCGAGTGGAGCCGTTGCCGGTTCAATTCGGCGATGTGGCGGTTTGGCAGCGACGACGTTTTGATTCTGGAAAGTGTTCCTCTCACTTGCCGTTTTGGCGACGCTACCTGAGTGGTGCGCCCGAAGTGCTCGCGCTTTCCACGGATCATGAGCGTGCTGTTCGCCCGACCGGGCGTGGAGGAGAAGTGGCGGTCACGCTATCCGCTGGAGCTCTAGAGGCGCTCCGGTCGTTGAGTCATCAGGAAGGGGCCACACATTTCATGGTCCTACTGGCGCTCAGCCAGGGGTATCTGGCTCGCTTGACGGGGCATCGGGATGTGGTGGTTGGAACACCTAGTTCGGGTCGGCCGATGTCGGAAATGCACAGTCTCGTTGGATTCTTTGTTAATATGCTGGTGCTGCGTCAGTTGGTGAATACCAACGGTTCGATTCGAGGGCTCATTCGACAGGCACGCCTCAACGCGATCGAGGCTTACACGCATCAGGATTATCCATTCGAACGTCTTGTCCAGGATCTGTGTCCGTCGCGGCATGCGGCGATCAACCCGTTGTTCCAGGTGGCGGTATTGTACGAGCGGGAGGAGGACATGACCTTGCGTCTTCCGAGTATCCATTGCCAGCGAATCCCATCCTTCACCCATACCAGCAAATTCGATCTATCCATCATCTTTCGGGAAAATTCAGAGCGATTGCAGTTGGTATTCGAGTACAGCCAGGATCTTTTTGAGTGCGAAACTGCGGAGCGCTTTTTTCGCTATTGCCGGACCTTTATAGAAAACGCGCTGGCGGATCCCGAGTCTCGGCTTGGTGCGGTTGCGTGGATGAGCCAGGAGGAGCGGGAGATGGTATTGCGAGGATGGAACAAAACAGATCGGAAGTATCCGCGCGAAGCGAGTATGGTTGAAGTGTTTGAGGATGTGGCATCGCAGCGATCGGAGTCGGTGGCGGTGGATTGCGAGGGGAACCGATTGACCTATCGCGAGTTGAATGAGAGGGCGGATGCGCTGGCGGAGGATTTGAGGGGGTGCGGGGTTCGAGAAGGCACGCTGGTGGGTGTTTGCCTGGAGCGGTCACTGGAAATGGTGGTGGCTTTACTGGCGGTGTTGAAGGCTGGGGGCGCCTATGTGCCGTTGGCTCCGGAGTATCCAAAGGAACGTCTCAAATGGATGGTCGACGACAGTGGGGTTGGGGTGCTGTTGACGCAGAAAGCATTGATGGATCGGTTGCCCACGACGGGCACCCAAGTGCTGTGTGTCGATGGAATGTTGGAAACGTTGGTTGAACGACACCCAAAGCGACCAAAGACTTCAGTGAGCGGGGAAAGTCTGGCGTATGTGATGTATACGTCTGGGTCGACAGGGCGGCCGAAGGGAACCATGGTCCGGCATCGTGGAGTGGTGCGTTTGGTTAAGAATACCGACTATGCCTCTTTTGGAGTGGACGAAGTGTTCCTTCAATACGCGCCGATCTCGTTTGATGCGTCGACACTGGAGATCTGGGGAGCCTTGCTGAATGGAGGGCGCCTGGTATTGATGGCTCCTGGCGGAGGAACGGTGGAGGCGTTGGGAAAGACGATACGAGAGCAGGGTGTAACGACGGTGTGGTTGACGTCTGGGTTGTTCAACGTGGTGGTGGACGAGGGGTTGGAATGTCTGAGGGGATTGAAACAGTTGTTGATTGGAGGAGACGTGTTGTCGGTGGGACATGTGAGGAAGGCTTACGAAGGATTGGAAGGTTGCCGAATCATCAATGGATATGGACCGACGGAGAATACGACGTTTACGTGTTGCCATACGATTGAGGCCAAGGATTTGGAGGGGATGGCGATACCGATTGGAACGCCGATTGCGAACACTCGTATCTACATTCTGGACGAAGGCGGTGAACCGGTGCCGATAGGGGTGGCTGGGGAATTGTATGCCGGTGGGGACGGCGTGGGGAAAGGGTATTGGAAGCAGGACGCATTAACGGCGGAGAGGTTCGTGCCCGATCGGTTTAGCGAGGATGGCACGGGAAAACTCTATCGAACGGGTGATCTGTGCCGGTATCGGAGAGATGGGGTCGTGGAGTTTTGGGGACGTAAGGATCACCAAGTGAAGATCCGCGGGTTTCGCATTGAATTGGGGGAAATCGAGGGGGCGCTGGGCGGGCACCCCGACATTGCCCAGGCGGTGGTGGTGGTGGACCGGGATGAATCTGGAAATTCGAATCTTACGGGATATGTGCGCTTGAAGCCCGGCGTCGATTCAAACCTGGACGGAATCAAGGAACACCTGGGGAAGTTATTGCCTCACTTCATGCTGCCCAGCGCCCTGAAGATCGTGGAGCGGTTCCCGCTCACTCCGAACGGGAAAGTGGATCGCAACGCGCTGGCGGCGTTATCGCGGGAACAGGCACACGCGTTGGATACAACGGGGTTTGTGGCTCCGCGCACCCGAGTGGAAGCGCAAATGGCGACCCTTTGGGAGGAGTTGCTGGGTAGAAAACCGATCGGTGTGACTCAGAATTTCTTTGATTTGGGTGGTAACTCGCTGTTGGCGGTAAGGCTATTTGAGCGGCTGCAGAAGACCCTAGGTCAGAAACTGCCCTTGGCGGTGTTATTTGAATCTCCGACGATCGCTCAATTGGCTCGATTCTTGGAGTCTGAAGAGCCTGATAAGCTGTTACAGCCGATTTGGAATCCGCTGGTGTGTGTCCGAACCTGTGGTAGTCGCCCCCCGCTTTTTTGTGTTCATGGAGGCGGAGGCGAAGTGCTCTTTGCTCGAGACCTCGTCGAGCACCTCGACCCAGAAATTCTTTTTTATGGGTTTCAGGCGCGTGGTTTGGACAATCCAGAGGAGCGAGATCGTACGATTGAAGCGATGGCGGAAAGCTACTTGAAGGCTTTAAGAATTGTGGTGCCTACGGGTCCAATTTACCTTGCTGGTTACTGTATGGGTGGTTTGGTGGCATACGAAATGGCCCGTCGATTGGTGCTGGAGGGTAGGCAAATTGGGATGCTGATCATGATGGATACCCTGAATCCGATATACACGGAAGGCTCCAGGGCATTGCACTCCTGGAGATCGGTCTGGCTTCAAAAGCTACAGTTCCAATTGGGAAATCTCCGGCGCTTGGATACGGCAGGCAAACTCGAATATCTGTCCAAGCGATCTTGTGCTGCGGTCAGCCGCCGGTCGGAATGGCTCTGGCGCTCATTGACGGCACTTTGGACAAGCGTCGCACCCGTCGATTTCACGAGGTCTTCGGATCCCGTGCGAAACGAGGAATTCAGTCGAGCGGTGTTTGCCAAGTACCGTCCGACACCGACTTCGTTGGATGTTGCCATCATCCGACCAGAAAATGCTTTCGAAGGTTTAGAAGATCCTCAAATGGGCTGGGGCTCGTTGGTTCGAGGCAAGTTGACGGTGGTGTCATTGCCAGTAAACCCCGGTGGCATGTTGGTGGAGCCGTTCATCGGGATGCTGGGTCGAGAGGTCAATCGCCTCCTATTGAGTTCGCAATCAGCCTCCTCCGGATAGCTTCGATGATGTGAGTCGATCAATTATGGCATCGACATCATAGACACAGCCGCCCCAAGTTCCGCCCCCAACGTGTTGCAAGGCTGCCCAGAGGCGGGTGTCATCAGGGAGGGCTGCATGTGGCTTCAGGTTTGGGTGGGGGCCGCGAGAGTTGAGCAGCTCGGCCGCGACTTCCGGACTCATTCGACCTTTGGCGGTTCCGACTAGATCGAGTGATCCCTCAAGTCGATTTCGATCAATGACGATGCGGATTTGATCGCCTTCCCGGACTCGACCCACGGGGCCCCCGGCGAGTGCCTCTGGGCCGACATGACCGATGCAGGCGCCGGTGGAAACTCCTGAGAATCGCGCATCGGTAACGAGTGCGACATGTTTTCCGAAGGGCAGGTGTTTCAAGGCACTGGTCAATTGATAGGTCTCTTCCATGCCCGTGCCCATGGGGCCGCATCCGATCAATGCGAGCACGTCGCCTGCTCGGATCCGTCCCTCTTTGATTGCGATAATGGCCTCGCGCTCGCTGGTAAATACACGGGCAGGGCCTTCCTTGCGGTAAATGCCATCGGCATCGACGACACTGGGATCGATGGCAGTGCTCTTGATCACGGCGCCATCGGGTGCCAGATTGCCGCGGGGAAATGTCACGGTGCTGGTCAAGCCTCGGTCCGATGCTCGATTCGGCGAGAAGATGACATCATCGGGGTTCACGCCGTCTTGTTGCTGCAGGGTGTCACGGAATCGGCGTCGGCGTTCGGAACTTTCCCAAGCCTCGAGTACCTCGCCCCAACTTCTTCCAGAAACTGTGAGAGCATCCAAGGCCAGCAATCCTAGACCACGTAAATGGAGCATCACTTCGGGAACGCCGCCAGCGAGGAAAACGCGGATTGTGGGGTGATGGATCGGGCCATTGGGTAGGACGCTGACCAAGCGGGGGGTTGCTCGATTGATGGTGATCCAGTCTTGGACGGTTGGGCGGGGCAGACCCGCAGCGTGGGCGATGGCGGGGATATGCAGCAGGAGGTTGGTGGATCCGCCGAATGCGGCGTGCAAGGTCATGGCGTTGCGGATGCTCTTATCCGTGAGAATGTCTTTGCCGCGGATGCCTGCCTGACTTAATCGATGCAATGCTTTGGCGGATTGCACGGCGAGATCCATCCAAACGGGCTCTCCGCTGGGAGCTAGAGCTGCGTGTGGAACGGTGAGGCCCAGGGCTTCAGCGACCACTTGGGCGGTGGCGGCTGTGCCAAGGAATTGACACCCTCCGCCGGGAGAAGCACAGGCGCGACATCCCAGTTCTGCGGCTTCCTCCAGGCTGACTTTCCCATGAGAGAACCGGGCACCGAGAGTTTGCACCGTGCCGGCATCTTCTCCTTGTTCGGGGGGTAAGGTGACACCTCCGGGGACGCACACCGTTGGTAACTCTCTGACAGAAGCCAACGCCATCAGCATCGCGGGCAATCCTTTATCGCAAGTGGCGATTCCCAGCACCCCGGAATGCGTGGGCAGGGATCGGATCAGCCGCCGGAAAACCACTGCGGCGTCATTGCGAAATGGGAGTGAATCGAACATGCCGTAGGTTCCCTGGGAACGGCCATCACAAGGGTCGCTCACAAATCCAGCGAATGGAATGCTCTTCAGCGCTCGCAGTTCTTTGGCGGCAGCCTCCACGAGCAGCCCTATTTCCCAGTGACCGGTGTGATAGCCCAGGGCGATCGGTTTGCCGTCCGGAGCTCGAACACCGCCTTGAGTACTCAGAATCAGGAACTGTTTGCGGCCAAGTTCTTCCGGAGCCCAACCCATTCCCGCGTTTTGAGTCAGACCGAACAAATCACCGCTGGGCCGTTGGCGTAAGAATTCTTCATCAATGGGCAGCTTGCCCACCGGACCTCTGGCTTGGGTGCGGAGGTGGTAGATCCCGGGCGGACTGGAGAACAACGGTTCGTCGGACATGTGTGAAGTCAAGCAGCAGACCTTTTCCTTACCAAGGTGGAAGTGCGCCTGGGCGGTGGCGTCAAATCACCTTGGAAACACGGTTTACAAGACTCGAGGGGTCTTGCAGGTTATGTGGCGGCGAGGGCGTCCTCGCCGGGAATTTGGTATCCATGACTGATGTTATTCAACACGACTGGTCTTTAGCTGAACTGAAGGCTATTTACGACTTGCCCCTAATGGAGTTGGTGTTCCGTGCGGCTTCGGTCCATCGAAAATTCCATGATCCTTGTGAAATGCAGGTTTCCAAGTTGATCTCTATCAAGACAGGAGCCTGCCCCGAAGATTGCGCCTATTGTGCTCAATCGTCTCGGTACAGCACCGGAATTGAATCAGAACGATTGATGGAAAAATCGAAGGTCCTGGAGATTGCGCAGCGAGCGCAAGAAGCGGGCGTGTCTCGCGTCTGCCTGGGAGCTGCGTGGCGGAGTGTGAAAGACAACGACCAATTTGATCGCGTTTTAGAAATGGTCCGCGGCGTGACCGACATGGGGATGGAAGTCTGCTGTACCCTTGGCATGCTCACCGAAAACCAGGCGCAGAAGCTCGAGGACGCCGGTTTGTATGCCTACAACCACAATGTAGATTCCAGCGAGGAATTCTACGAAACGATCATCACCACCCGCACCTATGCGGATCGGTTGCGTACCTTGGAAACCGTTCGTCGGACGAACATTACGCTGTGTTCTGGTGGAATCATTGGATTGGGGGAATCGGTCGAGGATCGGTTAGGCATGTTGCAGACACTTTCATCGATCCGGCCTCATCCGGAATCGGTACCGATCAATATATTGAGCAAGGTGCCGGGGACACCGATGGAGTCCAACGCAGACGTTCCGGTATGGGATGTCGTGCGCATGATTGCGACAACTCGCATCGCGATGCCAACATCGGATGTCCGTCTGACAGCCGGGCGTGTCACTTTGGATCCGACCGCGCAGGCGCTCTGTTTTTTGGCAGGAGCCAACTCGATTTTCTCCAGCGAAACCGAGTTCATGTTGACCAAGGCAGTTCCGTCGCCCAGCTATAGTGAGGACCGACAATTGCTGGAGGCTTTAGGAATGACGATGCGCGGAGCGTTCAAGAAGGTACGTCCCAGTTCTGTAGCCATGACGATCGGTTCTTCCGCTGTGGATGGAGTCAATGCGATGAATGTCTGATCCGATATTCTGGCCCGGGCAATGACCTTCAGATTGCCTATGGAAGGAAGCTCTTAGCCCGGGGGCCAACCTAGAGGGCGGCCTCCTAGGATGTGGCAATGGAGATGGGGAACTGATTCGCCTCCGTCCCGTCCATTATTAATGACGAGGCGGTATCCGGTGTCTCCCAGTCCGAGATTTCGTGCAACCTCTGCCGCTTTAAGCAGGAGATGTCCCAAAAGTTCACGGTCCGTTTCAACGGCTTCGTTCACCCTTGGAATGGCTCGCTTTGGCACCAGGAGTACGTGAGTTGGTGCTTGGGCGTGGATGTCACGAAAGGCCAGAACCAAGTCATCTTCATAAACGATATTGGCAGGGATCTGGCGGGACGCGATGCGTTCAAAGAGTGTCATGGATCGGAAAGGTCTAGGAGGAATAATCTCCCGCGACAAGCGGAGACGGTGCTACTTCACGAGCATGGAACAGCCTTTGCCCTTGGCTTCCTGTTCGAGGCATTCACGGAGAAAATTAATAATCTGTTCCTGTAATTGCTGGCACCGCGCACACCAACGTCGGGCGCCAGCGAGCTGTTTGACGCAACTTCTTAGCCCCTGGAACTGGACCGCTTTCGGGCCTTCAGCCAACGAAATGCGAAGGGATTCGCGCAATCGGACGAAAAATCCGAGTTCGAACTCTTTGCCACAATCGCGAGCGATTTGGCGTAGGTCGGTCGTGACGACTTGCGAACCCACGCCCTCGATGAGCGACGTGGACTGTACATCCAAGCCGAAGCCCTGGAGTACTTTGGCTAGAGCCGTAGAGAATTCGCCGACGGTCACAAATTCGCGTCCGAGTTCGACTTTGAAATAATGCAGCACTCCGGCAGCGGCTTGACGGACGAGTTCGGGGTCGAGCCCCTCGACGGCGCCACCCATCAGTTCAATAGTAATCTGTTCGGCAGTGCAGGGGATGGTTTTCCCGGTGTCTTCTTCTACCCAGAGGCAATCTTCGCGCAGTTGGATCATCGGCTTTCCTTTGCTGGAGAGGACGGCGGTCTATTGGGAGGCTGAAGTTCGAGGGCAAGTTGGCGTTTGTCGGGTTTCGGCAATGTCGCCAGTCGATTGACTTCACTGACGAACTCAGTGGCTTCTTCGAAGTTGCGGTAGATGCTGGCGAAACGCACATAGGCAACCTGGTCCAAGGATCGCAACGCGCGCATGACGCAGTCTCCGATGATGGATGCTTTGACTTCGCGTTCGTTGGCATCGCTGAGTTCGTTGACGATCCGCTCGGCACCGTTGGCGAGATCCTCTTCGGATACGGGTCGTTTCTGGCAAGCCCGCTTCATGCTGAGCAAGAGTTTCTCTTTGTTCAGCGGTTCCCGACGTCCATCGCGTTTTACGACCATGAGTTGTTCGTGTTCGATTTCTTCGTAAGTGGTGAATCGATACGAACACGAGAGGCATTCCCGACGACGGCGGATAGTCGCGCCCTCTTTAGAGGCACGCGAGTCGATCACTTTATCTTCCTGACAGCCGCACTTCGGGCAGCGCATATCGTTATATGGCTTCAGCAACAACCGGCTGTAGCCTTCGAAGACGTACCCCACCATTGGTAGTGGAGTCAAAGGAAAGCTCAGTTAATTCCGTGAATTTCAGGTTTCGTCTAACAGAGATCGCGATTGATAGTATGTAATATGTTCTTTATTAAGTTGTTATGACGATTGTTGGCAAAAGTGCTTCACGGTGGGCGGATTTGCCTTTCGCTGTGGCTTTCCGATAATCAGGTGGCTCGACCACCATGTCTTCAAACGCTGCACCATTGATTGAGTTGCGATCGGTTACCAAGGCATATGTGGCGTCTGGCGGCGCCCCTCCCGTGTCCGTGCTACGGAATGCCTCACTGACAGTATATCGAGGGGAGAGTATCGCCATCGTGGGGCCCAGTGGCAGTGGCAAGAGTACTATTCTGAATCTGCTGGGGACATTAGATCGACCCGATGAGGGAACCGTCTTGTTGCAAGGCCAGGATCTGACCCGGCTGGGAGCCATGGAACTAGCCCAGATTCGGAATCGCCAGATTGGGTTTATTTTTCAGTCACACCATTTGCTTCCGCACTGTTCCGTCTTGGAGAATGTTCTAGTACCGACGCTGGCGGAAACTGGGCGAGCTCCTGCAGACGCCGCCGCGCGGGCGTCGGAATTGTTGGTGAGGGTGGGTCTTGGGGCTCGGTTGGATCATCTGCCAGGCCGCTTGAGTGGCGGTGAACGACAGCGGTGTGCCGTGGTTCGGGCTCTCATCAATCGGCCTTCGCTGCTATTGGCAGACGAGCCCACTGGAGCTTTGGATCGAAGCAGTGCGACCGATATCGGCCGGCTCTTGGTCGAGCTAAATCGGGAGCAGGGAATCACCTTGATAATCGTCACTCACAGTATGGAGCTGGCGAGGTTGATGGGCCGGATTTGTGAAGTGAAGGACGGTCAACTGATCTGAGCGATGACAGTCCTGAGACTCATAGGTCGAAGCCTCCGGTTTCATCGCCGAGTGCATTTTGGTGTGGTCCTGGGGGCTGCGGTGGCCGCGGCGGTTCTGGTAGGTGCCTTAGCGGTTGGGGATTCCGTCCGAGAAAGCCTGCGGCGCAAAGCCATGGCGAGGCTCGCTGGATTCAATTTGGTCCTGCACTCCCACGATCGGTTCTTCACTGCAGCCTTGTGCGATAGGCTATCGAAGGCCCCAAGCACGGGGGAACCCTTGGTGGGAGCGGGGGCATTGACGCCGCGATTTCAACCCTTCCTGTTACTGCCGGGAAATCTTTCCCGCCAAGATGGCGGCGCACGAGCCAATCGGGTTTCGGTTTATGGATTGGTTACCAATCGAGTGGCCTGGTCGAAGGAACCGAGGACTCCGTGGGCAATCGGGCCTGACGAGATGCGGCTGAGTTCGGCATTGGCGGATCAATTGCGAGCGCGGACTGGGGATGAATTCATCTTGCGACTGCACAAGCCCTCAGCCTTGTCGAGAGATGCCGTAGTGACTCCCCGCGATGAGGCATCGGTAGCACTTCGTTTGAAATTTGCTGGGATCATCGAAGCGTTCGACGGAGGCGACCTCAGCTTGCAGTCGGGGGCATCGGCGCCGCTGAATGTCTTCTTGCGCCATAATGTCCTGGCGACGGCATCGGGGTTGGAAGGTCGGGCGAACTTGATCCTTGGACGGGCGGATGTCGCCAGCCCAGAACTACTCTCCAATCGACTCCTAAAGGAAAGCTGGGGATTGGCGGATGCCGAACTGAACTTGAAAGTCTCGGGTGGTGCCGGGACGAACGGATTAGAGTTATCGACACGGCGGATCTTTTTGGATCCCGCAGTGAATGTCGCTGCGGATTCTCTGCCGATTCCGGGGGTGCTTCGAGTGCCGATCCTGACGTACTTAGTCAATGGACTGGCGGCGGGAGAGCGATTGACCCCTTACTCGATGGTCACGGCAGCAGGATCGCCTTGGACGCCTGAAGATCTTCGGGATGATGAGATTGTCGTGACGGACTGGCTTGCTAGCGATCTGGGGCTGACGGTGGGGAGTGACTTGGCGATGACTTACTATCGGGCAGATACAGCCTCAAGTTTGGTGGAGATCACCAATCGATTTCGGGTTCGATCGGTGGTGCCGATGAGTGGCATTTTTGCGGATCGGACACTGATGCCGGAATTTCCTGGATTAGCCAAGGCGGAGAGCACTCATGAGTGGGATGCAGGGTTTGAACTGATTCACAAGATTCGAGACGAAGACGAAGCGTATTGGAAAAAGTGGAGAGGAACGCCCAAAGCCTACGTGACCTTGAAGGCAGGACAAGCGATGTGGGGTAATCGGTTTGGTTCGTTGACTGCAGTGCGCTGGATGAATCTAGGTCCGGGTCAAGATTCGGGAAATATTCCAGCTTCAGTGGCGCAGTCCGTGGAAGCAGGGCTGCGCGAGCGTTTAGAACCGGCCTCAGTGGGCTTAAGCGTTGAAGAAGTGGAGCGTGGGGCGTTTCGCGGGGCCGCTGGTGGACAGGATTTTGGTCAACTGTTCATCGGGTTCAGCTTCTTCCTGATCGTCGCTGCCTTGTTGTTAACGGCATTGCTTTTTCAGTTTGGTCTTGAACAACGAGCAGGGGAGCTTGGGGCTTTGTTGGCAATGGGTTGGCCTCTGGGGCGTGTGACTGGTCTTTTCCTTCGTGAAGGCGTGGTATTGGCATGTCTCGGCGCCTGTGTGGGGGCCTTGGGGGGGTGGCTTTACGGCCAAGGGGTCATCTGGGGTTTGAATAGCATTTGGCGCGACGCCGTTGCGGGTGCCGGGTTGTCGTTTCATATCGAGAGTGTCTCCGTTATGGCCGGCATTTTTGGAAGTGTCTTGGTGGCGAGTGGGGTGTTATGGGTGGCCCTCCGCTCCGCGGCGCGAGCATCGGCGAGAGAATTGCTCAATGAAGGCGTCCGGGAATGGGCTTGGAAGGTGGGAGCAATATCCCATCGTCCCTGGATTGCCATGGTGTCGGGTTTGCTAGGAATTTTGGCAACAGGAGCGGGTTGGGGATTGCCGGAGGCACAGCGGGCCGGCTTGTTTTTTGGTGCTGGTGCTTTGATGCTGATTGCGGTGATCCTTTTTATCCGATTTTGGTTAAACACTCGGCTGACGAGTCGAGGTGGATTTGCTTCGAGCCGAATGCAATTAGCCGTTCGAGCGCCATCTCGCAAGCCCGGCCGGTCGGTGGCGACGATTGCACTCCTAGCCAGCGCCACGTTTCTGATTATTGCCGTTGGCGCGAACAAACTCGATGCCCAGAAGAGCGCGTGGAATCGCGGTTCAGGGACCGGTGGATTTGGCTTTTGGGCAGAATCCGCACTGCCGGTGATTCCGGATTTAGATTCGACCAAAGGGCAAGAACTGGTTGGGCTGGATTCCAAACGGATGCAATCAGCGGGCGTCCGTGTGGTAGGCATGCGCGTTCGAGATGGCGATGAAGCCAGTTGCTTAAATTTGAATCAGGCACAACGGCCTCGATTGCTCGGAGTCAATCCCCGCGAATTCTCTGCGCGAGGGGCGTTCACGATGGTTTCCATTCAGCCAGGGCTGCAAGTCACCAACGGTTGGGATGCTTTGCAGCCGACTCTTGAAGATGAGATTCCGGCAATTGGGGATGCCAATTCCATTCAGTGGGCACTCAAGCGAAAGATTGGGGACAGTCTGGATTATGTCGATGAACTGGGGCGTCCCTTCAAAGTTCGGTTGGTGGGTGCCGTCGCGAACTCGATCTTGCAGGGCAGTTTGATCATTCATGAAGAGGCGTTCACCCGCCGCTTTCCCTCCGAGAGCGGTCGCCGCGCATTTTTGATCGATGTGGCTCATGGATCGGAAATGGTGTCTTCGTCCAATTTGACCCAAGTGGCTTCCGAGTTTTCGAGGGCGCTTCAGGATCAGGGGTTTGAATTGCTGCCAGCTTCCGTTCGCTTGGATCGATTCAACGCGGTGCAGAATACTTACCTCAACACATTCCAAGTGCTGGGTGGCTTGGGCTTGTTGTTGGGCAGTGTGGGTTTGGGTGTCGTTGTGCTGAGAAACGTCTTCGAACGACGCTCGGAATTTGCTGTGTTGCAAGCGGTCGGGTTTGCTTCTTCGGCGATCGAACAGTTGATACTGATCGAACATCTGGTTTTGTTAGCTGCGGGCTTGGCGGCTGGTGCGTTGGCGGCGAGTATCGTCCTGCTTCCAGCCGTTGCATCACCCGGTTCGAATGGCCTCCCGTGGAGGTCTTTGTTACTCACGCTCCTGGTGGTCTGGGTCAACGGCTTGGTCTGGACTTGGATGGCGACCCGGCGCGCATTGCGCGGGGGGATTTTGACGGCTCTTCGGGGTGAATAGATCGAATCGGGCGTCTCGTTTGCGTTGGCGGCTTTGTTGAAGATTTTAGTCCCGCACCTCGGGAGAATAAACCCGCCGTAAAAACCTCGCGCTTCCCAAGATGGACTCAATCCCATTAGAGTGAGCTGTTCGTGACTTTCAAATAGCGATGAACGAAAACCCCCAATCACCTGAAGCGGGTCCCGACACAAGTCCGCAACGCTCCGAACGGAATGGTTCCGGTCTTTTCAACATTGGCACGGTGGTTTGTCTCGTTCTCGCCGTTGTATTTCTGTTGATTCCAATTCGTCGTCGGCTGGAAGCCCGACGTGTCAACGCATCGGTGGAGAAAGTATCCGAGCTGGTTTCAATGGAGCGATTTGATGAAGCCTTTCATCATTTGCGGCCGGGCTTGAAAGGCAGTCCATTGGATCCGCAGGTGCAAAGGTTGACGGCGGCGATTCTCGCAAACCAGCGAGACGCTCGATGTTTGAGCATCTACAAGGCACTGATAGCGTCCAAGCAAGGGACTCGCGAGGATCGATCGAAGTATATCAACACAGCGTTGGATCTGAATAAACCGGATTTGGTCTCCGGGGAGTTGGAGGCCCTGGAGACGTTGGAGCCTAAATGGCCGGAGACCCTGTTGCTTCGGGTTCGCTTCGAATTACAGAGGGGGAATCTCACCAATGCTCTGGCCCTAGCCCAGCGGTGGTTAAATGATGCGCCTGCAGATCCTTCGGCGCAATATGGTTTGGGTTTGGTACAATCTGTCCACCCGAATTCCGCAGTTCGTTCCGAGGGACGCCGAAACCTGTTGGGCCTTGCCAGTGGCAACAGTGCCATGCGCGATCCGGCGATTGATCGTTTGTTGCTCCAGCCATCGACCTTCAGCCGTGCCGAAGCCCAACTGCTGCTGCGACTCATTGAATCTCGCCCTGGCAATACGACCTCGGATTTGTTGCGTGTGGCTGAACTGAAGTGGTTTCTCGACCCTCGAACGCGGTCGGAGACTGTCGCCTCCATTGTTGCCCAGGGAACTCAGGCAGACGGATCGCAACTCCTACGGTTGGCGAATTGGCTGGAGGCCCACGGCGAATTGGAAGCGGTGCCACTGGTCCTTCCGATGGAACGTTCTCGGACCAACGCCGCCTTCTTGATGGCTCGATTGCAAACCCTTGCCTGGCTGTCCAAACTGGCGGAAGTGGAGCCTCACCTCGCGGATATGTCACTCCCACTCGAACCGCTTCAGCGAAATGTGTTGCGGGCATCCTTGGAGGGACGTCGAAAGCCGCCTGGTGATGCACTCACTCCGCTGAAGGAAGCGCTCAAAGTCGCAGGCACCAACAACACGGTGCGTGTAGAGATTGCGAACCATGCCGTCCGTCTGGGGCTAACGGGTTTGGCGATGGATATCTATTCGCAGTTACTCCCGGAACCTGGACTCGAAGCCGAAGCTTCCCTCGAACTGCTCAGGCTCATTGACACCATAACCCCGACCCAGGTGGCTCGGGATAAGGTCAAGGGACTCTCCGCACGTTTTCCAACGGTGCGAATCCTAGCGGTCGAAGCCCATTACTTGAACCTCTTGCTACGAGAGAATCTGATCGAAACCCGAGCGGCGTTGAAGGATTTGGTGACAGCGACTCCGGATGTCTCGCGGCTTCGATGGACCATGGCTTTGGCAGATTTCTATCAGGACAAACCGAAGGATGCACTGGTTTGGTTTGGCAAGGATTTGACTTTGTGGGCGCGATCCGCCCCGAGGTGGATCGCTCTCCGGGCGGCTATCCTGGCCGCAACAGGTGATTCAGAAGGTGCGAGAAAAATAGTCCGAGATTTGGATATGTCCAAGTTGCGTCCTGAAGAACAGGCTTGGCTGAAGAACTTGCGACCCTGAAACGATTCCTCAGGGGCAGAGCTTCGCCGCGCGGCTACCAGAGAGACAACGTCTCGAGAACTGCGCGTGTGCGGCTGACTTCGTGCGTTCTGAACAGATCGGTTTTGCCCAGAGCAGCGAGCACGGCGAAAAATGGTTCGGCACATCGAACCTCCTCCCCAAAACACTCGAACGCGTGAGGCAGGGCATGGCAGGTGGGATAGCCCAGACTTCGGAGCCGAAACGTGTTTAAAAACACTTCCATTTGATGTCGGATGCGGGTGGCGGAATCCTGCAAATTTCGATAATAAAATCCCAGGCCGGGATCGATCCAGATGCGCCGGACACCTGCTCGTTCAGCAAGCTCAATCTGCCGGGCAAAAAAGTCCTTGAGCGGTTGGGCGGTGTCTCCCGAAAGATCGCGCAGATTGACGTCGCGCACGTGCGGTCCGTCAACGAAACACAAGATCAAGGCCGCGTCATGATCGGCGACGATACGAAACATGTCTTCGGATCGACTTGTGCCAGTCAGATTCAGCACTCGAGCGCCGGCTTCAAGGCAGGCCTTGGCGACGCCAACATCGTATGTTTCCACGGAGACTCGGATCTTTTCGCCTGCGAGCCATCGGATGACGGGAATCAGTTTGGAGTTCTGGAGCGACTCATCGGCTCTGCCTGCGTGCGCCAGCGATGATTCCGCTCCGATGTCAATGATATCGGCGCCTTGAGCTACGAGGACTCGGGCGCGCTGTACTGCGCTGTCGGTGGTGAGGCATACGCTCTCGCGATACCAAGAATCTGGCGAGAGATTGATGACCCCCATGATGCCTGGCTTGTGGCCGGGGCCGAAGTGACGTCCATCCACTTCAAAACCCTTTACGATGGCGTTGAGCGACTCTCGATGTGCCTCCGCCAGATGGGCCAAGTCTTCCAGGCGGAGCATGGCGATTAAAGAAACGGGAAGTGGGGCTGACTCGGGTTGGGTCGAAGTGGTGCGCTCGGCGCGGTTCGAACGCGCGACCGTCCGCT
>SXGS01146862.1_pt1 | contig 24578 bp, 24 predicted proteins | sample 3174681 | NCBI WGS metagenome assembly SXGS01 (sample SAMN11356861, study PRJNA531348) | freshwater metagenome | isolation source: freshwater sample F1-80 | place: China: Fuxian Lake, Yuxi | collected 2017-12-25 | reverse complement strand
GCTTCGCGATGCTGGCTATGACATGGATCTTGGTGGCAAGGACATCTCCAGCGTCCAGTACCAAAATGCGAACAACTCGGTGCGCGTCTCCGACATGTTCATGCAGGCGGTTGAAAATGGCGAGCCCTTTGGCTTGACCGCTCGCACCGATGGCCATGTGGTCGAGACCGTTGACGCTCAGACCCTGTTCCGCACTATGACCGAGGCAGCATGGGCATGTGCTGACCCGGGTATTCAGTACGACGACACGATCAACGATTGGCACACAAACCCGGAGACGGGGCGTATCAATGCCTCGAACCCTTGCTCGGAGTACATGAGCCTCGATAACTCCTCGTGCAACCTAGCGAGCCTTAACCTGTTGACCTTCCTCAAGGAGGACGACACCTTCGACGCGGAGCGCTTTGCCAAGGCCGTCGAAATCATCATCACCGCGATGGACATCTCGATCTCCTTCGCCGACTTCCCCACTGAGCCGATTGCGGAAACCACCCGCAAGTACCGGCAATTGGGCATTGGTTACGCGAACCTAGGTGCGCTGCTAATGGCGACCGGCTTGCCATATGACTCAGATGGTGGCCGAGCGCTAGCCGCGGCGATCACCTCGGTAATGACTGGAACGGCCTACAAGCGAAGTGCAGAACTAGCTGGCATCGTTGGCCCGTACGAAGGCTACGCCCGCAATGAGACCGGCCACAAGCGGGTTATGCGTAAGCATGCGGCCGCGAATGACAATGTTCGAGGGGTGACCACCCTCGATACGTCAATCATGAAGCTCGCGCATCGGCAGTGGGAGCAAGGACTCAAGGCCGGTGAGAAGAAGGGTTGGCGCAATGCGCAGGCTTCGGTGTTGGCTCCCACCGGCACGATCGGTTTCATGATGGACTGCGATACCACCGGGATCGAGCCTGACTTCTCCCTAGTGAAGTTCAAGAAATTGGTAGGCGGTGGCTCCATGCAGATCGTCAACCAGCCGATCCCGCGCGCACTGCGGCGCCTCGGCTATACCGAGGAGACCATCGAAGCCATTGTGGAGTTCATCTCGGAAAACGGTCACGTGGTTGATGCACCTGGGCTAAAAACCGAGCATTACGCGGTGTTTGACACCGCCATGGGGGTGCGCTCCATCACCCCGATGGGACATGTGCGCATGATGGCGGCGGTTCAACCTTTCATCTCCGGTGCCATTTCCAAGACCGTCAATATGCCCCAGTCGGCAACGGTGGAAGATGTCGAGGAGATCTACTTCCAAGGCTGGAAGCATGGCCTGAAGGCGCTGGCCATCTACCGCGACAACTGCAAGGTGGGTCAGCCATTATCAGACGGTACGTCGGCAAAGGTCGACGAGATTATTGACTCAACAGCTGATGCGATCGCGCAGTTGGTGGGCCAGCCAACGCGCCGGCGGCTGCCGAAGTCGCGTCCAAGTCTGACAACGAGTTTCTCAGTGGCAGGTGCCGAGGGCTACATGACCGCTGGCAGTTATCCAGATGACGGCCTGGGTGAGGTATTCCTCAAACTCGGTAAGCAGGGATCGACCCTGGCCGGGGTGATGGATGCGTTCTCGATTGCCATAAGCATCGCTCTGCAGTACGGAGTGCCGCTTGAGGCTTTCGTTAGCAAGTTCGTGAACATGCGCTTTGAGCCTGCGGGCATGACCGACGATCCTGATATCCGGCTCTCGCAGTCGATCATGGACTACATCTTTAGACGGCTGGCCCTTGATTACCTGCCCTATGAAAAGCGGGCGGCGCTCGGTATCCACAGCGCCGATGAGCGGGCGGCGACGGTTGAGGCTGGCTACGCGCAGTATGCACCGGCTGCTTCGGCTGATCTGGATATCGACATTGCTGACACGCCTGACCCCGCCGAGATGGTTACGGTGGTCGATACGGTGGCAGCCCCCGAGCCCGGCCGGGCCGTAAGCAGGGCCCACTCAAGCGCCGAACTCCTCGAGGAGATCACCGGTAAGGCATCTGATGCACCGCTTTGCATGACGTGCGGGATAAAGATGCGGCCGGCGGGTAGTTGCTACGTCTGCGAAGGGTGTGGCAGCACGTCGGGGTGCAGCTAATCGGGGGTCAATCCGCTGGAGCCCGCACCTTGGTATAGTGCCGCGTCACTTCAAAAAAGGGAGAGTCGCAGATATGAACCTCGGTGAGTCCATTTGGACTTTGCTCGTGCTATTCCTCATGATCATGTTCTTCATGATCTTCTTCATGGTGGTGCTGGATCTGTTCAGCGATCATGAGGAAAGCGGCCTCGCCAAGGCGGTGTGGATCATCTTCTTAATCCTGCTCCCGCCGATCACCGTGCTGATCTATGTCATTGCTCGCGGCAACGGAATGGCAAAGCGTCGACAGAAGCAAGTTGAGCAGGCGCAAAGTGAGCAGAAGGCCTATATCCAGTCAATGGCCGGCAGTACTTCACCTGCTGACCAGATCGCATCCGCGAAGGCGCTTTTGGACGCCGGTACCATTTCGCAGCAGGACTTTGATTCGTTGAAGGCCAAGGCACTAGCCAGCTAGGGCATGAAGTCCTTCATTTTGGGCTGCCGGCTTGGTTCGAGTCGCGCAAAATGAAGGATTTACCCGTGAAGCGGGCGCCCAAGCTTGATAGCCAGGTCGGGTGGGCAGCACTTAAACTGTTGCTAAGGCTTGGCCTGCTGAGGCCGCTGCCAGTTGGCGATTGGCACGGCCGGCGTGCGCGGTCAAATGTGATTCAGGCCAAGTTGGGCCAAATCAACCACAAGCTCGCACCCGCTCCTGCGGATATTGAGATCGCTGACCTAACTTGTCCGAGGGCAAACGGCACCTTGTTGCCGATGCGTCTTTACCGCCAGCGGGGGAGTCGGTCAACTGCGTTGATCGTGTACGTCCATGGCGGTGGCATGATCATGGGCACGGTGGGCGCATATGACGCGGTGTGTTCGAAGTACGCGGTATTCGCCGATACTGCGGTGCTGTCGGTTGATTACCGACTTGCACCTGAACACCGGTTCCCGGCTGCGGTGGACGATGTCTGCTTGGCACTGAAGTGGGCTCGAGGTAGCGCGATTGAACTACTTGTCGATCCAAGGCGAATTGGCATCGCCGGTGACAGCGCAGGTGGTGGCATTGCTGCTGGCGTCATGTTGAAGTCGCGTGATGAAGGTTTTGCACTATCAGGTGCGCTGCTGATTTACCCGATGCTTGACGACCGCACGACTACTTACCCGGCCGCCGGCCCTGAACTCACCGGTCCATTTATCTCGTGGACTTATAACGACAACATCACCGGTTGGCAGGCGCTCCTAGGCGACACGGACTCCGAATCGGTCTCGCCGTATGCGGCACCGGCGCGTGAAACAAACTTTGGCGGACTCCCACCTGTGTATATCGAAGTGGGCGACCTCGATATTTTCTACGAGGAGGATGTCGAATTCGCCAAGCGAATTAGCGCGGCCGGCGGTGCTGTCCAATTGCAGCTTCGCCCTGGGTGCCCACACGGCTATGAAGTGGTGGCGCCGACATCTAGGGTGGCGCGCCTTGCCATGCAGCAACGCTACGATTTCTTGAAGGCTCTAACCTAGTTACATGCGGGCGGTAGTGCCGAATTTGGGTGTTATCGGGCCGGCTGGCGGATATTTCTAGTCCAGTGACCTGCAAGAGTACGGGGTTGTCGCGTAAGGTTAAGGCACCCGGGGCGTATTTGTGGTCGCCGGTGTTCGAAGGAGTGATGATGGGCAGCAGCAAAATGTTCAAAGCTCGAGCGCTAGCCCCGTTGGCGCTTGTCGGGGCCCTACTGCTGGCCGGGTGCTCATCGGAGCCCGAGCCCGTACCGACGCCAAGTCTGTCCTCGGCCTTGGCGGCCCCGAGTGCAGATGCGGTCGTCACCTTTGATGCGCAAGCAACTTGCGAGACCTTCTTTCAACTGGATTTATTGCGAAGCACGCTGGCAGTCGGGGTGAAAGACTTAGGCAAGAAGGAACGCAGGGCATTGTTGGTTGAGTATCAGCAATTGGTGGCTGACTTGGCTGGCACCGCGGGCGATGCAGCGAACTCAGGTGAACTACCGCAACAAGTGCTCACTAATGCTGAGAAGATGCAAATGATCCTTGATAAACTCGGTAAGAAGGACGGTATTGACTCCTTGACGAAAGTGCAGAAGAAGCGTCTGACAGTGCAAGCAAGCCGCATTGAATCGCAGTGCGCTACGGCCGGATATGCGCTACCCCAGGAGAACATTGACGCACGGGAGTTGATTCCATAGATATGTCGGGTACCTATGTGCCAGACCCGCAGCGCTACGACGGGCGGATGCCATATCGGCGAACTGGCCAGAGTGGGCTGATGCTGCCGGTGGTCTCACTTGGGTTTTGGCATAACTTTGGGGAAGACAAGCCCATTGAGTCACAGCGCGAGATTATGCATTGCGCTTTTGACCTAGGGATCACGCACTTTGACCTGGCTAATAACTATGGCCCACCCGCCGGCTCGGCCGAGATCAATGTCGGTCAGATCTTGCGTGATGACTTTGCCGGGCTGCGTGATGAGTTGGTGATTTCGAGTAAGGCCGGCTGGGATATGTGGCCCGGTCCTTATGGCGACCTAGGGTCGCGTAAGTACCTGCTGGCAAGTCTCGACCAAAGCCTTGATCGCTTGGGGCTGGAATATGTCGACATCTTCTATCACCACCGGCCAGATCCTGATACCCCACTGGCGGAGTCAATGGGAGCCCTGCACACTGCGGTGCAGCAAGGCAAGGCGCTGTATGTCGGTATCTCATCGTATTCGCCAGCTCGTGCGCTGGCGGCAGCCCGCATACTCGCTGATCTGGGCACCCCGCTGCTGATTCATCAGCCCTCGTATTCGATGTTCAACAGGTGGCTCGAGAGCGGTCTACTGGATGCATTACAAGCGGTTGGGGCCGGCTGCATAACTTTTAGTCCGCTGGCTCAGGGTCTGCTCACCGATAGATATCTAGCGGGGGTTCCATCGGATTCGCGAGCGGCACAAGGCAAGAGCCTATTCGAGTCGCATCTAAGCGAGGAGAACATCGACCGGGCCCGGGCCCTGGCCGAAATCGCAGGCCGACGCGGCCAATCCCTGGCGCAGCTTGCGGTCGCCTGGACCCTGCGCGATGAACGGGTCACTACCACTTTGCTAGGCGCGAGCAGTGCGCGTCAACTTCAGGAGACCGCGGCCGCGGTCACGAATCTTGCATTTACCGAGGCGGAGCTGGCCGAGATAGATACGTATGCAATAGACGCCGATATAAATCTGTGGGGAGCGCAGTCCCTAATCCAGTAGCCTGAGCCGACCGGTCTACCTTGTTGGAGAGTACCTGTGATCTCACAGTCCGTTATCAGTGATTCCGAAAATCTGATTCGCAGGTCCCGGTTTCCGCTGGGCGCGCAGTTGACCATCGCGGACATGACGGACGCGGGCCGCGAGCATGTGCTCGACGAGTTGCGCTCGCGAGAGCCGGTAACTTGGTTTGCGGAGCTTGGTGGCTGGCTCATTACCAGCCGAGAGGGTGCTCGTGAGATGTTGCTGCCAAAGTCTGGGGCAACGGTCGAGGCCGAGGAGAACATGGTGCGCGCCTCACTCGGAACGATGATGCTGACGGTGGATGCGCCGGCGCATGATCGGTTGCGCGCCCCGTTCGAACGGCCATTTCGAGCCCGGGAGGCTGAGCAGGCCTTTGGCGGCTTCATTGGTGATCAGGCAGACCATTTAATTGACCGGTTCATTGGTGCCGGGGCGGCCGAACTGCACTCGGTATTCGCCGCCGAGTTCGCGGTCGCCGTCGCCGGGCACGTGATCGGCTTGCCACTTGGTGAGAGTAAGAGAATTGACTCGTATTACGCAGATTTTGCTGCAGCGATGGTTTATGACGGTGATCCTGAGCCGGTGCTTCGGGCCGAGCGCGCACGGGCTCAGCTCAATGAATTACTGCTGGCGGGGCTGAACGCGCACCGTGCTTCGGGGGCACCGTCCTTGACCAATGAGGTGCTGGGGGATCCAGCTGGTGAGCTAACCGACGACGAGGTTGTTGCGCAATTACGAGTAGTGATGTTCGGGGCGGTAGAAACGATTCAAGCGTCAGTGATGTCAACGCTGTTTCTTCTGCTCACCAACCAAGATTCCATGGCGGAGTGCCTTGCCGATCCGGCTTTGATCTTCGGCGCCGTAGACGAGGGCATTCGACTGATCCCGCCCGTGGCCTTCATTGAGCGATGGCTGCAAAAGCCGCTGACCATCGGTGGGGTGGGGATCGGGGCGGGTGAGTTTGTCGGGATTTCGGTTATCGCGGTCAACAGAGATCCCACGGTGTTCGCAGACCCGTTGACATTTGATGTCAGAAGGGGCAATGCGCGGCACGGATTGGGATTCTCGGCTGGTGAGCATCACTGCCTTGGTGTGCATCTGGCCCGGACTCAAACGGTTATCGCGATTACCAGATTACTGACCCGGTTACCAGACCTAACGCTGGTCAGTGCCATTCCGCCCGCCGGGTTTGCTTTTCGGCGCCCAGGGTCACTTGAGATCTCTTGGCGTACCAGCTAGTCAAGTTACATGAACTCATCAGGATTGGGTCCGGTACGGTGACCGTTCGCCAGGTCGTCAATGGCGGCCATGTGTTCCGGTGTCAGCTCGAAATCGAAAACCTCGATATTTTGCCGGATGCGATCGGGAGTAACCGACTTAGGAAGCACCACGTTCCCCAACTGCAGATGCCAGCGGATCATCACCTGAGCGGTGCTCTTGGCATACTTCGCTGCGATTTCGATAAGTTGTGGGTTGTCGATCAACTCACCCGATGCCAGCGGGCTCCACGCCTCGATGAGTATTCCTAGGTCGGCGGTGAAGGATCTAAGCGGGGCTTGCGGCAGCCATGGGTGCAACTCAATTTGGTCCACCACCGGCACTACGCCAGTCTCGGCGATAATGCTGGAAAGATACGGCTCATGAAAGTTCGACACCCCAATTGAGCGGGCCCGACCTTGTTCATGTAACGCCAGCACAGCACGCCAGGTCTGCAGGTAATTGCCGGTGGTAGGCGCGGGCCAATGCACCAGATAGAGGTCGACCTCATCAACACCTAGCAGGTGGGTGCTCTTATCGAAGGCCCGAAGGGTCTGGTCGTACCCGTGATCGGTGTTCCAGACTTTCGTGGTCAGGAAAATCTCATCACGGGTTAGCCCCGATCGCGCAATTGCCTCGCCGACACCTCGCTCATTTTCATAAACGGCGGCGGTGTCGACGTGGCGATACCCGGCCGCAAAAGCCGTGAGGGTAGCGTCAACCACAATGTCATCTGGCACCTGCCAGACCCCGAAACCGATCTGCGGGATCAACCTGCCGTCATTCATCAGCAAACTTGGTACCGTCGGCATCAGTGGGCTCCCAGCAGTCAGGTGATTTACGTAGGTTAGCCAACGATACCCTCGATTCAGGAGGAGCGATGCCAATCCAGCGGCTTAATCAGGCGGTGCTCTATGTGCGCGACCTGGGGCGCAGCCTTGATTTCTACCAAGGGGTTCTTGGGTTCAAGGTGGTACTGGAAATCGCGGGTCGTGCCGCGTTCTTGCAGGCCGCTGGCAGTTCCAATGATCACGACCTTGGGCTATTTGCGATGGGCGCTGGCGCCGGGTCTAGCGCTGCAGGTGTCTCAACGGTCGGCACGTAGCACTTGGCTTGGGAGGTCGACACGCTCGCAGAGTTGCAGCGCATCCACGGGGATTTGGTGGCACATGACGCCGCGGGCAGCAGCAGATGCTGATCGCACCCCTGGAGATAGCAGCGGCGATCGCGACCTCCGGTGCCCAGACGATGGGTGGAACCGCCAGTCGACCGCGTGCCTTAAGTCCCGACCAAGAAGGGACTTTTGGTTTGCCCTGTGCCGGGGGTTTCGGGGGGATACCGGAGGCATTTGGTCCACTGATCGGGAGGTCGACTATGTCGCATTACCGGATGACGATTCGAGAGGAGACTGGATACGTCGTACTTGACTCATACGGAGGCGTGCTGGATCCGGTTGAATGGCAATCCCTGGAGTACGTTGACTGGAAGTCATCTGGCGACACGCGATTTGCCCCGCTGGCCAGCGCGCAAGGACAAATTGAGTGCAATGGCTTTTGGCATGCCGACCCCCCAAAGGCCGACAAGGACGGTATCTGGATCCCATCGCAAGTAGCGAAGGCGCCGACTTTGGCTCGCCGGGCCCAGGGCGTTGGTGCCAACGTCGGGCGGTGCCGGGTGATTGAGCTGCAGCCCAATAGCTACGCCGATGCGCTCTACAACTCCCATCTTGATGACAACAATCGGCTGAACCCGTAGGGTGAATGCTGGGTTATTCGGTCCTTTATGCAATTGACGGATAACCCGGATTCATACCTGGTTCTGCGCTCGGACATTCTCGACCCGAGCACCGAAACTCGGTTGGCGCTGCTCGCGGGTGCGCAGCTTGTGGTCGACTCAGAGCGCATGTGGCATTCGGTGTGGCAGGTAGGCCCAGAACCTCGTTACTGCCTGATCAATTCATGTGAGTCTGGGCCCGAGCTTGAGGCCTGGATCAACAGTTTGCATCCGGCGACAAATGCTCCTTCCGGACCCATTGACCCGGTTAGGGCGGCGGAAAGCGAGCTCAAGGCTCAGGAGCGGCGAGCGGCGCGCTCCGCGTTCTATGGGTATGACCCGTCAGAGGTTTACTCCGAGGCATACCAGGAACTTCGCGGAACGCGGCCATTCTCGAGCGCGCCGCCCCGAATATTTGTATGGTAGCGGGCAGCAAAGACGTGCGCTGCCGAACGGTCACGGGGCTCAAGATGGAGGGTGTTATGCGAGTTCGTGGTTTCTTGGCCATGGCTGTTGCCGCGCTGGTGGTTGCCGTGCCAATGGCAGGTGTCGCGAGTGCGGCGGACAATGTCACCGTGGTGAAGTCAATCCCGGAAGCTGGTGTCCAGACCGTTAAGGTCCCGGCTGGCAATATCGCACGCTTCAAAATCCCATCGAATGCCACGACCGGGTACACCTACACCGTCACCACCTTGATGAACACCGCGCAGGCGGCGGTTTCTGACCCTAAGTACGTGGCACCGAGTGCGGCCATCCCGGGTAAGGGAGGTAGCACGGTGGTGCTGGTAGTTCCGATGCACTCCGGGGTAACGGTGGTCAAGTTCACGAATGTCGCCCCCGGTGGCGCTAGCGCGGGCAGCAGTCGGGTTCGCCTGTTGTTTATGAACTAGAGATGGCAGAGACCCGGTACGTATTTGACTTCACCGAGGGCGGCCGTGAGCAAAAGGGCCTACTCGGCGGCAAGGGCGCGAACCTTGCGGAGATGACCCGCCTGGGGCTGCCGGTGCCACCTGGTTTCACGATCACCACCGACGCCTGCCGGTGGTTCCTATTGCACGGTCAAGAGCCGGTGAACCTGCGGGTGCAGGTGACAGCAGCGCTGCGTCGGTTGGAAGATCAGCTGAACCGCCGCCTTGGTGATCTACATGACCCGCTCTTGGTATCGGTGCGTTCTGGTGCGGTGTTCTCAATGCCGGGGATGATGGACACGATCTTAAATGTCGGGCTAAATGACGCCTCGGTCAAAGGTCTGGCGGATATTTCAGGTGATTCGAGATTCGCTTGGGATTCGTACCGTCGGCTGATATCCATGTTCGGTCGAACGGTATTGGGGGTTGAGCCGGCGTTATTTGCGAATGAGCTGGAGAATGCAGTGACGGTCGCTGAGGTGGCGAATGAGAGTGCCCTTGACGATGTTGATCTGCAACGCCTGGTCGAGCGCTACAAAGAGATCATCCGCGATCAAACCGGCCGGGAGTTTCCGCAGCATCCACGTAAGCAATTAGATCTCGCGGTGCATGCGGTCTTCGAGTCGTGGAATGGCGAACGAGCAAAGCTGTATCGACGTCGTGAGCGAATCCCAAACGATCTTGGAACCGCCGTGAACATCTGCACCATGGTGTTTGGCAACCAAGGTGATGGCTCCGGTACCGGTGTTGCATTCACGCGCGATCCGGCCACCGGGTCTGCCGGTCATTACGGTGACTATCTACCTAATGCACAAGGCGAGGACGTAGTAGCGGGAATTCGCAACACTTTGACGTTGGCTGACCTTGCGGTTCAAAACCGCGAGGTTGCTGAGCAATTGGCGCTGACGATGCGCCGCCTTGAGACCCATTATCGAGATCTTTGCGATATCGAGTTCACCGTTGAGCGCGGGAAACTTTGGATGCTCCAAACGCGCGTTGGCAAGCGAACCGCGGGCGCTGCCTTTCGGATCGCCTGTGAGTTCTTGGACGAGGGCTTGATTACCGAGGATGAGGCCCTGGCCCGCGTCAGTGGCTCGCAGCTTTCGCAGTTGTTGGTGCCGCAGCTCAAGTTGGGCAGTGATCGGACGCTCATCACCAAGGCGATTGCGGCCTCACCTGGTGCGGCTGTCGGACAGGTGGTTTTTGATCCGGCCCGGGCGGTGGCACTTGCGGAGACCGGGCAGCCGGTGGTGCTCGTGCGCCGTGAAACGAACCCAGATGATCTTGCCGGGATGGTGGCGGCGGTCGGCATTTTGACCAGTCGCGGCGGAAAGACCAGCCATGCGGCCGTGGTGGCCCGGGGGATGGGCAAACCGGCGGTCTGCGGCGCCGATGCCCTGATAGTCAAGGAAACCGAGGGGCTAGCGACCGTCACGGCCCCGGACGGCACGATGCGCACTATCCGCGACGGCGACTTCATCTCATTGGACGGTGCGTCCGGTGAGGTGTTTCTTGGTGAATTGCCGGTTTCGTCCTCGCCGGTTGTCCGCTACCTGCTCGACGGGATTGATGCCGTCCTGCCTTCGCTAAGTGAAGATGATGCTGCGGTTGTCACCTGTGTTGATCGCCTACTTAAGTATGCCGACCAAGTCCGAAAGCTTCGGGTGCGCGCCAACGCCGACACCCCGGAGGACGCCGTGCGGGCGCGGCTGCTCGGAGCGGAGGGTATTGGCCTCTGCCGGACCGAGCATATGTTCCTTGGCGAGCGCCGTGAGTTGATTGAGCACGTAATCCTTGCCGAGACCCCCGCGGAGCGGGAGGTGGCGCTTGCGGCCCTAATGCCATTGCAGCGTCAAGATTTCATCGAGATCTTGACCGCCATGGACGGGTTGCCCGTCACCGTCCGCTTACTCGATCCACCGCTTCACGAGTTCTTGACCGATCGCGCCGAGTTGATGGTTCGCGTCGCCCTGGCGCAGGAGCGGGGGTTAGACCACCGCGCCGATGATCGAATGCTGGCCGCGGTCAATCGACTTCATGAGTCGAATCCGATGCTCGGGTTGCGTGGTGTTCGGTTGGGGTTGGTGGTGCCCGGGCTGTACGCCTTGCAGGTTCGGGCCCTGGCCGAGGCGACAATCACTCGATTGGCGGCCGGCGGCAGTCCCAATGCCGAGATCATGGTGCCGCTGGTTGGTTCAGCACGCGAGCTGACTCTCATTCGCGAGGAAATCGAGCAGGTGCTTGCCGAAGTCAGCGCTGAATCCGGCCGGCCGGTCACGATGCCGATCGGCACGATGATCGAACTTCCCCGTGCAGCACTGACCGCCCATCGCATCGCCGAAGTTGCCGATTTCTTCTCCTTCGGCACCAATGACCTGACCCAGACCACCGGGGGCTTTAGCCGTGATGATGTGGAGGCAGCGTTCTTCGCGGCTTATCTGGAAAAGGGTGTGCTGACGATCTCGCCATTTGAGACCCTGGACGCTGATGGGGTGGGACGTCTGGTCGATATCGCGGTTCGCGAAGGCCGGCAGACGCGCCCAGATCTCAAGCTGGGGATTTGTGGTGAACACGGTGGTGACCCAGAGTCAATTCACTTCTTTCACGAGGCCGGACTCGACTATGTATCGGCGAGCCCATTTCGGGTTCCGGTGGCCCGCCTGGAGTCAGGCCGGGCGGTTATCGCCGATCTTGCTAGTGATTCTCGCTAGCCAAGAAATTGATGGACTCCCAAGTTGGCGCCCCAGCCCGGAGTTCGCGACCGTCGGCGAAGTCAACGTGATCGTCGGACAAATTAGCGGCAAATGCCGCGAAGGTGACTCCCGCATTGGATGTCTTAGGGTCGGTGAGCACTACATCGCGGGATAGAGTCGCTCGAAGGTCACCGCCGGCTGCTAAAGCCTGCGTCAAAGTGGCAAGGCGGTGCAGTGAGGATCTGGTCGAGTTCGCCGGGTCGGCCAGCAGGTGATTAGTGTGCGCGCACTCCGGTGCACCAGATGCAGTTGCGAGTACCACCTGGCCTGGCCCACACTCCCAGGTAGCGGTGCCATCGGCAGCCGACACGGTGTAGGACTGACCGGCGGCATGCGGCACACCGGTCAAGAACGTCTCGGCCTCGGTAAGGGTGGTCAAGGAAAGCAGGTGGCGTGTGATGAAAGCCACGGCCAAACCCTGGCCATCAGCCTGAAACTGCTCGAGCGCATTCACCCCAACCCCAAGGCCACCGGCACCGGCGCCGCAAAGGCCGATCATTCCCGGATAGGACATCACAAGTGCGGTCGGCGCGGATTCGGATTCCACCCGCAGCACCATGAGGCGGCCGGCTGTCCATAGCGGTAGGTCCATCGTCTGCCCGATAAAGCCATCTCGTCTACGTGCGACGACCGAGCACCCCAAGCCGCCGGTGAAACTCCAGACTTCGTCCAGAAATGTCAAGAGCAGGATGTCTTCGAGTCCGACATTTGCCCCGGCCGCTATGGCTACTACCTCATCCCAAAGATCGGGGGTGAAGGTTCTTGCAGTAGCGGCCAAGTCGCTGCGCATTAGCCGGTCGACAACTGCCGGAACATTGATCCCGTTTGCGGCTAGATGATCGCGCAGGGCCGCTACGCCATCGACGATCTGCGCGGCGCGGTCTTGCCCGTGGGTGAATCCGCGCGTGCTGCCATTGCCAGCTACCGTGAGAACGTCCACCGATCCGCTATTTCTTTCGTTTGATCAAAATTGTAATCACGGGTACGACGATAATGACGCCGATGATGATGAAGGGTACCAAGAATCCGGCACTTGTGATCAGGAAGGCGATTAGTGCAAGGAAGGCTGACCAACCGTTCTCCAGCCCGGCCAAGAACCCAGGTGCCGTACTCGAAGTCAAGTCAGTGATCGGTGAAATTGAAACGGTTACGGTCGACATGGCAACCTGTTGCCCCAAGTAGGCGCGCTGCCCTACCAGTGAGTCAAGCTCGCCCTGCCGGCTAGCCAGTTCGGATTCAACGGCAACGAGGTCGGCGACACTTGTCGCCTGACCCTGGAGGACTTCGAGGCGCTCGATCGATGCCTGCAATACCTGGATTCGGGCATCGAGGTCTACCACCTGAGTAGTCACATCCTGGGCGCTGATGTTTACTGAAATGACGGTGCCGAACGTGCCGAGATCGGCGACGAACGCATCTAAGGTGTCGGAGGGCACCCGGGCGATGATATTCGCGTAACTAGAGGTGCCGTCCGAATTGACACTTTGTGAATCAATGGTGCCACCGCTAGTCGTTGTCGCAGCAATTAGTTGCGAGGTGGCCTCGGCAACATCCGCCACCCGAATATCCACATAAGCGGTGCGGATGACTTGAGGTCCACTTATCGCAGCGGTGTCCTGCTTCGTTTCACCCAGCGCGGACTCAGGAGCCATCGCTTCGGCGGCCAGACCCGGGTCGATGCCGCCGAGGGCGGCATCAGGTCCCATTGATCCTGAGCCACAACCGGCTAGCAAAACTGTGAGGGCGGTTGCCGCAAGTGCCGACGTCGTCTTCCGGATCATCTTGGGTCCTCCTGCTGCTTGGCGACACCTACCGCTGCCTGTTGCTGCCTGTTGCTGCTCGATGCCGTTACGACGCGTACCTGGGTGCTTTGGTTCCAGCAAACATTACCTTGTCGGTGCGCTATTTTCGGTGGGTGAGCACTAACCCCGGCACCACCCGCGCCGAGCTATCTGCAGCCTATGAGTCGACTCTGGTGCAGGCTTTCCAGCCAGGTGGCACCTGGGTTGACCCGCGATCAGCCTGTTTCGAGCGTGGCCATGGTGCCTACGTGATGACGGCCTGGAACCCCGGCTTTGACCGGCCGACTGCGACGGAAAATGCCGCAGCCAACTTGCGGATGCACATAGAACTCGAAATTGCCGGATATGAGGTCTGGCCGTGTGATGGCGCCTCACCTGATGGCACCTTCGCAGAGCCTGGGTTCTTAGTCTGGGGAATGCCACGCGCCGAGGCGCTCGAGGTGGCCCGCCGTTACCGGCAGTTCGCGATCTACGAGTATGACGAAGGTGGAGTCCGATCGGTAATACCGTGTTGACTTCCCGGAGCCTGAGTGCCGGCCATCAGCATCTCGACAAGAGGATCGGACCATGGAATCGTTTTACCTGATTGCCACTCGCAAGCCGCGCCGTGACAAGCTCGCAGAGGCGGCGGCCGCACTACATGAACTCATGCTCGCCACTAGGGCCGAAGCTGGATGCGAAGTCTATGACTTGGTTATGGGCTAGCCGGGCCGACTGGGACGCACATATGGTGTCGGCGCACGTGCGGCACATGGGTTCGGTTCAAAACGAATTCTTGCGCGAGCCCACGCCGTTGCGGTTCTACGTCCCCAAATAGGTAACGCTCTCCACAACTAGGTGTCCTCAACCACGTGTCCTCAACTAGGTGTCGGGGGGCTCGTGGCCGGAAGGTAGGGGTGCTCTGGATCACGGTTGGTCAGGTACTTGGCCACCCCGTAGATTGCGCCCGCGATCGGCACGGCGATCAGTGCTCCGACGATACCGAGGGCGATGCTGCCCGCGGCAATTGCGATAACAATGGCCAGTGGGTGCAGGTTGACAGCCTTGCCCATGACTAGTGGTTGCAGTACATCCCCGTCGAATGACCCAACGATAACGGTGAGGACGATGACGAGTAATGCAATGATTGGACCGCGCTCCGCCAAGGCCACGATTGCCGCGAAGAAGGTGGCAACGGGTGCACCGATAACGGGGATGAACGCGCCGATGAAAACGACGGCCGCCAATGCCGGCGCAAGTGGCACTTGAAGTATTAGTAAACCGATGAAGACGAGCAGGGCGTCGCAAAACGCCACAATCACGATTCCGCGGGTGTAGCCCGAGATGGAATCCCATGCGATGCGCCCTGAAGTGTCAATCTGCCGCTGGGTGCTCTTTGGGATCCAGGAGACAACCCAGTCCCAGACTTTCCCCGGCGTTAGCAGGAAGAAAAGCACGCCGAAGATGAATACCGAACCGGCGATGATCAAAGTGCCAACCGAGCCAAGGACGGACAATGCATCACCGAGGACCCCTTTGGCAACCGTGGTGCCAGCGGACTTGGCCTGATCGAGGAGGTTCGCGACCTGGGTGTCGCTGTACTGCAGTGGCCCGGTCTTGAGCCAGCCCTCAATATCGGTGAAGCCGCTCTGAATCGCGGTCACGAGCTTTGGCCCCTCGTTGATGGATGAGGTGATGACGGCCGCCATGATCACGACGATGGCCGCACCGATTGCCACCAGGGCCAACACCATGGCAATTGGCTTTGGCAGAAATTTATGTAGCAAATTCATGACCGGCATCGTCCAAGCGGTGACCAACAGGGCAAAGAAGAGGGCAAATACCACCGGGAATACCCGGCCCATGATCGTCACCAGAACGGCGAGACCGGCGAGGATGATGAGAACCCGCCAGATGATGCCAGCGGTGGATTTCAGGGTCTCCGGAACGCCGTCACTGTTCGGCACGTGCGCTCCTTTGGGATGTGCTACTCAATCAATTCGAACCATACCGTTCGGCGTACTGAACCATACCGCTTGCACGCCGGCATCACCACCGTCCAGCCACTCCACCGCGATTTCGTCCAGTGGGCTGTCCGCGGGCTCGCCGAGCCAAGTACCGATGGTGTTGGGATCACCGCACAGTTCGATTCTGCCGATTGCCACCGGCCCGCCGGCCGCGGACGGGTGCTCGGTAGCGTCGCAGTCCCATTGCACGAAATATGGCAGTTGCGCGTCCTCCATCAGGTCCAAAATCCCGATCTGCCGCCACCTGAGCTCGTGGCCATCTGGTCGCACCCGGTGGCCTTCGCCAGACTCCCGACCCAGGCGCTGTTCGACTGGAGCGATATCGGCAACAGCTACCGCCCAGCCCAGCCAGCCACCACCTGCATCGGCACGCCGCTGCACCGCGCGACCGAAGGCGGCTTTGGCCGCTGCTGGATGATCCAATGCCGAAACCACCTCCACGTACATGCCCCCGGCCAGTGGGAGGATGAAGTTTCGGGTGCCAAATGAGGGGTGCCGCCCACCGTCGACGAAAGTCGCGCCCAGGTCAGATCCGATGCGCTGCACCACATCGGCTAGCTCACTTGAGGTACAGGCATATGAGATGTGGTCCAAGCGCATGCTGGAATCTTGCCCAATGCCCTTTTTGGCCCATCAAGCACCCCCCCACTTGGGCGAATGTGGCAGGCTGGGGACATGCCGGAAGACACGTCGACCCCCGGGCCGCCCGTCGCGCAACTCGATAAGAAGAAGTCCATCATCTTGGGCATTATCGGGTTGGCATTCATCGTCCTGATTTTCTGGAAGGTAATTCCGCAGATCGGCAGCTACGCCGACGCCCTCAGTGCATTGCAATCCATGGGTCCGATGTCGATGATTCTCATCATCGTCAGCGTTCTGATCTATCTAGTGTTTTACGGTTTTCCGTTCATGGCTGCTGCGCCGGGGCTCAAATACTGGCGCTCAGAGCAAGTCAACCAAGCCGCCTTCGCCATCAGCAACGGGGTACCAGGGGGCGGCGCTGTTGGGTTGGCGGTGCAGTACGGGATGCTCACGTCATTCGGGATCACGGCAACCGCCTCGACGGCCGCCATCACCGCGGTGGGCCTGTGGAGTTCATTCGTGACTCTCGGGTTTCCAATTCTCGGGGTCGGCGCCTTGGTGCTCGCCGGCCAAAATGGTGGCGGTTACGTATTGACGGCGCTCATTGGCTTGGGCGTTTTGGTTGCCGTCATCGTCATCTTCGTGATGGTGATGCGCTCGGAATCCTTGGCCACCAAGGTGGGCAAGATCGGCAACTGCGTCATCAAGCCATTTGCTGGGCGGATCAAGGCCCTCCAGGGGCTCGATCTAGTGGCCCCGGTAACCAAGTTTCGGTCCAGTATGTACGAGTTGCTCAAGCGCCGGTGGCTAGCCATCACCGTTGCCCAAGTTGCGGTTTCGGTGGCCCAGTTCTTGATCCTCTACCTCGCCCTGCGCGGAGTTGAAGGTTGGGATTCCGCCGGTACCTCGATCTTGGTGGCCTTCGCCGCATTTGCCATCAGCCAACTGGGCATGATGATTCCGATCACGCCAGGTGGTCTGGGAACCGTTGATGCCGCGATGATTGCCTTGATGACCAAGTTTGGGGTGGCGACCGGCGCAGCGACTGCGGCAGATTTGGTCTGGCGGGCGGCGTCTTTCGTACCGCAGATCGTCATCGGAATTATTGCGCTGCTGCTTTGGTACCGAAAGGCCGGTGAGCGCTTTGCCACGACCAAAGTCGGACCGACATCTGGTTCGCCGGTCGAGTCGGCATAACCACCTCGTGTCGAACCCAAAGTTGTTGTCGGCGTGTCGGTGTGTGGGTGGGTAAGGGTGATCTCCTAGGGTTAGGCGTGCCTGGTCGTCGCAGGAGGGGAAGCCTTCGACGGCCGGGCTTTTGCATGGTGGGCGAGCGGGCGCGTGGGTGCTGCGAGGTGTGCATTAGATGATCGCGAGGCAGGTAAGACCATGGCGCAGTTACGTTGCCTTAGGGGACAGCTTTACCGAAGGTTTGGTCGATGAGGTCGGCCCGGACGGGCGATACGTCGGCTGGGCCGACCGGCTGGCGCAGGTTCTAGCGCAGCGGGTCCCAGACTTTCGCTATGCGAATCTGGCGATCCGCGGGCGCCTAACCCAGCAAGTCAGCGACGAGCAGGTGCCAATGGCAATTGCCATGCGCCCGGAACTGGTTTCGTTCGCGGCCGGTGTCAACGACGCACTACGCCGAAATTATGACCTGCATCGCACCGCCACGGCGGTGGAGAACGGTGTTCGGGCCCTGCGGGCCAGCGGCAGTGATGTGCTGCTTTACGCCTTTGGCGATCCTGGCCGTCGCTCCATGGTGATGGGTCGAGTTCGGGGTCGACTGGGTGACTACAACAGTGCGATGCTGGAAATTGCGGCGACCTATGACTGTTATCTGGTCAATTTTTGGGGGGTAGCCGCCTTTGATCAGGATGAATACTGGGCCGCCGACCGACTCCACTTATCCCCACTAGGACACCAGCTAGCCACCCACTGTGCCTTGCAGGCCCTTGGTATCGGTGCGGCCGATTGGCGAACCCCGGCCCCGATCACCCCCGCGGCCCCACTGTCCCGCGCCCTAGGCCACGTGGATTGGGTACGAGGTCATTTGACGCCCTGGGTGGCGCGCCGATTTCGTGGTGCTTCCTCCGGGGACGGCATAGTTGCCAAGAGGCCAATCCTCGGCCGGCTCGACCCACCTGATTAGCGCACCTGCAGTACCGCGGTATCCACAGGTGCGTACTAGCCCGGCGGTGGATCCCCAACTTGGATTCCATGTCTGGTCCTACCGGCTCTGCGGACCCACGGTTGGGCCCATGACAACTAACTCGATTAACCGCACCGCGCCGGAGCCCGTATTACGCCTGCGCAGCCCAGACGCCGTCATCGCGGCTGTTCCGTACCTGCTTGGTTTCCAGCCCTATGAAAGCCTCGTCATCGTCTGGCTCAGGAGAAACCAGGTGCTCATGACCTTGCGGGTTGACCTGCCACCCCAGGCCTACACCGGCGACCACGGTGAGCTATCGCAGACCTTGGCAGGAGCCGCCGCGAACACCGCCGCCGATGAGGTCATCATCTGCATCTTCTCCGATACGGCCGGCGATGGGAAGTCGCCGAATCAATCCCTTGTCACGAAGCTGATGGTGGACTTCTACGGGTTGGGTGTCGAAGTTCGCGATGCGCTACTGGTCAGGTACCAAGGCGCGTTGGCAAGCACGGACGACGGGGGTCAGAGCGACAGCCTCCGCTGGTGGAGCTACTTAGGGGACGAGGGCTTTGATCAGGTGGCCGGCCGGTACCTAGACCCACAGGTCGTGCTGGATGTGCGCTCGCGATTTACCCTCGAAGGGATTGCGGCCCTGCCAGTCCGCGGTGATTTGTCCCGCGCCCTCGATCACGATGCCAGCGTCGGTACGCGCGTCAACACGCTGATCAGCGAACTCTCAGGTGATTTGACCGAATATCTAGCTGATGCCGAACTGGCCGGGTCGAAGTCTTTGTCTGACGCGCTTGCAAGCTGGCGTAGTAGGGGCATTGACGCGCTCGTGACTTTGGTTTTGGAATCAGGCGGCCGCCAACTTAGTGATCAGGAAATCGCGGAGGTTGTCTTCTCGCTCGGCGATATTCGGATCCGCGACACCTTGCTGTGGCATCTGGTTCGTAGCACAGATCGACATGCAGCATTTGGGGCCTTGGCCACAGCACTGCGGGGTGCGCCCGCTGGTTGGGTGGCGCCGATTGCCACCTGCACCTCGATCTGTTCCTGGCTGATGGGCGATGGTGCCAGAGCGCTGATCGCAATGGACCGAGCCCTCGAAGCTGACGGCCAGTACTCCTTGGCGCAGTTAGTGGCGCAGGGCTTAGCGGCCGGCTTGCCCCCGACTTTTTGGACCGCGGCAATGGCCGAGGTGACCGAGGAGCAGTGCCGGTCAGGTGGTGGGTTTGTCAATTAGACCACGTCTTGCTAGAGTTCGGTCCGGTCAAGAGTGCCAGCGTTAAGTCCCGGCTAGCTGGTCGACAACCCTCCAACCGCGGTGGGGTGCCCCGGAGAAGACCAGGCCCAGATTCTGGGCAAGCGCGGGCCTCGCACCAGGTGAGGCCCCACAAGTTGGATTGAGGTCCACTGATGTGTTGTTGTCGAATTACCAGCCGCTAAGTCCTGCGCCATTTGGCGCCGACTTGGCGATCCCGAAGCAGTTCCCGCCGAGCGCGGTTGTCAAGCATGTTCCCCTACCCGAAATCTAGAACTATTCAACATTGAGAGGAATCCCATGAGCACCGGTTGGTCATTTGAAACTAAGCAAATCCACGCAGGTCAATCCCCAGATGCCACGACGAATGCGCGAGCCCTGCCGATCTACCAGACCACCTCCTACACGTTCAACGACACCACCCATGCATCTAACCTGTTTGCGCTCAAGGAACTAGGCAATATCTACACGCGCCTGATGAACCCGACGACGGCGGTCGTCGAGGATCGCATCGCAGCACTCGAAGGGGGTGTTGGCGCTCTCCTCGTTGCCAGCGGGCAGGCGGCCGAGACCTTGGCAATCTTGAATATTGCCGAGGTCGGGGATCACATTGTCTCCAGCCCCAGCCTTTATGGCGGTACCTACAACCTGTTCCACTACACCCTGCCCAAGTTCGGTATCGAGGTCTCCTTCGTGGAGAACCCGAATGACTTGGAGTCTTGGCGTGCGGCGGTGCGACCCAATACCAAGGCCTTCTACGGTGAGTCGATTTCGAATCCGCAAAATGATGTTCTGGATATTGAGAACGTGGCGAAAATCGCGCACGAGGTTGGGGTGCCACTTATCATCGACAATACGGTGGCCACTCCGTATTTGATTCGTCCACTGGAGTGGGGTGCCGATATCGTCGTGCACTCAGCGACCAAGTACCTAGGAGGGCACGGCACTTCAATCGCCGGCGCGATTGTTGATGGTGGCACCTTCGATTACGCCAAGTACCCAGAACGATTCCCTAACTACAACACTGCGGACCCGAGTTACCACGGGCTGGTTTACGCGCGCGATCTCGGAGTTGGTGGCGTCTTCGGCGTGAACCTGTCCTTTATCTTGAAGGCCCGGGTTCAATTACTACGCGATCTTGGCCCGGCGCTTTCGCCATTCAACGCCTTCTTGATTGCGCAAGGAATCGAGACACTCTCACTTCGAGTTGAGCGCCATGTGCAGAATGCTTTGGCTGTGGCCACTTGGCTAGAGGCACGTGAGGAGGTGCTCTCGGTCAACTACGCGGCCCTGCCGTCGAGCCCGTGGTACGCACTTGGCAAGAAGTACGCACCGTTGGGTACGGGTGGGGTACTCAGTTTCGAGATCGACGGGGGCTTGGCGGCCGGTCAACGTTTCGTTGAAGCCCTAGAATTGCACAGTCACGTTGCCAATATCGGCGATGTGCGCAGCCTGGTCATCCACCCGGCATCAACCACCCACTCGCAGTTAACACCGCAGGAGCAAGCCTTCAGCGGCGTCACTCCCGGCTTGGTGCGCTTGGCGGTTGGGTTAGAGAATATCGTCGATATTCTTGCCGACCTCGATGCCGGCTTCCGGGCTGCGAAGCAGGACTAATTAAGTGACCGCACCAGCAACGTACGGCCCATTGTCGTACGAGGGTCCGATTCCTGCCAGCGCCGCTTGGCGGGAATCAGACCCTGCTGGTGATCGCTTGTTCTGCGATATCGGTGAGTTCACGACCGAATCTGGTTTTTACTTTTCCCAGGTCGAGGTGGCATATGAGACTTGGGGGCGCCTTAATGCATCCGGGACCAATGCGATTTACATCTGCCACGCACTGACGGGGGACTCCCACGTAACCGGACCGGCCGGCCCAGGTCACCTGACGGCCGGCTGGTGGGCGTCCCTTGTTGGGCCCGGTAGGGCGATTGACACCGATGAGTGGTTCGTGGTTTGCGCAAATGTATTAGGCGGCTGCCAAGGCACTACCGGGCCGGCGTCACCTGCACCCGATGGCCGGCCATGGGGCAGTCGCTTTCCGGTGCTGACCGTCGGCGACCTGGTTGAAGTCGAGCTGCGGTTAACCGATGCCCTTGGTATTGACTCTTGGGCATTGATGCTCGGGCCATCACTAGGTGGCATGCGGGTATTGGAGTGGCTGGTAGCGCACCCGACCCGGGTCCGTGGCGGCTTGGTTCTCGGAACCACCGCGGCGGTGTCGGCAGACCAAATTGGGACCCACTTCGCGCAATTGGCGGCGATCTATGCAGATCCGGCCTTTAACGGCGGTGACTACTACGACGCCCCTGCGGGGCAGGGGCCGCATGCTGGCATGGGGATCGCCCGGTCCATTGCGCACCTGACCTACCGAAGCTCAACCGAACTCGACGAGAGATTCGGCCGGCAGATCCAGGGCAATGATCCAGCCGATATCGCCGGTCAGAGTGTGGGCCAGCCGTTGTCGCCGTACGCCGTAACCTCCTATCTTGAGCACCACGCCGAAAAACTGGCGCGACGTTTTGATGCCAACACCTATATCACGTTGACCAATGCCATGAGTTTGTTTGACGTGGGCCGGGACCGAGGTGGGGTCCAGAAGGTCATCGGGCAAATTACGGCGCCACTAACCGTGGTGGCCATCGACTCGGATCGACTTTTCCCAAATCACCAACAACAGCAACTAGTCGACCTGGCCCCCGGAGCCGACAGGTTGCACATCGTGCACTCCCTGCACGGGCACGACGGGTTCTTGGTCGAGGACGAGCAGGTCGCCGCTTTCGTCGGGCAAGCGGTTCACCGCGCTCGCCCGTGCGTCACTAGGGCAGGATACAGCGGTGGGCCTACTTGATACCTACGACCTTTCGATGCAACTTCCGGACGATGAAGGTGCCCGCCGGTTGGCGGCGGCGCAGCGCCGCTTGTTGTATCTGCGACTTGTTGATGGCGGCATATTCGATGGCTCTGGCACCTTGGGTCCACCCCTGTGCGTGGTCTTCGAGGGCTGGGATGCCTCTGGCAAGGGTGGAGCCATCACCCGTCTAGTGGCACCGATCGATCCACGACACGTTCGGGTAATCTCGATTGCCGCCCCCACCTTCGACGAGAAACGCCACCACTTCCTTTCCCGCTTCTGGCCACACCTGCCGGGCTGGGGCGGGATGAGCATTTTGGATCGAAGTTGGTACGGCCGGGTGCTCGTTGAACGGGTTGAGGGGTATGCCACACCGGAGCAGTGGCGCCGAGCCTACGACGAGATCAAGACGTTCGAGCGGACACTGACAGACGAAGGCATGGTCTTGGTCAAGATCTGGATGCACGTGTCAAGCGATGAGCAACTGAAGCGTTTCAAGGCCCGCGAGAAGGACCCCCTGAAACGCTGGAAGCTAACCGCAGAGGACTGGCGCAACCGCGAACAGCGCCCGGCCTATGAACTGGCCGTGACCGAAATGCTGGAGCGCACCGACACCTCCCACGCACCGTGGACCGTGGTTGAGGCTAATGACAAAGCCTATGCTCGGGTTAAAGTGCTAGAGACGGTGAACTCAGCCTTCGAGCGCGGGCTGCGGAAGGCTGGAATTCCCATCGCGGACCCGGATCAAAAACTCTAGAAGTTATCCACAGGTCGTGAATTTCCTAGGTGACAGGGATTCAGCGCCGACATAGCGTGTCGGCGTGCATCTTTTTGTTCGTGGTTTGGCTGCACCGGCCTTGGCACTTGCGCTCGTGGCCGGGGGGCCTGGCCTAGCCCAGGGCCAAACCCGAAATGTCGATATCGCGGTGGACGATGCGGCCGACCGGTTTGTCGGTACCGGGGGCTTAGTACTCCCGGCAACCGTGGCCGCCGATACCCGCCGGGAGGTGGCCAACTGCACGGACTGTCGCTGGCGATTACGGGAGCCATGTGCCGGGGTATTCGCCCCTGGCTGCATCATTATTTTGCATGCCTGCGCTGGCGTCGATGAGCAGTTACTGCGGGCCTGGCTATCGCACGATGGGGGAGCATCCTGGCAAAATCGCGGCCTGATCTGTGTGTCGTCGGGCGGCCCGGTCACCGTGGCCGCGACCGGGGTGGCGATTCAAGACGATTTTGAACGCGTCATGCCGCGGGGTCGGATCACCTTTCAGCCCGGCCGCGGTGTGTTGCCTTATCTTCCGGTCATCTTCCACTCCGGCCAGCCGCAGTCGGTGCCGGCCACCACCTATCAGGTGGCCGGGCAGGAGGTGGTGCTGTCACCAACCCCGAGCTGGGGGTGGAACTTCGGCGACGGTACCGGCCTTACCACCCAGCTAGCCGGCAGTACCTACCCAGATCGCGCGGTCGCGCACAGTTATGCGCGCGGCGGCCGGTTTCAAGTAGTAGTGACGACAACCTGGTCGGCCACCTTTACCGTTGCCGGCCTCGGGCCGTTTCCAGTTTCGGAGCCGGTGACCCAATCGGCGATGGCGGTCGTGGCCGTCGGGCAAGCCAGGGGAGTGCTGATTCCCTGACCGGCCCCCGGTGCAAGAGGCCCATTTGCCGGTGACACAATGGGGGGCTACCGCCCGTCCAAGCCAGCAGGCTTGACACGGGCTCTTGTCGTGGAGCAGCGGGAGAAGGGCATCAGTTATCACTATGGCAACGAAAACCACGCCACCGAAGAAATCAGCAGCCAAGAAGGTTGCGCCCGTTAAGAAATTAGCAGCCAAGAAGGTTGCGCCCGTTAAGAAATTAGCAGCCAAGAAGGTTGCGCCCGTTAAGAAATTAGCAGCCAAGAAGGTTGCGCCCG
>SXGS01506697.1_pt1 | contig 24580 bp, 22 predicted proteins | sample 3174681 | NCBI WGS metagenome assembly SXGS01 (sample SAMN11356861, study PRJNA531348) | freshwater metagenome | isolation source: freshwater sample F1-80 | place: China: Fuxian Lake, Yuxi | collected 2017-12-25 | reverse complement strand
CACTGGCGAATCGAGTGGCCGCGAGGTAGTTCCGGGTTCCGGTCTTGCTCTCGGGGCCGTATCGGTGGCGCCGAAGGGAGGTTCAACCGTGGTGCAACCTGGATGCCCCTGTTGGAGCTACCCGACATCTGCATCCCACCCCCTGATAGACTACTAGGGTCGGCGGATGAGGTAGCGGTCGACTCGTCAACGGGGGGGGGAATATGAGCGAAGTACCAAGCGGCACAGCGGCGCAAGAGTTCGGCACGGGAGCAATTCCCTCAGAGTTGATTATATTGGGAAGGGAAGCCGACCCAAGACCCTGGCTCAGGCCTCAACAGATCGAGGAACTTTTCGATCGCACCAACTTTGAAGCGATGGGAATCGCCCGGCCTCGGCCGGAGTCGATTCTGGCAATGCAAATACATGTGGAAATCAGCCCCCGGCGCCCCTGGGTCGAGGGCAAAGGCGCGCTCAATGCGTATCTACCTGACTTGTACAGGCCCGGTTTCATCAGATTCCTTGGGCCGCAGACAAATCCCGGAAAGGGGTTGGACTTGATAGTGTCGGGATTGCCGCCGCAGAGATTTAAATTTATGGAGATTCAGGTGTACGCGAGACCGAGGAGCCGTGGCGAAGTGGGTTGGTTTGAACTGCAGGAGAACTCTTGGCCCCCTTTCCCAAAGCAACGGCGTGCCGCGGTGGAATTCGATCAGGTTCTTTCGGTCCTTCTTCCTCCCGGAAGGCCGTTTTATACGATTGGCCTGTCGTCTCTCGACCTCGAAGTCTGGGAATTCCACGGATTTCGCGTTTGGCATTTCTAGAAGGGCTCCAATCCAGGAAAACATAGAACAATCCTGAATGACAGGAGCAGGAATCGGACCTCGAATTGAGTGAAACTGGGCCGAACCAGTCTGAGAGTGTGTGAAAAGGAAGGTATCTTGTCCGAAACCCGGGGTAGACCCTTCGTGGCCGTGCCGATTGCCTGCGCGAAAACAGAGTGGACGGAAGACCTCCCGTTGTGATTCTCTTGGGGGGTGAACCTTTACGCTCGCGTGGCTCCCTTTCGGGAACTCGATCCCGACACCCTCCCCGAGGCCGAACTCCGCGCCGGGTTTCCCGCTCTCCTCTCCCTTGCCGAGGAGTGTCTCGGCGCCGTCCAGGCGCTGCAGGCCGAGGTCCAACGCCTGGAAACAGCGATCGCCCGCCTCAAAGGCGAGCACGCTCCCCCCACCCGCCCGACGCCGGGCGGCCCGGCGGCGGGCGGGACGCCCCCGGCCCCGGCTGACCCCGCGTCCGACCACTCTTCCGAGCGCGAGCGGCAGGCACGGACCCCACGCGTACCCCGCGTACCCCGCTCCAAGCTCCTCACCTGCGTCCCCGACCGTATCGAAACCCTGACGCTGGCACCCGAGGCCCTGCCGCCGGACGCCGTAAACAAGGGGTTCACCTACTGGCACACCCAGGACCTCCGCCTCGAGCTGGAACGCATTTGCTTCCGCCGCGCCAAGTACTACTCCCCCAGTACCCAACGCACCTACCTGGCGCCGTTACCCCCCGGCTACACCTCCCACTTTGGTCCGGGGGTCCGGGCCCTCGCGCTCTCCCTGGTCTACGACGCCCAGGTCAGTTTGCCGGCGCTGCATACCTTTTTCACCGATGCCGCGCTGGACATTTCCCGGGGACAGGTTGCCCGCCTGGTGACCGCCGGACTGGAGCCGTTCCACGCCGAACAGCGGGCGATCCTCCAGGCGGGGCTCGCCGGGGCGCCCTGGCAGCAGTGGGATGCCACCTCCACCCCGGTGGCTGGGGGAGCGTGGCACTGCCACGTGTTGACCAATCCCCTCTACACCGCGTAGAACACGGCCCCACGGCAGGACCGAGCGGCGGTGCTGGATGCCCTGCGGGGCGGCGCGCCGCGCCAGTTTCGGCTGGATGCCGTGGCTTTTGCGCACTTCGCACGGGTGGGCGTGCCGCGGAAGGTCGTGCGGGAACTACAGAGTTGGCCCGCAGCGGTCACCTGGAGTGCCGCCACGTTCCGGGGCCTGCTGGAGCGGCACCTCCCCCGGCTGCGCGCCGACGTGCGGAAAGACGTGGAAGACGGAGCCCTCCTCGCCGCGTACCACGCCGACCCGGAGTGGCCCGTGGCCACCTGCTTGTTAGGAGACGACGCCGCGGTGCTGCCGGGACTGACCGCCGAGCGGAGCTTGTGCTGGATCCACGACGCACGGCACTACACCAAGCTGCTCCCACAGTTCCAGTTCCACCGCCGCCAGTTAGCCCGTTTCCGGGAAGAATACTGGGACTTCTACGCGGAGTTGCTGGCCTACCGAGCGGCGCCCGCGCCGGCGGAGGCCGCCCGGCTGGAGGCGTGCTTCGACCAGTTGTTCAGCCGGGAGTTCCACTGGAGCGACCTGCGGCGGTGTGTCGAGCGGACCCGCGGGAACAAGGGGGAGCTGCTGCACGTCCTCGCGCATCCGGAACTGCCGCTGCACAACAATGCGGCGGAATTGGCGGCGCGGCGGCGGGTGCGGAAGCGCGAGGTCAGCTTCGGGCCGCGGAGCGAGGCGGGCCGTCGGGCGTGGGATACCTTCCAAGGGCTCAGCGAGACGCTGCGCAAACACGGGGTGCGATTCTGGGCGTATCTGCAGGACCGGATCCAGCAGCGCGGCGCCATCCCGCCGATCGCGGAGCTCATTGAGCAACGGGCGGAGGCGCTGCCGCTCGGCGCCTCCTGGGACAAGGGCTGACGCCTGCCGCCGCCCACTTCCCCCGCCCGCTGCGCCCCCAAACCCGCCGCCGCGCCCGCCCTGCGGCGCGTGCGTTGGCGCGTCGGTGTGGGCGCCGGGGCCGCGCGCTCCCCAGCCCCGGCGGCGCGCCGCCACAGCGCCGCACCCCCATTCCCCGGGGTTCCGCCAAGATACCCAGGAAGGTAGGGCGACATCGCTGGCGACGTGAAGGATGAAACGACACGCACATCATGCTCGTCCGCCCTCGGTGACGGCCAGTTGCAGCAACTCGAGCCCCTCGTACCTCCGGCCAAACCGGGCCGGTGCGACCAACCCACGCGGTCTGGGAAGTCCCACCGCGAGCTTCTGTCCGGTGCGCACCAGGTACTCCTGACGCGACCTATCCGGCGATCGTTGCCCCAGGGCACGGCGGGGAGCCCACTTTCGGGAATGGCGCGACGAGGGCATCCTGGAGCACGTCCATCGTACGCTGCGGGGGCAGGCGCGCACCGCGGAGGGGACGAACGTGGATCCTGCCGCGAAGAGCCCAAACACCAGCCGGTGCGGACCGCCGATCCCGCTGGACCTCCAGGCGTTGCTGCGGGCAAATGAGGTCAAGGGCTACAAACGCTCCTGCTGACGGACACTTCGGGCCCGATGCACGGGCTGATGGGGGTGGATCCCCCCGATGTCCAAGATCGCGGCGGGGCGCATTTGGTCCTGGAACCGGTTCATTAGCGCGCGCCGTACCAGAAACGGGTGTGGGTGCAGGCCAGACATCGGGGCGCCTTGGTAGCGCAGCGAGTACAGGCAACGGGAAGATCAGTGCAGATCGTGAAGTGATCCGAGGGAGTTCATGGGGTTGTGCTGGTGGCGCTACGGTGCGTGTTCGGGTAGCTCGCCCAATGTTGGCGCCTGCGGGCGGAGGACATTGCGACCGTGGCCGATGCGGACGTGCTGATCCGGCCGGAAGTGATCGGGGTCAGGCTCTGCCGGTCCTGCCGTACCTGAACCGCTGCGGACGCCACGGGCAGCAGTAAGGACGCACATAGGAACCGGAGCATCGCTGGGGGGCGTCGCTGGAGACTCCGCCAGCCCCTGAAGCGCAGTTTTTTGGCCTGCCAAGCCTGTCTGGAGTCACCATGTTCACACGCACTCTGAGTCCGACGGGCCGAGGAAACCGTCGGCCGATCCCCACCGCTTGCCTTTTATGATGCACGACTACGAACGAGAGTTGCGCTTTGCGACTTCGGCTGCACGCGAGGCCGGCGGGGTGCTCCTCGCCCGGCGGCGCGCCGGCTTTTCGGTGCGGGAGAAGGCGGACCGCACGCTGCTCACCGATGCCGATCTCGCATCCGAGCGCGTGCTGCTCGACCGGCTGCACGCTGAGTTTCCCGAGGACGCGGTCCTGTCGGAGGAAGCCGGCGACTTCGGATTGCAGTCCGGCCGCCGCTGGATCATTGACCCGCTGGACGGGACGACCAACTTTGCGCAGGGGCTGCCGTTCTTTGCGGTCTCCGTCGCGCTGTGGGAAGGGGACGAACCGCGTGTGGGCGTGGTATACCTTCCGGTGCTCAACGAAGAATTTGCTGCGCAGTATAGCGCACCCGCTACTCTGAACAACCAGCCCATCCGCGTTTCTCCGGTTCAGGCCGTTTCGGACGCAATGGTGAATATCTACTTTGATCGGCGAAACCAACTGGAGGCGGGGCTGCGACTCTTCACCGAGGTTGCCCGGGCCTGCGAGGGCCGGGTGAAGGTGCTGGGTTCTACGGCCAGCCTGCTGTGCTATGTCGCGTGCGGGCGTCTCGACGGCTATCTGCGGAACCGGACGCGCCTGTGGGATTTCGCCGCGGGATGTCTGATTCTGGAGCAGGCGGGGGGCCGGGTGACCGATTTTGACGAACAGCCGCTGCGCCGGTCGGGACAGTCCCTGCTGGCGAGCAATGGCGCCATCCACGATGCCCTGCAAGAGGTGGCGTCGGGGGTAGGAGGGGACGGTTGTCGCTAACGAGAGAACAGATTGACGCGCTGATGCAGGACGGCCTGGCCGTCCTGTCGGCGGGGGCGGCGGAGTGGGACCTGACTGCGGGTCGCCTCTCCCTGGATGTCACCAACCACGTGCTGCGAGTGTACGCCCAGGAAGGCGCTGCGGCGGACGTGCGGGAAACGTGTCTGCGACTGGTCGGCCTTCAGCACGCTGACGGAGGCTGGGGGGAGTTTTCCACCGACGAGACGAGCGGCATTCGGGAGGCGGCCTTCTGCACGCGCAACCTGGTGACGCTGAACCGGCGGCTGCAGGATCCCGTGCTCGCGGCGGGTGTCGAGCGCAGTGTCGCGTACCTGTTGAGGCAGCAGGAGGCGGAAGGGGGCTGGCTGGACGTGCTGTGGGGTCGGAGCGATTCCACCAGCATTGCGCTCGGTGCGCTCATGCTGGCCGGCGCTGATGGGATCTGTGCCGATCGGGTCCCCGAGGCCATCCGCCGCGGCATCGCCTTCGCATGTGGGATGCAGGCGGACGACGGCGGGTGGTACGACCCGCGCTTCAAGCAGGAAGAGCGGCTTTCGCCCGTCGCGTGGACGGCGCATATCCTTCCGAAGATCGTGGTCTATCAGGGAGACTCGACCGCGGCGCGCCGGGGCCTCGATTTGATGGCCGCCGCGATGCAGAGTGACGGTTCCTGGGACGGGGGGGACGTGGACCACACTTGCGACTCCACTCGCGCCCTCATTCTTGCCAGTCTGGTGCTGGACGACGATCGCTATGCGGACCAGTTCTCGCGCGGGATTGAATGGCTGCTCGCCAACCGGAGTGACGACGGGCTGTGGGCCATGCTTCCGGGCCGCCCGAGCAACCTGCTCATCACCTGCGACGTGTACGATACCTTACAGAAGTACCGGCTGTACCTGAATGAGCGCGGGCGGGCGTGCGGGAATGTTCTGGCCCGCTGGGATGACTTCTAGCCATGCGGGCCATCATTCTCGCGGCCGGGGTCGCCCGGCGCCTCCGCGACAGTGCGGTGGACCATCCGAAATGCCTGCTGATGCTGGAAGGGCGTACCCTGCTGGATCGGATGCTGGATGCGCTGACCGAAGTCGGCGTGGCGAAGATCACCGTGGTGATCGGACATCTGGGTGAGCAGATTGAGGCGGCCGTGTCGGGGCGAGCCGGCGTTCAAACGCGCTACAACCCGCACTACCGGAAAGGGGCGATTCTGTCCCTGTGGACCGCGCGCGAAGAACTGGACGATGCGGTGTTGGTGATGGACGCCGATGTGCTGTTCCCCACCGCCCTGCTGCGGCGCCTGGTGGAGTCGCCTCACGCCAACTGTTTTCTGATGGATGCCGACGCTGCGGACGATGGCGAGGCCCAGATGCTGATGGCCCGCGATGGACGTGTGCTCGACATCGCTCGTGGAGTAGCGGGCGACTACCACGCCACCGGGGAATCCATCGGCTTCCTGAAGTTGGAGCGTCCGGCGGCGCAAGCGCTCGCAGCCCTTCTCGCGCGCGCCCTCGAGGGCGGGGATGATGGCATCGAACACGAGGGAGTGTACCCCCAACTGATGCGGGAGTGCGTGATCGGGTATGAGCTGGCGGACGGACACCGCTGGTTGGAGATTGACTTTCCCGAGGACGTGGAGCGCGCCCGCGCGCTCCTGCAGAGCGCAGGGTAGGCGATGCTCCGTGCGTTGGTCTTCGACACGGACGAGGCCTTCCTGCCGGCGGGCGCCGCCGGATCCCCTCTCCCCGGGTCCACCTATCTCGCCGGGTTGACTCTTCTCCAGCGAGCCGTGCGTATGGCGCGCAAGGCGGGGGCTGAGGAGATTCTGGTGTTCGCCCGGGACGTGGGAGCTGCCGAGGAAGTCGCCCGCCGGGAGCGGGTGCCTCCCACGGTGCTGCCTGCCGACGCGCCGCTGCCCGGCGGATCTCCTGCGGACGGGCTACTCCTCATTGCAGCGCAGGTTCTGGGGACGGACCGGCTGTTGGGAGAATTGGTGCGCGGTGGCGGTACGGCCCACGCTGTGGTAGTGGCCGCGCCGCCGGGTGTGCCCGTGTTGGGTCCGGCATACATCGCACCGTCGGGAAGCGCAGAGCCGGTTTCCCCGCTTCACGACAACGCCGAAGGCGACGGTGCGGAGCGGAAGCCGCCGCATCGCATTCCCGGTTCGGGAGGAGAGCGTCCCGCCGCGCTTCAGGTGCGCGAGTGGCTGTCGGCGTCCTCGGCTTGCCGGTGGAGCGTGCCCGATGGCGCCTGCCGGTGGCTCACCACCTCGGACGCGATCGCAGATGCGGACCGATCGCTCTACGTGGGGTTGGCCTCCATCGCGGATGGGTATATAGATCGCGTATTCAACCGGCACATTTCCGGCTGGTGTACGCGCCGGCTCATTCGCTTCCCCATCACTCCAAACCACGTCACGCTGTTTCACGGCTGCCTGGGCCTGTGCGCCGCCGCCCTGCTCTGGCAGGGGACGTACGGGAGTGCCGTACTGGGGGCCGTTCTTTTTCAGTTGTCGGTGGCGCTGGACTGCACCGACGGCGAGATCGCGCGGATCAAGTACTTGTTCAGCAAGTTTGGCAGCCGGCTGGACGTGGGTGCGGACAACGTCGTGACCATTGCCGTGTTCGCCGCCATCGCCCACGCGGCCGCCGGACGTCTGGGGATGGGTGTCGCCGCCGTGCTGGGCGTCCTCTCGGTCACCGGCGTCGTAGCCTGCCTCCTTGCCGTCCTGGGAGCGGCACGCCTCCAGGCGAAGCTCCGGCCGGGTCAGGCGTCCTCGCTGGCGGTCACCAACCGCTTGTCTGCAACCGACCAGGCCGTGTCCGCCGGAGAGCGGACGCTGGTCGAAGCCGTGATCAATGAGGCCACCTCCCGAGACTACTCCATCCTCGTGGTCCTCCTGGCGCTCCTCGGACGGCTCGAATGGTTCGCCTGGCTGGCGGGGATCGGCTCCCATGTCTTCTGGATCACCTTCAGTCTGATCCAGTTCCCGCGGTTGCGCCCCCCGAATGCCTCAGAAATTCATTAATCTGGCGCTGCTGGCGCTCGGGCTGGGACTCGGCGTCGGCGTGATCGCCCCCCAGTTTGCCGCGCTCAGCCAGACCCTCGGCCGCGTGGGCTGGGGTTTCCTCGCGTGTTTGCCTCCTTCTCTGCTCATTTTCCTGCTGGACGCCGCCGGTTGGCGCCTCAGCTTTGTGCCCGGGCAGCGCGCCGTCGCGTTCACCCGCCTGTTCCAGATCCGCATGGCCGGCGAGGCGCTGAACCGCATCACTCCCCTGGCATCAATGGGCGGCGAACCGCTCAAGGGCTTCCTGCTCAGCCGAACCGGAACGCGGCTCGACGACGCGCTGGCTTCCGTAGCGATCGCGAAGAACACCATGACGATCGGGCAGATCGTCTTCATCTTCGCGGGGGTTGCCGCGGCGTGGCCCCTGCTCCCCGGCCATCGGGGAATGCTCCTCGGTCTGGCGGTGTTTCCCGGGATCATCCTCACGGCGATGGGTGTCACTGCCGTGCTGGATCTCTCCCTCCGCCGCCGGCGGCGCCAGGGGCACGACCCGCTCGCCCGTCTGCGCGATGGTTGGTTCCGGCGCGCCGTGCATGGTGCGGTGGTGCTGTGGTCCCAGGTGGCCGATTTCTTTTGGAGTAGCCCGCGCGCCTTCTTTGCCTCGTTCGCCGCGTTTTTCCTCGGCTGGGCAGGCGGGGCGCTGGAGTTGGTGGCGTTCACTGCGGCGCTGGGGGTTCCCCTCTCCCTGACCCACGCATTCGTGATGGAAGCGCTGATTTGCAGCATCGGCATGGCGACCTTTTTCATCCCGGGCAACGTCGGGACCCAGGAAGGGGGCCTCGCGTTCCTGGGTCCGCTGTTCGGGCTGAGCAGCGCCGAGGGGTTGACGCTCGCCCTGCTGCGTCGCGCGCGGGAGGCCGTGTGGATTACGTATGGACTTGGCTACCTGGGAATGACCGAGGGGCGCGTGCTGATCGCGCCGCCCGTCACCGACACCCAGTAATCGGTACCCGGGGCTGCGTACCTGCACCCGGACCCGCCCTGCTGTGATACAGCACTGCACGGGAGGCCAGAACGGCTATGGAAAAGATCGGTGTCTTTGTCGCGGGGGGACCGGCGGCGGGTATCAACGGCGTCATCAAGGGCCTGGTGCAGGAGGCGGACAACAGTTCCCTGCGGGTCCTGGGCTTTCTGGCCGGCGCGCATGGGCTCGTACACGGGCGCTTCGTCCAGTTGACCCGCGAGATGGTGGAGGACATCCAGGTGCGCGGGGGCAGCATCCTCGGCACCTCCCGTTTCCGGATCACCGGCGATGCGGATGTGGCGAAGATCGTCGCCCACCTGCGTGAGGAGAACGTCGAAGGTCTGGTGTCCATCGGCGGCGAAGGCACGCTGCAACTGGCGGACCGGCTGCGGCAGGCAGGAGTCCACATCGTCCACGTCCCCAAGACGATTGACAACGACATTGAGGGTGTGGAGCAGACATTCGGCTTCGATACTGCCGTCCATGTGAGCGCCCGGATGCTCACCGCCATCAAGCTCGACGCTCAGTCCTCCGGGCTCTGGTTCGTGGTCGAGATCATGGGGCGCTTTACCGGGCACCTCGCCCTCGAAGCCGGGTTGGCGTCGGGCTGTACTCGCGTGCTCATCCCCGAGGCGGGACACATTGATGTGGACGAACTGGCTGCCCTGGTGGAAGCGCGGACAAAGATCGGGCTGAATTGGGGCGTGATCCTCGTCGCGGAGTCGGCGCACTTCGGGGAGGGACACATCACCCGCCACGGTCGCCTGGGGGGAGTCAGTGAAGTGCTTGCGGATCGCCTGGAGGTGGCCACCGCTGCGCTCGGCTGCACCACCAAGGTACGGACCAGCAACCTCGGCTACTTTCTGCGCTGTCCGGAGCCGACCGGATTTGATCGTTCCTACGGCGCCAAGCTCGGCCTGGGGGCCGCGTGCTTCATGCAGGACCCCTCTCGCTCCGGGCAGATGGTCACTGTCGTAAACGACCGCTTTTGCGGGGTGCCGATGGAGAGTGTGGCGGGGAAAATGAAGCCGGTGTCGCTCGAGGGGGTGCGCTACCAGACGCTCTGCTCGTTTGCCCGCTACGAATCCGCTCGTGCCGATCTGGAGGCGCAGCAACTCGTGCGGCAGCGCGCCGGGCACACCCTGCAGTGGCTGGACGCCCACGCAACTCCCGACACCATCGCCGAAGTTGCGATGCGTCTCGGGATCGGCACGGATACGCTGCTGGAGGTGCTCCAGGACATGGCGGGTTCCATCCAGCCGGTCCTCGACCCTTCCGCCCCAGACGCCGTAGACGCGCCGTTGTAGGCGTGCGTGCCGGGAGGGCCCTGCAGCCGCCGTGAGGCCATCAACGGCGGGCGATTGGTACAGCATTCACGGGTCCCCCATCCCTTCCGTCCCTCGGTGCTTTGCCTGGCTCGCCGCCGGGTCGTCTGCGCAGAGTTGACCTACTTGCACCGATTGGAGCACAATGTCAGGTCACTTCCCTATGTGAAATAGGGAGCGTTTGATCGGGGAGTTAAGGTGGCCCGAAACGCCATACTCTCAATCCAGGGGGATCGTCCATGTCTCAACACCACGCGATGACGCGGCGAGCGTTTACTCTCATCGAACTGCTCGTTGTCATCGCTATCATCGCAATACTCGCTGCTATTCTCTTTCCTGTCTTCGCCCAGGCCCGCGAACGGGCGCGGGCCACGCAGTGCCTCTCCAACTTGAAGCAGGTCGGGACGGGGCTGATGATGTATGTCCAGGACTACGATGAGTGGAATCCACCGCTCAACGACGGCGTGGCCAACTTCAATGACCCGAGCATCGCCGGCTGGCGTCCGAACTTCCTCGGCTCGCTGTCGCCGTACATCAAGAACGCAAAGGTTTTTGGCTGCCCATCCGCACCGGATGTCACTACCGGGGCCCCGGGCAATCAGGCAGTGACCCCGCTCAGCCGATCCAGCTTTCTGGGCAACGCGGTGGTCCTGGAGCGGAGCGTCGCCACGATTCCCACCCCGGCCGGCATCGTCTACATGCAGGAACTGTTCAACGCGAGAGGCACTGCGTTCGTACGTCCCCGCGCAAATAACGCCGCCCGCACGGATTATCGCTGGTGGTACTTCCCGAGGACCAACGGGAACGACGACATCTGGAACTACACGAACATGCACTTCGGCGGCGGCAACGTCCTGTTCTGCGACGGCCACGCAAAGCAACTCCACGTGAAATTCATGCGAAGTTCCCTCTTCGGGTTGCTCCCCGACAAGGGGATTGAGCCCGGCCCCACTGCCTACAATCAGGCGTGGTCGCCGGCGTTCTGAGGAGACGCCGGGGCGCCGCGCCCTGTGATGTGCTCAAGGCGGCGGAGGGGCGATCGCAGCCACCCTTCCGCCGCTGTGGTCGCTCCGGAGACCCGGAGCAGTTTCGTTATCGGAACGCGGGCGCTCGGGTCCGGCGCCCGTCAACCCGTTACCGCCCGGAGCGGTATTCGTTCAACATGCCGATGTATGCCTGCATCCACGGGGCGTTGTCCCAGAATGTGCGGGCGCAAACCAGGTTCCCATCCACGACCACCGGCGAGTCTTCGTAGGTCGCTCCCGAAAACTCAGCGTCGAAGCGGCACTTGGCTACGGTGGTGATCTTACGGTCGCGAATGACATCCGCCGCCGCGATGATCTCGATCCCGTGGCATACGCACGCCACCGGCTTGTTCTCCGTGAAAAAGTGCCGAGTCACCCGCATGAGATCCGCATCGTAGCGGAGATACTCCGGGGCGCGTCCGCCGGAAATGATGAGCCCCACGTATTCTTCGGGGCGAATGTCCCGGAACGCGATGTCGGCCGCGAAACGGTACCCGGGGCTCTCCACGGTGATGTCCCAGTCCGGATGCCGGTCATGCATCACCAGGTGGTACGTCCGCTTTTCCGGCCCGGCTACCACGCACCGGCAGCCTTCCTCCTGCACTCGAAAGTACGGATACAGGGTGTCCGTCACCTCCGCTGCATCCCCGATCACCAGTAGAACCTGATCCATGATGTCCCTCCGGCTACAAGTTCGGCGTGGATTGGGCGCACTCCTGGGTCAGAAACGGAATCGCAGTGGATGTCACCCCGGTGCAGAACCGCTTCAAACGATCGTCGGAATACCTGCTTCTGCGCGCGCCCGGCGCAGATGATCGAGGCAAAACTGTGCCGCGGACCAGGGATCATAGTCCTCTCGGTTGAAGATCTGCGCGCTGACTTCCACGGTGACCGCTCCAGTCCAGCCGGTCGCAGCCATCGCGCGGAAATAGGCCACGTAGTCGGTGTCGCCTTCACCGGGGAGCAGGAAGCGGACCTTTCCGTCCTCCATGCGCCCGTCCTTCACGTGGGTATGCCAGGAGTACGGAGCGAGTCGCGCGACGGTTTCCTCAAGCGGATAGCCGCCCACGGTGAAGTGGCTGATGTCGAAGTTGAGTCCCAGGGCGTGCGCCGCGGAGGCGTTCCGCCCGCGAGCCTGTTCGACGACCCACGCGGATCGCTCCGGATCCGAGAGAATGCCTCCCACGTGGGGTTCCAGCGCAAACCGGCACGATTCCTGGTCCGCGATCTCCGCAAACCGGGCCACCCGTCGGAGGATCTCGTCTGCGTCCTGCTCCCACGTCTGCGGTCCATGCCCGATCGTCGAAGCGATGACCCGCGACGCAGGATCAATGGCGAGATCCTGGGCCAGCAGGCAGACCCGGCGGAACAGGTCTTCCTGCTGACCCAGTTCCTCCGGGTCCTCGGCGAGGAGGTTGACGAAGACCATGAGGCCGCTGAGTTCGAGGCCCAGATCCTGCACCTGCCCGCGAAGGGCGGCACGCTCCGCGGATCCGAGTTTGTGCGGGGCGGCCTCGTATTGGCTTGCGACACACAGTTCGACGGACTCGTAGCCCATCTGAGCCACATGGGGGAGCACCTGCGCCAGAGGCACCCGCGGCGTTGCGTACGTGCCGAATCCGATTTTCATCTGTATCTACTCGCTGTCATTGTCCGGTCGGAACCGGTGGGTGAATCGCGGGTCGTCCATCGCGATGCTGGGCCGGCGCCGCGCCATCTTGAACTCCGGGTCACCTGGATCTCTGGCCTTCTTCGGATCAAAAATACGCGCGTCGACCCCGACGTGCCGGAACCCACTGTAGTCCGGTCTATTGGTAAAGACGTCGCACAAGTCGGATGCGGTAGCGTCGTACAGGTTGCTGGGCGGCAGTCCGTAGATCAGGTAGATGGTTTTCAGGATGCTGGAGATACTGGTGTGCCGGCGGGACACGTACTTTCGCTTCACCCAGGGACTGATGACCAGGCAGATGCTCCGGTGCCGATCAATGTGGTCGGGGTCTCCGCCGCTGTCATCCTGGGTCACGAAGATCGCCATCTCCTTCCATTCCGGTCGGTTGGTCAGGTATTCCACCATGCGGCCCAGCGCCAGATCGTTGTCCGCCAGGAAGCTGGCGGAATAGGGAAAGCCGGCGTTCGGCATTGGGGAAGCGCCGTGATCGTTGCAGATGGCTGCGTTGAGGAACCGCGGCAGGGGCTTGCGCTTCGCGCCGAACTGCGCAAGGTCGTTGAAGAACTGGTCCGCGCGGTACTGATCCGGAATGTTGTTGTTGTAGGCGGGGAACTGAAAGCAGGTGTTGTCGAAGAGGGGCTTCGGCATCGGGAGGTTCACGGGGAGCAGCGAACCCGTCGGTTTCGTCCCCGGCTCCTCGAGCTGCCCGGACAACTCAAAACCCTCCCCGTAGTTACGGAAGGAAATCTTGCCCCGATCGAGGTGCTCCCAGAGGCAGCCACTTTCCAGATAGTCCTCGGGCTGGATGGACCCGTTGGAGCCGAAGGAAACCAGGCGCCCGGGCGCCGGGCTGTCCGCCTTGAACTCATAGCCCTGCTCGAACATCCGCTGACACCAGACGTTGGGATAGGTGCCCACCAGCCAGCGGTGCCCATCTCCGCTCGCTTCCGGCTCCATGTAGAAGTTGTCCGAGAAGGCGAATTCCTGCGCCAGTTTGACATGGTTCGGCATCGTCACCACGCCGTCGTGCGGACCGATCTTCTTCGGCGCGCCCCACCACGCCAATTCCCGATCCCCCTTTCCCTGTTCCACGGCGCCCAGGATGCCATCGTAGGTGTGGTTCTCTTTTGTTATGAAGACAACGTACTTGATCTGGCGGCTCGGGCGGCCGGGCAGGGGCGACACCGGACCTGGTTCGAGCGAGCGCAGTCGCTCCGGATCGGGGAGCAGGCCGTTGTTGGCCAGCACCTGCCGTGATAGTTCCGGGAGCTCCGTATCGGAGGGGACCGGCATCACCAGCAGGCAACCCGGAAGATTCCCGAACCTGGCCTGCTCGGGCCGCGGGGGTTTCCGGTCGTCCCGCGGTCCCCAGCCCAGCCCCTTGGCGTTTGCCACCAGAAGGGTCCGACCGTCGGCGGATACGTCAATCGCCGTCGGGTACCAGGCGGTGGGAATGTGACCCAGCACGCTCAGTGTCGAGGTGTCAATCACTCCCACTGCATTGATCCCCGCTTCGCAAACATAGAGCCGGCGTCCGTCCGGGCTCAGGGCCAGCGAGTAGGGTGTAACGCCGCGATAGCGCTCCAGTTCGGGCGCCGGGCGGAGGCGCACCGTGCCGGTGATCGTCCCGGCCCGCGTGTCAATGACGTCAATCGTGTCATTGTTGCCGTTGCTCACATAGAGCCGGGTCCCGCGGAGACACAGCGCGTTCGGCGCGCTCCCCGATGTGGTACGGCCGTTCTCGTAGACGGCGTTGACCAGCACGCCGGTCTTGATCTGGTGCTCCAACTGCGGACGCCGCGGGTTCTGGATGTTGAAGCTCCAGACGCTGAAGCTATCTGGAACATTCGGCTCCCCGAGACCGGCGACCTGCCGGCCCTCGAACATCACGCCGTCGCGGGCCGCGGGTGAAGGGTATCCGAACGCGGGGCGGGTGAGGCCGCGCGGGTCGAAGTTGCCGCTCTCCGGCTTCGGCACACGCGTGTAGCGGAACAATCCGATGTTCGCCACCCAGAGGCGCGACCCGTCTTCCGACAGCGTCAGCGCGGACGGGTAGCGCCCGGCGGCGGCGCGGAAGAGCTGTGCACCGGTCCGGGTGTCGAAGCCCACCACCTGAAAATTGGTCACGTCGGCGGCGTAGAGGCGGGTGCCGTCCGGCGACACTGCCAGGTCGGAGACGACTCCATCCTGGGTTTTCGCGCTGTTCAGGCTCCAGGTCGCGGAGGGTGCGGTCTCCCCGGGGCGCAGGCGGTGAATGACGCCCTGGTCCCCGCCGCTCCAGTAGACGGTCCCGTCGCGCGCCACTACAAATGTCGGCGCGGCGTCCTTCACCTCAATCCACCGCTCGGTGGGCGCCGGGCCGGCCGGGTTGGTGGCGACCAGCAGCCGTCCTGACTCTGCGGCGCAGTAGGCGGACCCGTCGGGGCCGAACCGGGCGGCGTACGCGTTCATCGGCGTCCAGATCAGGCGGCCGTGCGGTCGGAGCAGCCGCCCGTTCGGCAGGACGGTCACCCCTTTGGGGTCAATGCGCGCGTACTCGTCCCACGCGGGCGCGTGGTAATAGCCGGGCCGTCCGGAATTGCGGGAATTCCCCGCCATGCGCGTGCCGAACGCTCTGGGCAGCAGGACGACTCCGAAGACAGCGATTCCGACGCCTGCGACGATCAGTTTTCTCATGGGTTCTGGAAGGAGTTGGAGGTGACGAGAGCGGAGATAGGAACAGGCTGAGCAGCAGGAAATGGACGAGACCGCTGCGAAACGGCGGGCCGCTCGGGCCGGCGAGTGCTTCGCCGGCCCAAATGCTCTCCCCGGCAGCTTCGCCTCCGAGTTCCTCCCTGCGCGCAGCGCACCCACACGTTCGTCGTTCGGGTCATGAGACCCTGTCGCCTCCGGAGAAGTTCAGATATGAGCTCGTGGCTGGGAGTGGATATCGGGGGGACGAGTGCCAAGCTCGGGCTCGTAGACGCTGCCGGGCGCCTGCACCGCCGCGCGGCGATCCCGACCGGTGTCGGTGTGCGTGCCGAGGCGTTGGTTGAGGCACTGGCGGGCGCGGCCACCGAGCTTGCTGCCGGTGACGCCCTTGAAGGCGTGGGAATCGCAGCGCCCGGTTTTCGAATGGACACCGGAGAGGGGGTGGAGAACGTCTCCAACCTTCCCGGCATTGACGGTTTTCCCCTCCGCGCCGCGCTGGAACTGCGACTTGGCTGCCCCGCCGCGCTGGACAATGACGCCAACGCGGCGGCGGTAGGGGAACACCTCTTCGGCGGGGGCTGTGATGTTCGCCGGCTGCTCGTGCTCACTCTCGGCACCGGGATTGGCGCCGGAATGGTCGCAGACGGAGCCGTGGTCCGGGCCTGCTGCGGCGGTTTGGGTGACCCGGGGCACATCATTGTGGATCCGGGTGGAGAGCGGTGCGCCTGCGGGGGGCGCGGGTGTGCCGAAGCGACCGCGGCCGTGCCCGCCATCCTGCGCCACGCGGCGGAGTATGCGGGGCGCGCCTTCGCCTCTCCTGCCGAAGTCGTGGATGCCGCCCGGAGCGGCGATCCAGGTGCGCACCGGGCGCTCCAGGAAGCCGGGCGATACCTCGGTATGGTTCTCGCGACCCTGACGCACGTGTTGGGCCCGGAGCGGATCCTGCTCGGCGGTGGGGGTTTCGACGCAGCCGAGGAACTCCTCTTTGCACCCGCCCGGGAAACTCTCTTCGGGTGCGTACAGCCGTTCTTCGGACGGAAGCTCACGCTCGGGCGGGCGACCCTCGGCAATGATGCCGGAGTGATCGGCGCTGCCGCGCTGCTCCGGACTCTCCCCGGCGCTACGGCCGCACCGCATAGATCGTCGTAGACCCTTCCTGAAACACGGGCGTCAGGAACGCTTCAGTCGAAAGCGGTCGGAGGGGCGGACCGGGGGCGAATTGCTTCTGCATCGTGTCCACTACGTACGCGACCCGCGCCTCCCGCAGGAATTCTCGCCGCTGCTCGGCGGTCCAATTCCCCCAGAAGAAGTCGTGGACCGGCTTGATCTTCTCCTGGAATCGGGGGGTCTCGCCCCAGTGACCGGCGTAGACCGCGCGGCCCGCCACCGCCGGGGCGAAGATGCCCGCCGGCGGAAACATGAGGAGCGCCGCATCCGGCGGCGTCGCCCGGTTGATCCATTGGAAGCCGCGGAACAGGCTCTGGTCCCAATAGACCGGGTGCACGTACGTACTGGTAGTCCCCACGCGATTTGCCACCGTCACATCGCGCACCATCGCACGGAGACTGCTGGGACACAGGAGTGCAATCAGCGCCGCGGCGCCAAACGCCGGCGCCCGCAGCACCGTTGCCAGGCGCATCCCGACCTGTGCCACAGCGAGCCCGGCCAGGATGGCGACCGGAAAGTGCAGGCCCATCACCATCTTGCGCTGGAATGCGAACGGGGCGTACGCGACCAGCAAACCCGCCACCATCCACGCGGGCAGGAGCCAGCGGAACTCGGCGCCCTGCTTCGCGTCCTGGAGGCCCCCAGCAGCCTGGTTCCGCCCCAGTAGCGACCAGAGTCCCGCCGCCGCCAGCGGGACGAGCAGCCCATAGCCGAGCAGGTAGAGCGGGAGGCGTGGGCTCAGAGTGGCGGTGTCTGCGCGCGCCTTGAAGACCGGCTCGCTCAGGTACAGCCACGCCATGTAGACGACGGACGGAGAGGCCACCGCGGCCGCCAGGCACGCCATCTGCACCGCACGGGTGGGAAAGCGCCGCTCGGCCCCCCAGCGAACCAGCAGGAATGTCAGCCAGACCGCCGCGAGGTGAATCATGTCGTAGGAGTGCACATTGCCCAGGATCAGGCCGCAGACTCCCGCGCCCACCGCCCAGCGACTCCCCCGTTCTTCCGCGAGCAGCAGGCAGATCACGACACCCAGCATCAGCGCGAGGGAAACCGCGAATAGTCCGTTCGCGTAGAGGCTAAAGAACGTCAGCGCTTCCGGCTGCCAGACATCCACGGGTTCCCCCTGCGTGATGCGGTCGCTCCAGAAGAGCCAACCCACGCCCGCGGAGAGCGCGACCGTCCAGAAGATGCACCGCCGTGTAAAGCGATCCGCGGTGAAGCATGCGCCGAGACGATAGGCCAGCGCCAGCACCCCCGTTCCGCACACGACCCGACCCAGATGGTACGCGAGCGGAATGTCCAGCCCGGGTAAGCGGGAGAGCCACCCGAGGAGCAGGAAGTACAGGTGGAAGTAGGCTCCCCGCTGGGGCTCGGTGGTGAACAGATTGCGGAACAGCCAGCGTCCATCCTGCGCCTGCTTCATCCAGGAGTAATAGACCCCCTGATCATCCGAGTTGAACAGGACCAGGGGAAATACCCCGTCCAGCGGCGTGGGCCACCACACCAGCACGTAGGGGGCACAGGTGATGAGCAGTACGACCAGTCCCCAGCCGCACGCGAATTTCCATTCTGACCGTTGCACGTCCACCTCGTTAGAACATACGCAGGGAATCGGCCGGGATGTTTGCCGGCCCGGTCTCCGGAAAGGACCCACATGCAGGAAGTCGTCATTCGCCGGGCCGCTCCCTCCGATGCCGGCGTGTTTCTCGCCCTGGTGCGCGCGCTCGCGGAGTATGAGGAGTTGGACCCGCCCGATGCGGATGCAGAGCAGCGTCTCATCGCCGACGGGTTCGGCGCCACGCCGCGGTTCGAGTCGTACCTGGCGGAAGTGAGCGGCGAAGTGGTGGGATACGCCATTGTGTTCGAGACGTATTCCAGCTTCCTGGCGCGCCCCACACTGTACCTTGAAGATCTGTTCGTGCTGCCCACAGCGCGCCGCCAGGGGGCCGGGCGGGCCCTGCTGCACTACCTGGCGGCGGAGGCCGTCCGCCGGGATTGTGGACGCATGGAGTGGATCGTGCTCCATTGGAACGAGTTGGCGCGGGGCGTCTATCGCCGGATCGGCGCCGAAGAGATGCAGGACTGGTGCTTCTGTCGCCTGTCGGGCGACGCCCTCCGCCGCATGGCAGAGGGTGCGCAATGATTGATCTCCATTCGCACACCACTGCTTCCGACGGTTCCTGCACGCCTACCGAGTTGATCGGCCTGGCGCGGGAGCGGGGTCTGCGCGCCCTCGGTGTGACGGACCACGACACAGTGGGTGGGCTGGCCGAGGCGGCACTCGCCGCGGCGGCGGCGGGAATCGAGCTGGTTCCGGGGATCGAAATCAGTGTGGACTACATTCACGGCGAGTTTCACCTCCTCGGATACTATGTGGACTATCACAATCGGGACTTTGCCGAGCGTGTCGCCTACCTGCAAGAGAATCGCTTCAATCGAAATGCCGTGATCCTCCGCAAGATGCAGGAAACCGGGCTTTCGGTCACAATGGAGGATGTCGAAGCCGAGGCCGGAGGCGGGCAGATCGGTCGCCCGCACATGGCGCGTGCGCTCGTGACGAAAGGGTATGTGGGGAGCGTGCAGGAGGCCTTTGATCGCTACCTGGCGGATGGAATGCCGCTGCATGTGCCCAAAGTGAAGTTGGCGCCGCCGGAGGCCATTGCACTGGTACACAGAGCGGGGGGCGTGGCGGTGTTGGCGCACCCGAAGTTTCTCGAATTCCCCGACTTCGCGCAACTCCGAGCGGAACTACAGCGTTTGAAAGACATCGGACTGGACGGCCTGGAGTGCTACTACAGTCAGCACACCGAGCAGGAGACTGCCGATTACCTGGCTGTGGCCCGGGAGTTCGGATTGCTGGTCACCGCGGGAAGCGACTTCCACGGGGTCAGCAAGCCGACCGTCCCGCTCGGCATCATCTACCAGGGTGCCGGGGGCGACGAGGCCTTGCTGGCTCCCCTTGCGGAGCGGGCCGGGCGGACACGGGCGGAGCGCTGTTCCGTCAGGTCAGGGGCAGGTTGAAGGCGGACGCCCCGCCGTTGGGCGATACAGGAGACACCGAATGAAACGACGCGCGTGCGTGGGACTGATCGGCGCACTTATCTGCACAGGGTTCATGCCCGGAAAGGCTTGCGCACAGGTCCGCCTGGAGCCGAAGTTCGCGGAGGGGACGACGGTCAAGCGACAAGTCCAGAAGTTATCACAGAAACTCACCATCGGCGGAATGGTCATTCCTACGGAGAGTGAGCAGAACGTCACGGTAGCAACGGTCGTCGGGAAGCGAGATGCCGACGGGACACTGCGCCTGGGCCAGCAGACGCGGGGGCTGGTGGTGCGAGCGACGGTGCCCGGGAGCCCGCCCATTCTGTTCGACTCGACCAAGCCGGACCAGAAGACGGGCAATCCTACGGCGGACCTGGTGACCGACATCAGCCGGGTCCTGTCCGGTGCGGCCTTCACGCTGGTTCTGGATCGCGACAACCGCGTCACCCGCATTGAGGGCGCCGAAGCGGTGATCGCACGCGTCCCCGACTCGGCGAAGGAGGGCCTGCGCAAAGCCTACGCCACCGACGAATTGGGGCGACAGGTACGGCAAGACCTGGCTATCTTCCCGCAGGCGGAGGTCAAGCGGGGCGACACCTGGACTCGCACCGAGGTCATGCCGATCGGCGGCGGACAGACGCTGACCTTCGAGGTCACCTACGAGTACGACGGCACGATGGAACGGGACGGCCGCACGCTCGACCGGGTGAAGCAGGTCATGACTGCGGTGAAATACGCGGTGGAGGGGGGCGATCCCCAGGGAGCCCGAGTCACCGCCAGCACCCTCCGGGTGGAGTCCTCCTCGGGCCACTACCTGTACGACCGGGAACGCGGCATTGTCGTCGAGCGCAGCCAGCACGCCGCCGTCAAAGGGCCGTTGACGCTCTCGGCTAACGGGATGGAAATCCCCGCGGAACTCGATCTGACCATCGAGACCTCCACCAGTTCCAGGCCCGACACGCGATAGCCCGGGACGCTACCAGTCGGCGACTCCACCGTCCGGCCACTTCCACTCCGGTCGGAAGTCCGGGCGGTAGGGGTGGCGCGCCGCCTCGTTCTCATCGAAGTCGAGCCCGAGCCCCGGCTGCTCGGGCAGCGCGGCGTATCCATTCCGAACCACAAATTCGGTGCGAAACAGATCCGCCTGCCACGGTGGGCCGGCGATGTGTTCCTGGATGATGCAGTTCGGCGTGCAGGCATCCACGTGGATGCTCGCGAGCGTGCTGACCCAGCTCTGCGGGTTGTGCGGGGCCACCTCCAGAAAATGTGCTTCCGCGATCGCCGCGATCTTGCGCAGTTCCGTAATCCCGCCGCAGTGGACCACGTCCGGTTGTACGTAGCTCGCCAAATGGCGGGCGCACAGGTCGGCGAAGCCCCATTTGGTGAAGAGGCGCTCCCCGGTTGCCAGGGGGACGGGGGAGCGCTGAGAGAGCCACGCCAGCGTCTCCAGATCCTCCGGCTGGGTGGGTTCCTCAACGAACAGCGGGCGGTACGGTTCCACGCGCCGGCAGAATTCGAGCGCCATCGGCGGCGTGAGCTGGCCGTGGGCATCCACAGCGATGTCAAAGTCCTCGCCGACCGCCTCGCGCATGCGCTCGATCTTCGCGAGGGCGCGGCGCAGGCCGCTCCCTGTCTGTACCACGCCGCCGTCTACGTGGAGCGCGCCGGTCTTCAGGGCGGTGTATCCGGCATCGCGTATCCGGAGGGCGTTCTCCGCCGCCTGCTCCGGCGTGGCGCCGCCGCAGTGGGCGTACATCCGGATTCGTTCCCGGCACGCGCCGCCCAACAGTTGCCAGATCGGTTTCCCGGCCTCTTTCCCCTTGATGTCCCACAGGGCGATGTCAATGGCGCTGATGGCCGAGTTGAGCACCGGCCCGCCCCGCCACCGCGGAATCCGGTACATCTGCTGCCAGAGGCCCTCAATGTTGAGTGGATCTCGCCCCTGCAGCAGGCGCTCCAGTTCCATGATCGCGGCGACGATGGTGGATGCCTTGCTGGTGACACTCCCCTCCCCCAAACCCCAGAGGCCGTCCTGATCGGTAAAGACCTTGACGAAGACCCACTGCGGTCCGGCGGGGCCGGCCGGCGGGGCGCCCGGAGCCCCCGGGGTCAGCGCGGACTCCCCGGCAAGTGCCGCCGCCCCGGCGTCCGGGGTCCGGCGGGGACGCCCGTCGGTGCTGTCCACCACGAACGTCTTGAAGTGGGTGATCTTCATATCCCGCGCTCCCCTCTCCCCGGCTCCCCCATGCAGCTCGTGGTTTCCCGGATCTGGCGCGCCAGCTCCTCGGCGTTCTCGGAGCCCACCAGTACCCGCTGCCCGCTCCGCATGACGAGCTGTACGCCCTCATTCCCGCGGATCGTGAACGCCTTGCCGTCCACGCGCTCACGGATGCCCCAGCCGCCGTACTCCCAAAGCGGGCTGTAGATGCGAGCCCAGGCATGCTCCACGTTCCGCAGCGGAATGCGAAACCGGGTGCGCTTGCCGAACAACACTTCCAGTTCGTCCGCATACAGGGTGGTCCGCAGCGGGATCAGAAACTGGTTGAGCGCCACGCCGGCTGCGGTGGCGACCGCCCCCGCCACCCCCAACCGGGCCGCAAGGGTGAGTGCCCGGGCAGCGGCGACTCCTCCCAGCGCCGTGCCGCCCAGCCCCAGCAGCGTGAACGGCCAGGGGGCATCCTGAACTTCTTCGAAAATCACTCGCCGGTCACTGCCGGCTGCGTCATGATCTGCCATGTCTGCTTCACCCCAGAGCTCGCGCCTCTCGCGCCCGGTGTACCGGGCAGGAGAGCCGGGCTCGTCCGTACAACCTTCGCGCGTGCAGAGCGCCTTGCGGCGCCTCGCACTATCTCTGACAACGGAGTTCTCCGAGTGATGAAACGATTCCCGCTTCTTGCCGGGCTCTTTCTGCTGGCCGGGGCGCTCATCGGCCCGGCGGCCGGTGGCAACGCCCCCAGACGAGGCGCTGCTTCCCTTCCTTCGGCGCTCCTGCTCGGTGCAGCGCGATCCGGACTGCTCGGTCAGACCGCCGGCCGCCGCGGGCGCGCTCCGCGCCTGGTCGTGCTGATCTCGATTGATCAGTTCCGCGCCGACTATCTGGAACGCTTCGCCGATCTCTACCTGCCCCCCTCCCAGGACGGCGGCGCGCCCGGGGGTTTTCGCTACCTCAAGGAGCGAGGCGCCTGGTATGCCGACTGCCGCTACGATCACTATCGCACGGTGACTGCGGTGGGGCACGCCGTTCTCGGCACCGGCGCCCAGCCGTCCATCGGTGGAATTGTGGGCAACTCCTGGTGGGATACCCGCACGCGTAAGACAGTGTATTGCGTGGACGATCCCGGTGCGCGCGTCATCGGCGCGGAATCGGGCAGCAAGGAAACGCCGATGTCGGCGGCTAATCTCGACACTACCACGACCGCGGACGAATTGGAGCTCGCCACCGGGGGCGCCTCACGGACCGTGGCCCTGGCGCTCAAGGATCGCGCCGCAATCCTCCTGATCGGGCACCGGGCGGATACGGCCATCTGGTTTGATGAGGAGACCGGGGGCTGGGTGTCCAGCAGCGCCTATTGCAAGTCCGGAACCCTGCCGGCCTGGGTTACGTCGCTGAATGGCCGTCGCCTCGCAGACCAGATGCGGCAGCAGCCCTGGACGCCGTCGGTCGAGGACGCCGCGCTGGCTCGGACCCGCGTGATCGGCTCCGGAAGCCGGCGCTTCACGCACGCCCTGACCGGCCGGGACTACCTCCCGTTCGCCACCAGCCCGCAGGGGAACGCGTTCGTGTTCGACACCGCAAAGGAGGCCGTGCGCGCAGAAGAACTGGGCCGGGACGAAGTGCCCGACTTCCTCGCGATGAACCTCTCCAGCAACGATTACGTCGGGCACCGCTACGGACCGGACAGTGCTGAAGTGCTGGATATCTCCGTGCGGACCGATCGCCAGTTGGCGGATTTTCTGGGCTTCCTGAACCGCTCGGTACCCGGGGGCCTGGCCGCCGTCACCATCGCCATTTCTGCGGATCACGGAGTTGTGCCGATCCCGGAACTTCAGGGGCAGGACGGGGTCCCGGTCGCCCGCGCCATCGGCGCGCAGATCGTCGGGGCCGCGGAGCGGGCCCTGGATGCGCAGGTAGGCGCGGGCGACTGGATCGCGAGTTCGGACAACGGCGAACTCTCTCTCCATCCCGACACGGTGGCCCGCTTCGCACGAGAGCCGCGTGAGCGACTGGAGCACGTCGCCGTTGCTGCCGTGATGGGGGTTGAGGGGGTTCTCTTCGCCGTCGGCAAGTCGGATGTCCTCGCCGGCCGGGTGCCTCGCAGCAACCTCGGGCGCCGGATCACCCAGAGTCTGCACCCGCATCGTTCCGGGGATGTAATCGTGATCTTGAAGCCGCAGTGGCTGGCCGGAGGCGCGCGGACGGGCACCGGCACCTCGCACGGGTCGCCCCACCCCGATGACACACACGTACCCCTGCTCATCGCTGGCGCCGGATTCCGGGCAGGCACGTACACGACGCCGGTGAGCCCCGCGCGTCTGGCGCCCAGTCTGTCACACGTGCTGCGCGTGGGACGGCCCAGCGGCGCCGACGAACCGCTGCTCCCGGGGCTCGCAGGGGCGGAGTGAGGAACAACATGGTCGCCGGCGCCGCCGGCGACCCCTCCGGCCGCAATCCGCGCGTGAACGTCCAACGCCCGGATCGGGCCCACGCGCAGCGCCGTGCCTTGCTCCCGGAGTGCGCGCGTCACCTCAAGAAAAAACGGCCGGGCGCGTGGCGCCCGGCCGTTTCCGCAAGTGCGTTTCGCAGGGACTGCTAGCGCGGCGGGATCGCTTCGCCGGCCCCGTGGGGCACGCCAAAGAACGGGAAATCGGGCAGGAACGCCGAGTCGTTCGCCGCCACCGCATCGTTCACAGCCGGGT